>Ga0070737_10003116_pt1 | contig 18430 bp, 15 predicted proteins | sample Coa_R1_10_FD_66438 | JGI IMG/M metagenome (GOLD analysis project Ga0070737, IMG submission 66438) | Surface soil microbial communities from Centralia Pennsylvania, which are recovering from an underground coalmine fire - Coalmine... | ecosystem: Environmental > Terrestrial > Soil > Unclassified...
CGCGCCTACCTGTACGGGTTGATGGCCGGCGGCGAGGCCGGTGTTCGACGCGCGATCGAAATCCTCTCGGGCCAATTGACCCGCACGATGCGGCTGCTGGGTGTCACGTGCCTAGAGGAGCTGTCACCCAGGCATGTCACGCAATTGCGCCGCCTAGTGCCGTTATCCACAGCGTGACAGCTGTGGTCGGGTAGCGTCGTTGGTTGCTGACCGAGCCGTCGACGGTATGTGTCGCCGCGCGTTTGCCGCAGCGCCCGGCGGCAAAGACGGGAGACAACCATGAAGGGCCGCATCATTGCCGGAGCGGCTGCCCTGCTGACGGGCGCAGCACTGATCACCTCGGCGCCACCGGCGAGCGCCGGCTGCCAGTACGGCGGACCCGTTCTCGGCAAGTGCGATGGACCCGTCCAGCCCGACGGCGCCTGGCAACGTTGTGTGGTAGTTGCCCGCTTGGTTCCCAGCGGTCTTAGTTCCTACCTGGTACCCGACAGGCACTGCGAATGGATGGGTCCTGATGTGCACCCTTCCGATCCCGCCTTTTCCGACCCTCCGACACATATCGACGACTGAGCCAGAACCCGTTGTGCCAGCGCGAGCCCAGTCGGCCGCTACACCGGTCGGCGGCCTCTCATTCGGCAAGAGCCGGCTTGGGCCAGACGCCACCGCGCGATGCAACCCGGCGATGTCGAGGATCGCTTTCACCGCAGTGATTTTCGCGTATCGAACCACCCCCACGTCGGATCGCTGAGCAATTCTGCCAGCCAGGCGTGGATCACGCTGTCGGGAACATCGGCGGTTCCCACGGTCTGCCAGGCCAATTCGAGAGCCAGCCTGCTGTTCGCTGGTGACAGGTAGCCATCGGGCCCGGCCAGCTGGTCGTTTAAGGCTTGAACCAGGGCAGCCAGCGGGCGGGCCGAGCAGGTTGGGCAGTCGGTGGTTTCTGTGTCGCCGGTGACGTAGGAGAGCACATTCATCGCACAACCCTTGCCCGAACCGGGCCGATGAGATCCTTTGGCCAACCTCAACGGGTGAGTCCTGTCAAGGTAGTTACATGACGTTCGTTTTCGTTAGCGGTCGCCCATGCCTGGACTTCGCCGCCACCCGGAAATGGCGGCACAGTTCAGCGCCTCAGGAACTACTGACCCATTCCGCGCGCGTCAGCGCGCGGCAGGTCGGCCGTCGGCGTGAATATGGTTACGCCGTAGCAGGATTCGGCTGGATCCGATCGGCGCGGGTATACACGTTCATCGAGTCGCCGCGCAGAAACGCCACCAGGGTCAGACCCGACTGGCTGGCGAGGTCGACCGCCAACGAGGAGGGTGCGGATACCGCTGCCAGCACGGGAATACCGGCCATCACCGCCTTCTGGCACAGTTCGAATGATGCTCGGCCACTGACCAGCAACGCCGTCGCGGTCAGTGGTATCCGGTTGTGCTCCACCGCCCAGCCGATCACCTTGTCCACGGCGTTGTGCCGGCCGACGTCCTCGCGCACCGTCAGCAGGGCGCCGTCCACGGTGAACAAAGCGGCCGCGTGCAGTCCGCCGGTGCTGGCGAATACCGCCTGCTCCCCGCGGAGCCGAATAGGCAGCGCCGACAAGGTCTTTGCACTGATGGTCGAGGGGTCATCGCCCGGACAGTAGCGGCTGGTCAGCTGGACCGCCTCCAGCGAGGCCTTGCCGCACACGCCGCACGAGGAGGTGGTGTAGAAGTTACGGGCATCGGGTATCGCAATGCCGGGTGAAAGCGACACGTCGAGCACGTTGTAGGTGTTTGTGCCATCCGGTCCGCTGCCGCGGCAATATCGCGCCCCGACCACGTCGTCACGGTGTGCGATGATTCCTTCGGTCAGCAAAAAACCTTGCGCCAGTTCGATGTCCGACCCGGGCGTGCGCATCGTGACCGCGATGGCGCGGCCGTTCAACCGGATCTCCAGCGGCTCCTCCACGACCAGGGTCTCAGACCGGGCCGTCACACCGCCGCTGGAGAGGTGCTGGGCGCGCCGCCGGGCTGTCACCCTGCCCATCGCGCAGGCTCCAACCGGATGACGATCGCCTTGGATGCCGGCGTATTCGACTTGGCGGCAACATGATCCAGTGCGACCAGCGAATTGGTCTCGGGGTAGTACGCGGCAGCGTTGCCTACCGGTGTCGGATAACCCACCACCAGGAAATCCTTCGCTCGGCGCTCCTGTACCTGCCCGTCGGCGCCGGTGAACTCGGAAACCAGGTCGACACGGTCACCCTCGCGCAGACCGAAGGCCGTCAAATCGGCCGGGTTGACTAATATCACCCGGCGACCACCCTTGACGCCACGATAGCGGTCATCCAGGCCGTAGATCGTGGTGTTGTACTGATCGTGGCTGCGCAGCGTCTGCAGCACCAGCCGGCCGGGCGGCACCGGCACCCACTGCAGCGGGTTCACGACGAAGTTGGCTTTTCCTGTGCTGGTGGGGAACTCGCGTGCGTCGCGCGGCGGGTGAGGCAGCTGGAAACCGTCGGGCTGACGCACCCTGGTGTTGTAGTCCTCGCAGCCCGGCACCACGTCGGCGATCGCGTCTCGGATGGTGTCGTAATCGGCGTTGAACATCTCCCACGGCACCGGGTGCTGCGGCCCGAGCAGCGTGCGGGCCAGCTGGCAGACGATGGCGACTTCGCTGCGCACCTGGTCGCTGGGCGGGTGCAGGCTGCCCCGCGACAGATGCACCATCGACATCGAATCTTCAACGGAAACCAGCTGTTTGACGCCGTTTTGGATATCGCGGTCGGTGCGGCCCAAAGACGGCAGAATCAGCGCCGTCGCGCCGTGGACGACATGGCTGCGGTTAAGCTTCGTCGACACCTGCACGGTCAACGAGCAATTCCGCAGAGCGGACTCGGTGGCCGCCGTGTCCGGTGTGGCCAGCGCAAAATTGCCGCCCATGCCCATGAACACCCTGGCCTTACCGTCGCGCATGGCGCGGATCGCGTTAACGGTGTCCAGGCCGTGCTCACGCGGGCAGACGATCCCGAAGCGCCGGTCCAAGGCGGCCAGGAACGACTCGGGCATCTGCTCCCAGATGCCCATGGTCCGGTCACCCTGGACGTTGGAATGTCCACGGACGGGGCACAATCCCGCTCCGGGCTTGCCGATCATGCCCCGCATCAGGAGCACGTTGCTGATCTCGGCGATCGTGGCCACGGCGTGACGGTGCTGGGTCAGCCCCATCGCCCAGCACACCACCGTGCGTTGCGACGCGGCCAGCATCGCAGCGACCCTGTGCAGCTGCTGCCGGTCGACGCCGGTGGCCTCCACCACGGTGTCGAGGTCGATCGCCCGGGTATTCGCTTCGTACGCTTCGAAATTCGCACAGTACGCCGCGATGAAGTCCCGGTCGATGACGGCGCCGGGCGCGTGGTCGTCGGCCTCCAGCAGCAGTCTGCCCAGGCCGGCGAACAGCGCCATATCGCCGCCGAGGCGGATTTGCACGAATTCGTCGGCGATCGGCACACCGTGTCCCAGCAGCCCATGTAGCTTTTGGGGATCCTTGAACCGGATCAGGCCCGCTTCAGGCAACGGGTTGACCGCGACGATGCGGGCACCGTTGGCCTTGGCCTTCTGGAGCACCGACAGCATCCGCGGATGGTTGGTGCCGGGGTTTTGGCCGGCGATGATGATCAGGTCGGCGTGGACGATGTCCTCGACGCTTACCGAGCCCTTGCCGATCCCGATTGTTTCGCTGAGCGCCGCGCCGGAGGACTCGTGGCACATGTTCGAGCAGTCCGGCAGGTTGTTGGTGCCAAAGCTGCGCACCATCAGCTGGTAGAGGAATGCGGCCTCGTTGCTGGTGCGTCCCGAGGTGTAGAACACCGCCTGGTTGGGATCATCGAGGCCGCGCAGCTCGTCGGCGATCAACCGGTAGGCCGCCGCCCAGCTGATCGGACGGTAATGATCGTCGCCCGGGCGCAACACCATCGGATGCGTCAGCCGGCCCTGCTGCGACAGCCAATACTCCGGCCGCGACGCCAGGTCAGCGATCGAGTGCCGGGCGAAGAACTCGGGCGTGACGACGCGCTTGGTGGCCTCTTCGGCGACGGCCTTGGCGCCGTTCTCGCAGAACTCCGCAATCTTGCGCCCACCGGGTTCTTCGGGCCAGGCGCAGCCCGGGCAGTCGAACCCGTTGCGCTGGTTCAGCCGCAGCAGGGACACCGCGGTGCGCAGCGGGCCCATCGAGGCCAGGCCGCGTTGCATCGACACCAGCACCGCCTTGAGGCCGGCGGCTTCGCGTTCGGGGCCCGTCGTGGCCAGCGCGTGTTCGTCGTAGCTCACGTCGATATCTGTTCGCCGACGTGGTTTCACGTGTGCCTCCTTGCTTGTCCCACCAGTATGGGCAACAAACCGGCGCCGATCAGGGTTGGGCGCACAAGGCTGAACTTCGGCGGCTTGATGGCGGCCCCGGACCCGTGTGTGACAATGGTGAGCGCGCTGGTGTCGATGGCGACCGGTCGGCAGGACACGTCACGCCGATGGCCGACGTGCCGAGATCGTCGCACCAGCGTTGGAACCGGCGCATGCCGCGGTCCCGGCACCTGAACTACGCTCACCAACCATGGCGGCTTTCCCCACGCTCAAGCGGCGGTTGGTCCACGGAGTTCAGCGTCGCGTCGTCAACCCGGTAGGTCGGCGTTTGCCGGTGACCATGCTAGAGACAATGGGGCGCAAGTCGGGCCAGCCGCGACGCACCGCGGTCGGTGGTCGGCTGATCGGCGACCAGTTCTGGATGGTCTCCGAACACGGCGAGCATTCCGATTACGTCCGCAACATCAAGGCCAACCCGGCGGTACGGGTGCGCATCCATGGGCGGTGGCGCAGCGGCACCGCCCATCTGCTTCCCGACGACGACCCCAGGCAGCGGCTGCGCAGCCTGCCGCGGCTCAACAGCGCCGCCGTGCGCGCGGTCGGCACCAACCTGCTGACCATCCGGATCGACCTGGATTGATCGCGATGACGCGCGGTTTGTGACGTGGTGCTGCGGGTACGCGGTGCGTTATGGACGCGGATAAACAGTTGGTGCGGCGGCTGCTGAAGATCGCCGGCACCACGTATGCGGCGGAGGCGGGGGTTCGGCTCGCCGACAAGCCCAAGCCGCTGTTTCAACTGCTGGTGCTGGCCATGCTGGCCAGCAAGCCGATCGACGCGGCGATCGCGATGCGCGCCGGGCGGGAACTGTTCAAGGAGGGCCTGCGCACCCCGAAAACGGTCCTGGCGGCGGACCGGCAGACGATGATCACCGCGTTCGGCCGCGCCCATTATGTGCGCTACGACGAAAGCTCGGCCACCCGTCTTACCCACATCGCCGAACGAGTCCGCGACGAGTATTCCGGGGACCTGCGTGAACTCGCCCGCCGCGGTGACCATGATGTGCGGGCGGCTGCCCGGCTGCTGACCAAGTTCAACGGCATCGGGCCGACCGGCGCCGAGATTTTCCTGCGCGAAGCCCAAGACGTGTGGACCTGGGCGCGGCCGTATTTAGACAAGCGCGCCACCGGCAGCGCCCAGAAGCTCGGATTGCCTGGCGATCCGAAGGAATTGGGGTCATTGGCACCCGGTGAGAATGCCCGGTTGGCCGCCGCCTTGGTGCGCGTGTCGCTGCACGACGACCTGCACCGGCAGGTGAGCGGTTGACCCGGCGGTGACGGTGCGGATCGGCACGTCGGGATGGTCGTACGACCACTGGGCCGGCGTGCTGTACCCGCCAGGCCTGCCGCCGGCGCGCCGGCTTGCGGCCTACGCCGAGATGTTCGACACCGTCGAGCTCAACGCGAGTTTCTACCGCTGGCCCAAAGATTCGACCTTCGCCAGCTGGCGTGACCAGCTGCCGGACGGGTTCACGATGTCGGTCAAGGCCCATCGTGGGCTGACGCATTACCGTCGACTGAGCGCACCCGGGCCCTGGATCGAGCGGTTCGAGGGCTGCTGGCGGGCTCTCGGTGACCGGCACGGTGTCCTGCTGGTGCAACTGCATCCCGAGCAGCGCCGTGACGACGAGCGGCTGGATTTTTTCCTGGCGAAGATGCCGGCTTGGATTCGGGTCGCCGTCGAGCTGCGGCATCCCTCGTGGAACGATCCCGGCGTCTACGCGTTGCTGGAAAACCGGAACGCCGCGTACGTGGTGATGAGCGGTGCCGGGCTGGCGTGCATCCCACGGGCCACCACCGATTTGGTGTATGTCCGTATGCACGGCCCCGATCCGGAATCGATGTATGCCGGCTCCTACCCGCCCAAGGAGCTGCGGCGGTGGGCGAAGCTGATCAGCGATTGGGACGCCGAGGGCAAAGACGTGTGGTTGTATTTCAACAACGATCCGCACGGCTACGCGGTGCGCAACGCACTGTTCTTGCGGGGACTGTTGAGCTGAGCTGTACCGAGTAGGCTGTACGCCATGGTCGAGTCGAGCACTTTTGTCATCGTCGGTGGTGGGCTAGCTGGCGCGAAAGCAGCAGAAGCTTTGCGCGACAAGGGTTTTGATGGTCGAATTGTTCTGTTGTGTGAAGAACGGCATCTTCCGTACGAGCGCCCGCCGCTGTCGAAGGAGTTTCTGGCCGGGAAGAAGTCGCTGGCCGACTTCACCGTGCATGATTCCGACTGGTACCGCGACCACGACGTCGACCTACGACTCGGTGTGCCTGTGTCGTCGGTGGATCCGGCCGGCCACACCGTCGGGCTGTCGGATGACACCACGGTCCGATACGACAAGCTGCTGCTGGCCACCGGGTCACGTTCGCGGCGCCTGCCGATAACGGGATCCGATGCTGGCGGCGTGTACCATCTGCGGACATTCGACGATGGCTCGGCGCTGGATTCTGTTCTGTCCGAGGGGACTTCGTTGGCTATTGTTGGAGCCGGCTGGATCGGTCTGGAGGTGGCCGCCAGCGCTCGTCAGCGTGGCGTGAACGTCACCGTGGTCGAGACCGCCAAACAACCGCTGATGGCCGCGCTCGGTGAAGAAGTCGGCGAAGTATTCGCCGCGTTGCATCGCGACCACGGCGTGGATCTTCGGTTGCAGGCGCAGGTGGACGAGATTTCCACCACGGACGGTGCGGCCACCGGGCTGCTTCTCCGCGACGGGTCGACGATCCGCGCCGACGCCGTGTTGGTGGCCGTTGGTGCGCAACCCAACGTTGAGCTGGCCGAGCGGGCCGGATTGGCGACGGGTGACGGCGGGGTGCTGGTGGACGCGTCGTTGCGCACCAGCGATCCCGACATCTACGCCGTCGGCGACATCGCCGCCGCCGAGCATCCGCTGTTGGGTACCCGGATCCGCACCGAGCACTGGGCGAATGCGCTCAAACAGCCGGCGGTGGCCGCGGCCGGCATGCTGGGCGAGACGAGTGAATACGCCGAGCTGCCCTACTTCTTCACCGATCAGTACGACCTGGGCATGGAGTATGTCGGCCACGCGCCCGACTATGCGCGGGTGGTGTTTCGCGGCGATGTGGCCGCCCGCGAGTTCGTCGCCTTCTGGCTCGACGACGGCGGGCGGGTGCTGGCCGGGATGAACGTCAACATCTGGGATGTGCTCGACGATGTCAAAGCTCTGGTCCGGTCCCGGGCTCCGGTGGAGACAGCGAAGCTGACCGATCCGAAGGCGCCGCTGGGCGAACTGGTTTGACCTGCCGCTCAGCCGGATGTCTCGGGGTTCACCGGAGTCCAGGCCCCATCGATGATCGGGGGTAGGCGTAGCCCCTGGAGGCGTTCCCGCTCGGCGCGTCGGCGTTTGATCCGCAACCGGGCGTCGGCCGGCATGGTGAGCAGCTCGTCGCACGTCAGGTAGTACACGTCGTCGACCGCGTCGATTAGTTCCGCCGAAACGCGCCGAGACCCGAGCTCTCGCAACACCATCCGCAGTTCGTGGGTGAACCGCATGGTGGTGTCGTATGCCAGTTCGCGGGAGGCGCGGGCGTTGGCCGCCGCACGTTCAGCCAGCCTGCCCCCCTCCGGTGACGCCGGCTCGGCGGGCGGTTTTGCCGCAGCATCTGCGGCGGCGACGAGCAAGGCAGCCGGGTCGTCGCCGAACACGCGGTTGGCTAATTCGACCTCCCCGGGTCCGCGGTGCCCGATCCGGGCCAGGGCATCCTCGAAAGCCCGCGCCACATAGGTAGACAACGCGCGAATGCCGTCGAGGTCGCCGTCGCCGGCCAGGGTGCGCAGGCGCTGATCACGCCTTCGCAACAGCGCTGCTAACGCGGCGATCTCGGTTGCCACCTGGTGGCTGTCCAGCAGCGCGTCAACCCCGGATACCGCGACATGGGCGCGGGCATGCTCCAGGGTCGCCGCCGCAATCCCGGCGTCGATCACCCACAGCGCGGTCAGACCCCAGCCCTGCTGAATTCGGTTGCGCAGCAAGTCGGCTCGTATCTCCAGCTGGGCGTCTGACATTGCGGCCAAACGCTCGGCATCGAGGTGCTCGACCGGGGCGGCCGCGTGGTAGCTGCGAGTGTCGCTCTTCAAGTGCCGCAACATGGCCACCGCGCGAGCACCGACAATCGCTTTGGCGGCCGAACCCAACACCCCTGCCGCCAACGGCGGACGCCCCAGCGGAAACAGGCTCAGCGACGACGGATCGTCGCCGAGCGCCCGCTCGGCGACGGCGTGTTCGTCCCAACCGGGCAGCTGAGCGGCGGCCAGCACACTGACCGACACCCCGACATAAGGTCGATGCCCGAACACCGCAACGGCCCGGCTCGCCCACTCACCGTCGGCGACACTGCCCAACATCATTGCCTCGCCCAGGACCCGGCTGGCTGCGCGAAGTCCGGCCAGCTGGACATCGAGCGTTATCGGTGTCAGCGGACCCGGCAACGGCTGGCTCAGCCCGGTGGCGCTGAAGACGGGGAACCGCGGATCAATCCGGTCATCGAACTCGCCCTCGAGCCCGTCGGGTGCGGCGCATTGCAACGCGGTGCCGTCGGACGGCTGCAATCGCGGCACGGGTTCCAGCGGCAACGGCCGATGTCCGGGTAGGTCCACGGCACCGCTGGGCTCCAGTTTGCGCCCGGTGAGCCCGCGCGCGGTATCGGCGACCGCCTCGGTGGCGCGCCAGCCGAATTCGAAGATCCAATCCTCTTGCAGCGCAGAGGTATCCAACTCTGGAGCCAAGTCTGTCCAGCAGTGCAGCCGAGAAAAGCGGGGGGCCAACGGCAACAGCCGCCGTGCCGTGAGCACGTGGGTGGTGTCCAACGTCGCGAGGTCAACCGAGCCGCCGCGATTGGTGGCCACCGCGAGGACGAGGAAACGGATCAAATCATCGACGTGCAACAAGCGCAGCGGCCGCGACGACGGCTTGGCACGCAGCAGCGTGGCCACCGTGCGGCACACCATCCAGTCCAGCTGGCGGCCCACGGGCGGCGCGATCCGGACGATCAGGCTGGGCGTCCATGCGCTGGACACCAGTGCTTCCGCCTGACGGTACAGCTCAGGGTCGCCGCAGGCCGGGGATACGAACAACAGGCGGGCACCCGCTCGCGCGGCGGCGTCGCTCACGTGCACGACGCCCTGGATGCCGGCGCCGCCAGGCGCGCCGGTCTCGACCGGGGCCAGATGGATGAGGGCGTCGGCGTCGTCGGCCAGCTCCTGCAGCACCGGGTCGTCGAGCGGCGCCTGCACGAAGGCCACGTCGGGATCCAAACTGTCGTGCGGGTAGTCCGCTATGCCGGTAACGGCATGTCCCGCGGCCACCAGCCGCCGCGCCAGCAACCGGCCGACAACACCGGTGATCCCGGTGACCAGGATCCGCATGCGCGTCACCTCCCCCGGTGTCTATCTCGACAATAGGCACGCCGCGCGGCTTCGCGCTGCAGTTTGACACACATGTCAAACATCGCGAGCACGGCTTGGCGGAGGCAAGACGATGCGGCTACCGCAATGTCGCGGTGCCGTCTGCGTTAACCGCCACCTTGGCCCCGGCGATGTCCTCCCGCACCGTCGCAGCCGCACTGGCCGGATCCGCGATCACGGCCAAGGTGCGTGACTCGTCAGGTGTGCGCACCGCCAGGAAGACCTTTTCGGGCTGGCCCTCGCGGCTAAACGGCGTGGTCCACGACTCGACGGTGCCCACGCCTTCCCACTCGACCACCGCCCGCCGGGTGGGTTCCTGATCGACCACAGGTTGCATGTCCTGCCAACGGAATTCGGTAGTCGGCGGCTCGGTTCCGTAGACGCCAAAACTGTGTTTGGTCAAATAGCCGCCGTTGGCGGTGATCAGCCCACGGCGTCCCGGGTTGGCGATCAACAATTCGGCCATGGTGGCCACAGAGTGGGTGACGTAGTTGCTCCACGGGCCGCCGGCGAACGTCAGGCCGCCGGTCACGGTCAGTGGCCGCGTCGGGTCGTCCACCGGCAGCCCCAGTTCGGCCGCCGCGATCTGCACCGCGGACGGGAAGCAGGAGTAGAGGTCGACATAGTCGATGTCGTCGACGCCGATCCCGGCCAGTTCGAGCGCACGCGTGCCGGCGAGCCGGATCGCCGGTGAGCGGTGCAGCTCGGCCCGCTCGGAGATCGCGTAGGTGTCGTGGGCGTCGGTGCCTGCATACGGGTAAACCCAGCGCTCGACCGGGATTTTCAGCCGGGTCGCCGCCTCCGCTGATGCCAAGACGAGTGCAGCCGCCTGGTCGACCATATTGTTGGAGTTCATCAGTTTGGTGTAGGGCCAGCTGATCATCCGGTTTTCCGGGCTGGAACGCCAAATATCTTCGGCAGCAATGGGTTTGCGAATCCAGGCATGTGGATTGTTCACTGCGACGGCATTGAACCGCGCCCACAGCTCCCCGATGCGTCTGCGGTGGTCCGGCATCGGTTCGCCGTTGCTGATCCGCAGCGCTTGCTCGAATAGGGGGTACACATACGCCGGCCGGTCCAGCTTGATGCGCTCTTCGGCCTGCCCGGCCATCGGCACATGGTCGTCAGCGCCTTGGGGAATCGGAACTGATTCGTCTTGCTGGGTCCAGACAAGTTTGCGGCCAGCGGCTTTCAGTTGCATCCGGGTGCGCCAGGTTTCACCGCCCGCGATCAGTACCACGTCGGCGCGCCCGTCCTGGATGTCGAGGCAGGCCTGGTTGACCAGCGACTGCGGCACGTTGCCGCCCACACCGCTGTAGCGGGTGGCGGCATCGTCGGCGCCGATCCGCTGACCCAGCAACAGCCCGGGGTCGCGGTATCGCGCCGACAGCAGGTTCACCACGCGGATGGCGTCGACGGCTTCGAGGACGCGCGGCTCGGCGGCCTGCCGCGCGGCGGCGGCCATCAAGTCGACAGGTTCGACGTCGGTGCATTCTTCGCGGTGGTTGACTTGGCCGTAGCCGACCAGCACCGGTGTTCGTGGATCGACGGGCACGCCCGCCAGCCTAAGGCCGGGCCGCAGCCGGTCGGCGACTGGCCGGCCCGGCGTGCGGCATCCGCCGACTATCGGGACAATCGGGCGAATGAGCTTCGACACGTCGACGCGTGCAGTCCTTGCCGACGACGAAGTTGCGCGGGTCGACGCCTATTGGCGCGCCGCCAACTACTTGTCCGTCGGGCAGATCTACCTGCTGGACAACCCGCTGCTGGCCGAACCGCTGGCACCGGAGCACATCAAGCCCCGTCTGCTGGGGCACTGGGGCACCACCCCCGGACTGAACCTGATCTACGCGCACCTGAACCGGATCATCCGCGACCGCGACGTCAACGTCATCTACATCACCGGTCCCGGCCACGGCGGGCCCGGTCTGGTGGCCAACGCCTACCTGGAAGGCACCTACAGCGAGGTATATCCGGGCATCGAGCAGAACGCCGAAGGGTTGCGAAAGCTGTTCCGGCAGTTCTCTTTTCCGGGCGGCATTCCCAGCCATGTGGCAGCGCAGACGCCCGGCTCGATTCACGAGGGCGGCGAATTGGGTTACGCGCTGGTACACGCCTACGGTGCGGCGTTCGACAACCCTGACTTGGTGGTGGCCTGCGTGGTCGGCGACGGCGAGGCCGAAACGGGGCCGCTGGCCGCCAGCTGGCACTCGAACAAATTCCTCAACCCCGCCTGCGACGGCGCGGTGTTGCCGATTCTGCATCTCAACGGCTACAAGATCGCCAATCCGACTGTGCTGGCGCGCATGCCGCACACCGAGCTGGAGTCGCTACTGCGCGGCTACGGCTACCGGCCGATCACCGTCACCGGTGACGAGCCGACCAACGTGCACCAACAGCTGGCGGCGGCCTTCGATGAGGCCTTCGACGCCATCGCGGATATTCAGCATGCGGCGCGCACCGGTGGCGGCGCCTCGCGGCCGGTGTGGCCGATGATCGTGTTGCGCACCCCCAAGGGGTGGACTGGTCCCAAGGCGGTCGACGGGGAGCAGGTCGAGGGCACCTGGCGTTCGCATCAGGTTCCACTCGCCCAGACCCGTGACAATCCCGAGCATCGCGCGCAGCTTGAGGAATGGCTCCGCAGCTACCGGCCACACGAGTTGTTCGACGCCAACGGCGCGCTCCGTGCCGAGCTGCGGGCCATGGCGCCCAGCGGAAATCGGCGGATGAGTGCCAACCCGCACGCCAACGGCGGGCTGCTGTTGCGCGACCTGGACCTGCCCGACTTTCGCGACTACGCGGTGGACGTCACGCGGCCGGCCACCGAGACCCACGAGGCCACCAAGGTGCTGGGCACGTTCCTGCGCGACGTGATCGCCCGCAACCCTGACCGGTTCCGGTTGATGGGGCCCGACGAGACGGCCTCCAACCGGTTGTCGGCCGTCTACGAAACCACCGACAAGGTGTGGCTCTCGGAGATCCTGCCCGTCGATGATCATCTCGCGGGGCGCGGGCGCGTCATGGAGGTGTTGTCTGAGCATCTTTGCCAAGGCTGGCTGGAAGGCTATCTGTTGACCGGCCGGCACGGGTTGTTCAACTGCTACGAGGCGTTCGTGCACATCGTCGACTCGATGGTCAACCAGCACGCCAAATGGCTGTCGGTCAGCCGCGAGCTGGTGTGGCGGGCCCCGATCGCCTCGCTGAACTACCTTTTGACCTCGCACGTGTGGCGACAGGACCACAACGGCGCGTCCCACCAAGATCCCGGCTTCATCGACCTGGTCGCCAACAAGCGACCCGAGGTGGTGCGGGTTTACCTGCCACCGGACGCCAACACGCTGCTGTCGGTGGCCGACCACTGCCTGCGCAGCCGCGACTATGTCAACGTGATCGTGGCCGGCAAGCAACCTGCGCTGGCGTACCTGGACATGGAATCGGCCATCGCCCATTGCACTCGGGGGCTGGGGATTTGGCAGTGGGCCAGCACCGCGGCGGGCGAACCGGACGTGGTGCTGGCCTGCGCGGGCGACATCCCGACGCTGGAGACGCTGGCCGCCGCCGACATCCTGCGCCGTGAGCTGCCCGACCTGGCGGTGCGGGTGGTCAACGTCGTCGACATCATGCGGCTGCAGCCGGAAAACGAGCATCCACATGGTTTGCCGGACAACGAGTTTGACGCGTTGTTCACCCGCGACAAACCGGTCATCTTCGGCTACCACGGCTACCCGTGGCTGATCCACCGGCTCACCTACCGGCGCACCAATCACGCTCACCTGCACGTACGCGGCTACAAGGAGCGCGGCACGACGACGACACCGTTCGACATGGTGATGCTCAACGACTTGGACCGGTTCCATTTGGTGATGGACGTCATCGACCGTGTCGACGGGCTGGGCTCCCGCGCAGCGGTCCTGCGTCAGCGCATGGCCGACGCCAGGTTGGCGTCGCGCCGCTATACCCGCGAGCACGGCGAAGATGACCCGCAGATCGCTGGGTGGACATGGGGGGATGACGCGAGACTGCGGTGAGGGCTGTGCTTCGGCCGCCAACCACGACCGTGGTGACAATCTCACCAAACAGTCGGGAGGTACGGCGCGGGTAAACTTGCGCAGTGCTCGACGCGACCGTTGCCGCCGACACCCACCACCCGCTCGCCGTGCAGCTCTCGGCGCTGCACCGGTTTCGGGCCTATCTCGACGTCGCAGTCGTCGTGGTTGTTTTGGCCCTGACCAACCTGATTGCGCATTTCACCACAAGCTGGGCGAGTGTGGCTACCGTCCCGGCCGCGGCCGCGGGGCTGGTGATCCTGTTGCGGGCCAACGGCTTGGGTTGGTCCGAGCTGGGGCTGGGCCGCGAGCACTGGAAATCCGGGATGGGTTATGCGCTGGCGGCGGTCAGTGTCGTGGTGTCGGTGATCGCGGTGGGTGTATTGCTGCCGGCGACTCGGCCGATGTTTATGAACAACCACTACGCGACGATTTCCGGCGCGTTGACCGCGTCGATGATCATCATTCCGCTGCAAACCGTCATACCCGAGGAGCTGGCTTTCCGCGGTGTGCTGCACGGGGCACTGAACCGGGCCTGGGGGTTTCGCGGTGTCGCCGTGGGGGGCTCGTTGCTGTTCGGGTTGTGGCACATCGCGACGTCCCTGGGGCTGACGAGCAGCAATGTCGGGTTCAGTCGCCTGTTCGGCGGCGGGTTGGGCGGCATGTTTGCCGGGGTGACCGTGGCGGTCGTCGCGACCGCGGCAGCGGGGTTCGTGTTCAGCTGGCTGCGCCGGCGCAGCGGCAGCTTGATCGCACCGATCGCCCTGCACTGGTCGTGCAATGGATTGGGTGCCTTAGCCGCCGCCCTCGTCTGGCAGCTGTCCACCTGAGGCGGGTCTACACCAGCAGCACCGCGGCTCCGGCAATGCGGCCGGCGCTGAGATCCGACAATGCTCGATCAGCTTGTGCGAGCGGATATTCCGGCGTAGTTACCGCGATGTGATGACGTCCGGCGAACTCCAGAAATGCGCGCGCGTCACTGCGGGTGTTGGAGGTAACCGAACGGATCTGGCGTTCCTGGAACAGATGGCGCTGGTAGTTGAGCGTGGGGATATCGCTGAGGTGGATCCCGGCGATCGCCAATGTGCCACCACGATCCAATGCCTGCAGGGCCGGCAGCACCAGATCGCCGACCGGGGCGAACAGGATGGCCGCATCCAGCGGCACCGGCGGGGGGTCGGCGGCGCCTTGTGCCGAAGCGGCGCCCAGTTCCAACGCAAGTTCCCGGGCGCGTGCGCCGCGTGTCATCACATGGACTTCGGCGCCTTGTGCCAGCGCGACCTGAGCGGTGATGTGGGCGCTGCCGCCGAAGCCGTAGAGCCCCAGGCGGCCACCGGGTGGCAGTTCGGTACGTAGCAATGCGCGATAGCCGATGATGCCGGCGCACAACAGCGGGGCAAGTTCGGTGTCGCTGTAGCCGCTGGGCAGTGCGTGAGCGTAAGCCGCTGGGACAGTGGCGAACTCGGCGTAACCGCCGTCGGCGTCCCAACCGGTGTAGCGCGACTCCGGGCACAAGTTTTCGTTGCCCCGGCGACAGTATTTGCATACCCCGCAGGTGTGCCGCAGCCATGCAATCCCGACCCGGTCCCCCACCGCGAACGTGTCTTTGGCGTCGGACCCGACCTCGACAACCTCCCCCACCACCTCGTGCCCCGGTGTCACATGTTTGCGGTGCACGGGAAGATCACCCTCAGCGACGTGCAAGTCGGTGCGGCATACCCCGCACGCATGCACGGCCACCAGCAGTTCGGCCGGCCCCGGCTGCGGCACCTCGGTGGTAACGCACTCCAGCGGACCCGTTTCCATCGGCCCGGGATGGCGGACCCGCCACGCGCGCATCGTCGTGGTGGTCGGCGCTGATGCCATTACTCCATGATGCCGCGGTGCGCCGATTGGCCAACGGGGCAGGGCGGCAGAGTTTCCGGCGAGGCTACAAAGTTCGTGTGCGTGACGTGACGAGCTTGTAGATCACCAGCAAGATCACCGCGCCGATCAGCGCGCCGAGAAACGAATGTTTGATCGGTGGGTGAATATCGAAGTGGTGCGGCGCGAACACCATGCTGCCCAGCGTGCCGCCGACGTAGCTACCCGCTATGCCGAGCAGCGCTGTTGCGATCCAGCCCATGGGCTGTCTGCCGGGCACGATAAGTCGCGCGATGAAGCCGACAATGAGACCGAGGATGATCATCCAGATGATGTGCAGGACCACGACCCGCTCCTTCGAGTTCTGGTAGCCACGCCCGCGGAATGCCGGCCCGGTGCAGGCATCGCCGGTCGATGTATCGCGTCAGCCTAACCGTTCCGGTGCTGACGTGGGTGCGGTCGGTGTAACTGCAGCTGCCGTACGTCCCGCAATGCATGGTGAAGAGCAACGGCAAGCCGATGGACGCGTTGCACACCAGGCCGGCTGCGACCGCCGGTGGGCGCGCTGCCGCAGCCGCAGCGACGCTTCGCTGCCGAAGTGCGGCGCCGCGCCCGAGGTCGTCGGTTCCAGCGCTGGCGCAGCCGCCATCTAAGGTGACTTGGGCATGCCCCACGTCTGGGACGGCACCGCGTATTTCGTCACCAGCAACCCCTTGTACAGCTTTCCGGCGTCGGTCCTCGGCAGCGCCGCCTCGAACACGATCGACCGGGGGCATTTGAAGTGTGCCATCCGTTGGCGCAGCCACTCGATCAATTCCGCGGCCAGGCCGTCGCCGGCCACAGACGGATCGGACAATTGCACCGCGGCCATGACCGACTGCCCCATCACGTCGTCAGGAACGCCGAACACGGCCGCGTCGACGACGAGAGGGTGCGACACCAGCTCGTTCTCCACCTCCTGCGGATAGATGTTGACCCCGCCGGAGATGATCATGTGGTCGCGCCGGTCGACAAGGTAAAGGTAACCGTCCTCGTCGACGTAGCCGACGTCGCCGACAGTGACCCAGCCTTCAGCCGTGCGCGTCGCGGCGGTCTTCTGCCGGTCGTTGAGGTACTCGAACGGATACCCGCCCTCGTAGTAGATCTCCCCGACCTCACCGGGCGGCAACTCCACCCCGTGCTCGTCGAGGATGTGCGGCACGCCCAGCATCGGTCGGCCCACCGAACCCGGATGCTCCAGCCAGTCCTCGGCCCGGATGAACGAGATGCCCGCGCCCTCGCTCGACCCGTAGTATTCATCGACGATCGGCCCCCACCAGTCGATCATCTGGCGCTTGATCTGGGGTGGGCACGGTGCCGCGGAATGGACGACACGCTGCAGGCTGGACAGGTCGTAGCGCCGTCGCGTCGCCTCGGGCAGCCGCAACATCCTGACGAACATCGTCGGCACGAACTGGGCATGGGTGACGCCGTAGCGCTGTATGCACGCCAGGGCCTCCTCGGCGTCGAACCGCTCCATCATGACGACCGTGGCGCCAACGGACTGCGCGGCCATCGTCCACATGGCCGGCGCGGTGTGGTAGGTCGGCGCGGGGCTCAGGTACACAGAGCCGGCGGAAACCCCGAGCGCGTCGAACACCGGTGTCGTCATCGCGGCAGCGGGGACAGTGGGAGCCAGCGGCCGGCGGATGCCCTTCGGCCGGCCCGTGCTGCCCGCCGAGTACTGCAGAAGTTGTCCCGCGCACTCCTCGGCAACCGGGCGCGACGGTTGCCTGGCCACACAGTCCGGATAGCGCCGCCAGCCCGCCACTACGCCGCCGGCCATCAGTGCCGTAGCGGGCAGTCCGCGCGGAATCGCACCGGCGAGGTGCTCGCATGTGGCGCGCATCGCTTGTGACGAGATCACCGCCTTAGCGCCGCTGTCCGCCACGATGTAGGCGACCTCCGACACCGACAGATGCGTGTTGATCACCGTGTAGTACAGGCCGATTCGGCGCGCCGCCCACATCGCCGCGTGGATGTGCTCGTTGTTCTCCATCAGGATCGCGACGGTGTCGCCAACCGTCAGGCCTTCGGCACGCAGGTAGTGTGCGAGCCGGTTGGCGCGCTCGTCAAGCTCGGCGAACGTCACGACTGTGCCCGAAGGGTGCAGCACCACAGCCGGTTTCGCCGGGTTCATGGCCGATACGACCAAGGCCGGTCCCACCTGTCGACAACCGCGACCTCCCCCAGCGGCTTTCGCCGCACCGACTTGTGCCGTCCCCGCGGCCAGCCCATCGTGACCAGCGCCGCGATCAGCCACTCGTCGGGAATGCCGACCAGTTCCCGCAGCCGGTCCTCACAAAGGCTGTGCCACAACGTGATCGCAGCGCCGAGGCCCTGAGCACGGGCGGCCAGCAGCAGGTTCTGCACCGCGGGGAACACCGATCCCCCCTGCTGCAGATCGGACGCCCCAGCCTGCGGCTGCACGCAGAACAGCACGAGGACCGGTGCTGCGCCGCCGCGGTGCATGTGCTCGGCCATCGCCCGCAGGACCCGCGACCTGGGGTCGTGGGCGTCTGGTTCGGGCGGGGACACGCCGTAAAACTCCGTGAGCCTTTCCCACGCTTGGCGGGCGGCGGCGGTGACGACCGCTCGCACCTCGTCGGACCGCAGCACCACGAAGCGCCACGGCTGCTGGTTGGCACCCGACGGTGCCCAGCTCGC
>Ga0070737_10003117_pt1 | contig 18429 bp, 15 predicted proteins | sample Coa_R1_10_FD_66438 | JGI IMG/M metagenome (GOLD analysis project Ga0070737, IMG submission 66438) | Surface soil microbial communities from Centralia Pennsylvania, which are recovering from an underground coalmine fire - Coalmine... | ecosystem: Environmental > Terrestrial > Soil > Unclassified...
ACCCGCGGGCTGCTCCAGGCCGCGGTCGACTTCGCCCTGCGCTCGGGGGCGAAGGCGGTCGAGGGCTTCCCCTTGAGCGAGGAGGGCACGCAGAGTGCGGACGGCTACCTGGGACGCGAGCATGTTTTCACCGAGTGCGGCTTCTCCGTGATCGGCCGCCCCAGCCAGCGCCGGGTGGTCGTGCGCAAGGACTTGGAGTCGTGATGGCCGCGGGGTAAAGGCTCGCGTGGTCGTTCGAGCCTTTCGTCTCTAGCCCCGGCGCAACAACGTGGGCATCACCACCTTCGGCGGTAGGCGGAACTCGTGGGTAAAAGTCCATGGAGAGTGGCCAGCTTCCCTCCCTAAGTGGCCGCTTTCGGCACGGGGCCACCTGGATCGGAATTCAAGAAGAAACGACCCATCTGTCTTTCCCAAACGGTAGTATTCCGTAGACTCGCGGCATTCAGAAGGGTCAAACGGGAAGAAAGGGGCGATGACAGTGTCAACGGATGGCGAAGCCATGCCCGGAAACGTCGACTCCGGCGGGGACGGACAGAAGAAAATAGGCCGGAGAGGACTGGTCCTCGGTGCGGCGGCCGGGATCGGACTGGCCGCGGGAGCCATCGCCGCGGCCGGCTCGGCCGACGCGGCGACGGGCGGAAACCTTGTCTTGGGCAAGTCGAACACCGCCGGCACCACCACCTCGCTCACGGTCAAGAGCGGCGCCGCCTTCGCGGCGACAACGTCGGCCAAGGGTAAAGCGGGCCTGAGGGGCAGTAACACCAGCAGCGGTGGTGGCAACGGTGTGCACGGTGAGTCGTCCCACGGCATCGGGGTCCAAGGCTCGAGCACCGCCAACGGGCAGGCGGGGGTGCAAGGAGTGGATACCAGCAGTGGCGGTGGGATCGGCGTGGACGGCACCTCGAATCACGGAGTGGGCGTCGCCGGCACCACCGGGTCGACCGCGGACGGCGCCGCAGCTGTCAGAGGGACCATCACCAGCGAGACGCCAGGTGGCTACTCGGCCGGCGTCCAAGGAGTGAACAACGGCACCGGAGGGAGCGGGATCGGTGTCTACGGCTCCCAGAACGGCTCCGGCTGGGGTGTTTACGGCACGACACCCAGTGGTGTTGGGGTGTTCGGGTTCTCTGACAAAGGGACCGGTGTCGAAGGTGGGAGCTCGTCCGGCGCGGGCGTCTCCGCATCCTCGACGTCTTACGTGGGAGTGCAGGGGACGAGCAGCAGCTCAAATGGTGTCCAGGGCTCGAGCAGCAGTGGCAACGGCGTTTATGGGTCGAGCTCAACTGGTTATGGGGCGTATGGATTTAGCCCCAACAACTACGCCGTCGTCGGGCTGACGACGGCGGGTAACGGCGTTTACGGCCAGGTTTCCACTAGCAACCAGGCTGGCGTAGTGGGACGGCAAGAGAATTCTTCGGGAGACTGGGCCCTTTATGGCTTCGGGAACATCGGAGCCACCGGCACCAAGTCGGCCGTCGTACCGGCCACCGACGGCGGCGACCACTTGACCCTCTACTGCGTGGAGAGCCCAGAGTGCTGGTTTGAGGACTACGGCTCTGGCCGCCTCTCGTCCGGCTCGGTGGAGGTGCCTATCGACTCCGAGTTCGCCCAGACCATCGAACCGAGCGACTACTACGTCTTCCTTCAACCCGAGGGCGACTGCAACGGGCTGATGGTGCTCGACAAGACGGCCACTGGGTTCACCGTCCGTGAGCTCGGGGGCGGCAAGAGCGACACGCCTTTCTCCTACCGGATCACCGCTCGGCGAGCGAACGTATCGGCACCCCGGCTCAAGCGGACCAAGCTGCCCGCCGCCGAGGTGCCCATCCGGGGAGGCGTCGCCGGCTGAGACCGGCCAAGCGGTCAGGGCCGCTGCACCATGGTGGTCAGGCCCGACGGCGGGGTCGGGTCACCCGGATCGTCGAGTTCGCCATCCACGGCCAGGAGTATCAGGCGGTTGTGAGCGCGTCCAACAGGCGCCGCTTGAGCAGGTCATCATAAGTCTCGGTCCGAGCGACAGGGCGACTAGGTGCTGCCTGGCTATGCAAGAGCGCGGGGTGCCGGGACGTCGTACACCCGAGGTTGGTGGTGGAACGCCGCGATGTATTTCTCACCCGCCTGGCAGTCCTGATGCACGCTATCCACAACGATTAGACGTCCCTCCACCGCTCTGCGGTTCAAGAGCCTCTGATCACGGCACGGTGTAGCCGGCGGCACGGAGGAGTTCGTACCATTCGGCGCGAGTGAGCGGGAGGTCGGAGCCGAGGGCGGCGGCGGTAACGCGGTCGGGCGTGGTGGTTCCGAGTACGACCTGCATCTGCGCGGGGTGTCGCGTGATCCAGGCAACGGCGATCGCCTCGCCGGGTACCTCGTACTTTTGCGCTAGGCGGTCGATCGCTGCGTTCAGCTCGGGGTAGCGGGCGGAGCCGAGGAAGGGGCCGTCGAAGAATCCGGCTTGGAACGGCGACCAGGCCTGGATGGTGATGTCGTGCAGGCGGCAGTAGTCGACGATGCCGTCATCGCGGACGATCGACTGGTCCAGCCCCTGCATGTTGGCGGCGATGCCTTGGGCGACCATCGGGGCGTGTGTGATCGACAGCTGCAGCTGGTTGGCGACGATCGGCTGGGTGACGTTCTTGCGCAGCAGCCCGATCTGGCCCGGCGTCTGGTTGGAGACGCCGAAGGCGCGGACCTTGCCGGCGGCCGAGAGTTCGTCGAACGCACGGGCGACCTCCTCCGGCTCGACGAGGGCGTCGGGGCGGTGCAACAGCAGGATGTCGAGATAGTCGGTGCCGAGCGCGTCCAGCGAGCCGTTCACTGACTCGACGATGTGCTCGTAGGAGAAGTCGAAGTACGGGCCGTCCTTCGTGACGATGCCGGCTTTCGACTGGATGATGAACTGCTCGCGCTCGGACGAGGTCAGCTTCAGCGCCTCGGCGAAGCGGCGCTCGCAGCCGTGCAGACTGGAGCCGTAGACGTCGGCGTGGTCAAGGAAGGTGATACCGGCGTCGCGCGCCGTGTTGACGAGCGTGCGCACCTCCTCATCGGTTTTGTCCTGGATGCGCATCAGGCCTAGGACGACGTTGGGCACCTCGATGTCGGTGCCGGGAAGGGTGAAGCTCTTCATGTGCTCTCTCCGGGTAGATCGGGATGTCAGGCGGACAGGCGGGCGGTGTGCTCTGCGGTGAGCACGAGTTCGGCCGCGAACGTCGAGTCCCATATGCCCGCAGCCATCGGTCCGATGAGAACGATTAGAGATCCGGGCACGAAGCGGAACCTACCATCGGCCCATCCTTGTCGTCGGCGGGTCGCTAGGGACCAGGAGCCGAGGCGCGGGCCAGAAGCTCCTACAGCTGTTCGAGCAAGTCATTGTCAGTGACCAGCGCGGCCGAGAGGGTGCGGTAGCCGCCCTCGTCGAACAGCACGGTCAGCGTGTCGCCCTCCAAGGAGATGACCTGGCCCTCACCCCACTCCCGGTGGCGGACCCGGCTCTCCAGAGCGAAGGGCGGCGCAGCCTCCTTCGCCGCGTGGGCGGTCGCGTGCCCATCGTCACAGTTGTCACAGCGCCCGCAGTCCTCCTCCACGGCCTGTCCGAAGTAGGCCAGGATCGTCCGCCAGCGGCACGCCGGCGACTCGAGGTAGTGGCGCATCATCTCGGCGCGCGTTTGCTCCGCCGTCCGGTAGGCCTCGTGGGCGGCGGCCGCCGCGGCTGCGGCGGCCCTGGCCGGCGGAGCGTCCGGGCGCCAGGTGACAGTCCCGGCGGCGTCCACGGCAACGGACCCGTCCCGCTCCAGGAGATCCACTGCCACGGTCAGGCGCGCCGGCGGCAGCTCGAGTCGTTCGGACAGGTGGTCGAGGGAGAGGTCGCCGGCCTTCTCGAGCGCCTCGGCGATCCGCTCTAGCTCGGTTTCGGGCAGCTCCGTTGTCCCGGCGAAGAACCGGCGCGCGCCGGCCTCGCCGGTGCAGTGAAAAATGACGGCGTCGGCTGCCTGGCCGTCCCGGCCAGCCCGCCCGAACTCCTGGTAGTAGGCGTCGAGCGACTCGGGTGGTTCGGCGTGCAAAACGAAGCGGACTCCGGGGGCGTCAATGCCCATCCCGAAGGCCGTGGTGGCCACGACGACGACCGGATCTGGGGAGAGGAAACGGTCGTGTACCTCAGCGCGTCTGGAGCTGCTGAGCCCGCCGTGGTAGGCGGCCGCCGGGCAGCCGCGTTCGTTGAGGTCGTCGGCCAGCTCTTCGGCCTCGCGTTGGGTCGCGACGTAGACGAGGCCGGTGCCGCCGGCGCCCGTCGCCGCGTCGAGCAGGGCGGCCCGCCCCGCGGCGGCGTCGGGCGCGGTGGTGACGGAGAGGTGAATGTTAGGTCGGAAAAATCCCCGTACCACCTCCAGCGGGTCACGCAGGCGGAGCTGCTGGACGATCTCTCTGCGCACGGGCGGCGCCGCGGTGGCCGTGAGGGCGAGGACGGTCGGATGCCCGAGCCCGTCGATCAAATCGCCGAGGCGGAGATACTCGGGGCGGAAGTCGTGCCCCCAGCTGCTGATGCAGTGCGCCTCGTCGACCACGACGAGGCGCGGATGGATACGAGCCAGGGCGGCCCGGGTGTCGTCATTGGCCAGCTGCTCCGGGGCGAGGAAGGCAAACCGGAGGTTCCCGGCGGCGAGCGCCTCCAGCGTCGCCGCCCGCTGGTGCTCGGTCATCGTCGAGTTGATCTCCGCCGCCCCACCGAGTCGGTTGCCGATGGCGGCGACCTGGTCGTGTTGCAGGGAAATGAGCGGCGACACCACGACAGTCGGCCCGTCGAGCAGGCACCCGGCCAGCTGATAGATGGCCGACTTCCCCGAGCCCGTCGGAAGTACGACCAGCACGTCGCGCCCGTCCACGACGGCCGACGCCGCCTCCTCTTGCCCGGGGCGGAGCTCGGCGAAGCCGAGCTCCCTACGCGCCAGCTCTCGGATGCGATCGGACGTCGGGGTGGCGGGCGCGCTCTTGTTCATGGCGGAGGTCGCCTTACCCGGTGCTGGGCGGTTCAGTCCGTTGGGGGCGAGCGGGGGATAGCCCTGGGAGCGTAGGGGTGACGGCGCAACCTCGACGCCTTCCTGGCCCAGCCGAACGACTGGGACGGGTAGCTCGAATCGGACGGGCAGGGCGGTGGTGCGCCTCTGGAGCCTGAGGGGGTAGGCGAGGCGCCGCGAGCTGTCCCCGGCGAATATTCGGATGATCTCAGGTGTGAGCGCTTCCCAACCCGCCGAGTACATCCTGGCCGGGCGTATCGGGTTCTTTTCGCCACCTCCACCCCAACCACGCCGCGATCTGGTTCCTGATGCAGATCGGGATGATCGTCGGCTACCTCACTGCCTGCCTACCAAGGTGAGGCTCACCCGCAACGGCATCAAAGAGGCCATGTAACCGCTCGCTTGTGAATCCCGAACGACGGCACCGAGTAGGCGGTTGCTGGCATCGCCTGGCAAGACCGGGGCAGCGACGCCGCCGCATTGATGGGCCATCGGGTGGGTACAGGCGCTGGTGTGGACCTGCGTGACCGCGCTGCCGTCTCGGGGTGGCAGTGGGAAAGATAAGACGCCGGCCATCGTTGCAGGGGCACCGAGACGAGCCCGCCGAGCCTCGCGGCCAGGCGACGGGCTGGCACCCGGTGGAGTGGGCGTGCGAGCTGGTAGGTACGGCCTTCCAGCTGTTGTTGGGCTTTTCGGCGGTCGCATTGTTCGAGAGCCCGCAGTCTCCCCTGTCGGGGGACTTGCCAGCGGGCGTTCGTCTGGTGGTGATCGGCGCGTGCTTCGGGCTGCTGGCGGCGGTCGTGGCGGTGTCGCCGGTGGGTCGGCGCAGCGGTGCCCATCTGAACCCAGCGGTAACCTTGGGATTCGTCCTCCGGGGACACACCAGCGTGCGCGACGCCGCCGGGTTCGTGGCGGGCCAGTTTCTCGGCGCCTTGTCGGCGGCCGCCGTGTTTCGCGCAACTGAAGGAGGGTGGGCCCGGAGTGTGCACGTCGCCCGAACGGCCCCCGCGGCTGGTCTTTCCGATTGGGCGGTCGCCGGCATCGAGGTAGCCTTGACGGCCACGCTGCTGCTGGTCATCTTTACGATGGTGTCATCCGCGCGGACGGCTCGTTGGACGCCGATGGTGGTGACAGGAGCGCTGGCAGGGCTGATTTGGGTCGGCGCGCCGTACACCGGTGCGAGCATGAACCCGGCCCGCACGGCCGGTCCTGACATCGTCACCGATCTGTTCCCTGCTGTCTGGGCCTACGTGATCGGTCCGCTGCTGGGCGCGGCCGTTGCTGTCGGAGTGTTCGACGTGATCGGCCGGCAGCGTCAGACGCTCACCGCCAAGCTGTTCCACGATCCCAACTACCCGTCGGTGCACGCCACAGCCCTGCCAGCCCGGCCGCATCCTCACCCGCGCCGCGAGTCCGCCCGCGGCGGGTCCGGCAAGGTTGGCGGTGGACCCGGCTCATGAACGTGGCTGGCCGCCTGTCGACCCATCGGAGTGTTGAGTAGTTGGGGGAGCCGTTCCATGGCGAGTCGATGGCGGTCGAGGAGTGGCTTGGAGGCGGTGCTCTCACGAACGCGATGGGCATCTCCCCGCCGCTGCCCGCGTGCAAATGAGTTTGATCCACTTGGCGGCAATGCCGACCCACCCGCGGGTCCGTGCCCGAGGGAACCCCCGACTAGTGCTTCCGGCAAGAAGGCGTTCGTGCAGCCAGCAGAGTTCGGCGAAGACGTCGCCATGGCCATCGAGTGCTCAGGGTTTCTCCGTCAATGGCAGGTTGGCGGCGGGTTGCATGGTGACGATGGGGGAGCGGGCCCGAAGGAAGACCCCGGCCACTCCCAGAGCCAGGCCGGCCATCTCGGCGGCCAGGCTGGAGGGGCCGAACTGCAGCCGCTCGGAGAAGACCCCTACCCCAAAGGCGATACCCGTAACGGGCTCGGCGATGGTGATGGCGGGTAGTGACGCCACCAGAGGCGCGGCGCTGAAGGCGCTCTGGGCCAAGAGCATTCCCACGACGGCGATGGCGATGAGTACGTAGGGGTACCACTGCGTGAGAGCGTGCGCGAAGGTGTGTCCGGTAAACAGCGAGATGGTGGTGCGGGTGAGGGCGTCCTGCAGCCCGTAGAGAATGCCGGCACCCGCAGCCAGCAGGGTGGCGGCGACTGACCGGCTGATCCGGCGTGAGATCCCGGTGAGGACGGCGGCGATGGCCACGATGGTGCCCCCGGAGATGAGCCAGTTGGGCCAGGGCAGCTGACCGCTGTCGCCCCCGCCGGGCTGGCCGGCCACCACGAAGAGGATCAAGCCGGCGATCAGAGCTACGGCTCCGGCCCACTCCCGCCGTCCCAGGCGGTTGCGGCTCAGCACGGCCGCCAGTGGCATGGCGAAGAGCAGGTTGGTGGCCAGGAGCGGCTCCACAAGGGCAAGGCTTCCCATGCCACACGGATCCCTCCGTCCGCAGCAGGCGGGTGGTCCGGGGGCGACGCGTGAGCCCTCGTACAATCGCTTCTCACCCCCCGGCATCCACCAGAACTGACTTTGACTGGGCGGGCTGGGGGATGTCGTCGACCGCCTGGGACGGGCGGACGGGGTGGAACATGCCGGGGATGTTGCTGGCCGACGCCGCCGGCTGGGGCCGTAGTCCACCGCCCAGCAGGTGCCGACGGAGCATGCCGGTGGCGGAGATGGGGTACACACGCGGCATGGGTTCCAGTGCCGCCGAGCTGCTCGAGCAGGACCATAGCGGTATCGCCGAGCTGTTCGAGCGGGTGAGCCGCCCGGACGAGGATAGGCCGGCGGTCTTGCGAGAGCTGGTGCTTCGCTTGGCCGGGCACGTGACGGCGGAGAGCGCGGTTGTGCTGCCCGAGCTGCGGCGATGCGATTCGGGGGATGACACCCTCGCCGAGGAGTTGGCTCAGGACGGCAAGCACATCCATCGCACCTTGGTGCTGATCGAGAGGCGCAAGGCGAACTCGCCGGATATGCCTGACCTGGTCAACGAGCTTCTCGCCGTCTTCGACGGTCACATCCAGCGTTGCCAGCAGCGGCTGTACCCCGAGCTGGAGCGTTGCCTGGATGACGAGCAGATGGAGGACTTGTCCGAGCGTCTACGTTCGGCGGACCGCGTGGTGGTCGAGAACCCGCACCCTCACCTGCTGAGCAACGGACCGCTGGCCCGGCCGCTGATGGTCGTGGCCAAGGCGATGGACTGGGTGCGCGGGCCGAACACGCGGGCGGGCCAGTGGGGCGGCTTGTTCACCACCCCGAATGACAACTCCCCGGCCGGCGAGCATCCTTCCCCGGAGTCGAGCACGGCCTCTCCATGGGACGATGCAACTAACGAGGAGGCTCCATAGGGCCGGCAGTGGATGACGATAGGCACAGCGGCTCGGAGGGCCCGATCGCCTTGGTTAGCCCGGCCGATGACGGCCGGTAAGGCCCCGGCTGCTCGGCGAGGGCATCGACGCCGAAGGGATGGTTGAACGCCTCGACCAGCCCGATGACGGCGCGACGCCGGTTGTCCCTTCGCGATGCTCTGGGCCGCGAAGCAGATCTGTCCGACCGGAAGACCGCACCTACTTGACCTGGTGGGCAGTGAAGTAGGCGGCCAACTCCGGGCGAGGCGCAGACACGGTGACGGGGCGCCCGCCGGTCCGAATGGAGTTGGTCGCGGCGACTCCGGCAGCGACTGCTTCCCGGGCGGCGAGCGGAGAGGTTTCAGTGGGACCGCCCTCGGCGACGAAGCGCAGCCACTCCATGACCAGCCCCGCGTCGGCGCCGCCGTGCCCGGACGTGCCGGCTTGGATGGCGATCGTCTTGTCGGCGTCCTCGCGGTAACCGGAGCGACGCTTGTTCCACACCTTGATGGCGGCCCCGTCGAGATCTCCGAAGTTTTCGCACCTTCCTTCGTCGCCGATGACCGTGTAGTTGCGCCAGTAGTCGGGGGTGAAGTGGCACTGCTGGTAGCTGATGAAGACCCCGTTGTCGAGGCGTCCGAGCATCATGCTGACGTCCTCCACATCGACGACTGGATTGAGGTCATGCAGGGCCGACGGCGGCCACACGCCCGGATCGTACCAGTCGCCCATGAGGGCGGGCCACGGCGCACCTGGCTCGCGGCGAGGGTTATGGCCATACACCTCAAGGCCGCCGTACGCGACGACCTCGCGGCAGGCGCCGTCAGCGAGCCAATGGATCACGTCGATGTCGTGGGCGCCCTTCTGCAAGAGCAGACCGGTGCCGCGAGACCTCTCGGCGTGCCAGTCCCGGAAGTAGAAGTCGCCACCATGTCCGACGAAGTGTCGACACCACACGGCCTTCACCGAGCCGATGTCGCCGGCCCGGACCACGTCGCGCAGGGCCCGGATGGCGGCGGCGTGGCGAAGGTTGTGCCCTACATACAACCGGGTTCCGGTCGCCATGGCCGTCTCGAGGACCTCGTCGCAGTCCTCGGTCGTGATGGCCAGCGGCTTCTCGACCAAGACTGCGACCCCGGCCTTCAGGAAGTCGATGGCCGGTCCGGCGTGGAGGTCGTCGGGCGTCGTGAGGATGACCCCGTCGAGGTCGAGCTCGAGGAGGTCCCGGTAGTCCCGTTTGACCTGTACCTCTGGACCGAATAGGTCCCGAGCCCGCTCCTGGCCCCGCGGATCGGGATCAGCGGCGGCCATGACGGTGGGCACATGCATGGCGAGCGACGCCCGCTGGCCGATTCCCACTACAGCTATTCGCAACTCAGCGGTCATTTGATGCTCCCAGCAATAATTGTGTCGACGATCCATCGACTCCGGCTCGAGGATGTACCGTGCGAGCGCAGACGATGTTGAGACTGGCGATCAAGATCAGGACAACCGCGCCGCCTTGATCTCCTGGAGGCCGCCGAAGCCGACAACGATGGCGCCCCGCAGCGAGGCGTCGGCACCGAAAGCGGCGGTGGTGACAAACGGGGGATAGGGGACGGCCGCGGCGAGGACTGTTTCGATCCGCTCCCGGAGGTCGGAGTTGCCCCGGAGGTAGCCGCCACCGAGGGCGATGACGGCGGGATCAAGGGTGACGCACAGGTTAGCCGTCATGGCTGCCAGTGCGTCCCAGATCTCGTCGACGAAAGCCTTCATCTGCGGGTCGGTGGCAGCCCCCGCCACGAGATTGGCCATGTCGATAGGCCGTCCGAGCCGGGACGACAAGCGCTTGGCAACACCGCCGCCGCCGAACTCGGATTCAAAAGGAGGCACGTTGTCCCGGGCCATGAACGGCTCGATTCGACCCCGCGGGAGCAAGTAGCCGATCTCGCCGGCCGACTGGTGAGCGCCGCGCACCAGCGTCCCGGCGACGACGATCCCCGCCGCGATCCCGGTGCCGAAGTTGAGGTACAGCCCGTCGTCGACGTGGGCGAGCGCCCCCCAGGCCAGTTCGGCGAGAGTGGCCGCCTTCACGTCGTTGTCGATGACGAATGGGAGCGGCGAAAAGGCTTCCTGAAATGCGGCGTGCAGGGAAAGCTGCGCCCATCCGGGGACGTTAGGAGCGATCTCCACCCGGTCGTCGAAGGTCGTCCCCATCGACGAGACGCCGAGGCCGACCACGTTGCCACCAGCGGCTCGCTCCGCTTCCAGCCGGTCCCGGGCAAGGGCGAGAGCCCGTTCGAGGACCCGGGCGCCGCCTTCCTCGGCGTGGGTAGGGACGGTCACTTCGCGGTGCACTTCCCCGTCCGGTGTGCCGATGCCGGCGGACATCTTGGTCCCGCCGATGTCCAAGACGACGACCTTCTGGTCTTCCCACACGGCTAACGCTCGGGCGGTTGCATGACCGATCGGGTCCGGTACGTACGCGAGTTTGGGCGGAGCCCGGGGGCGTCTGCCGCTCTCTCGCCGAAGCCTCGGTAGACGGCGACCGCCTGACCCGTGGACCACGACGTCCCGCAGTCGAGCGCCCGGCGGAGGGCCTCCAACCACAAGGTCGGTTGAGACGCGAGCTCATCCGGGTAGTGCGTCATTGATCAAAGGATACGCAGGGAATTCATCACGCTTCAACCGGCTTTAACCGGCTGACCTTTGGCGCCGCTGTCTGATCGGCGATTCCCAGTCGTCGGTCGAGCGCGTACCAGCTTCGAAGGCGGGGGCCTCCTCGTTGGCGATTGCTGCGCTGCTGGCCTGACGGTCCTGCGAGATCCGGGTCGTTATGCCTGCAAAACCTCCAGCCCTGTACTGGCGAGGCGGTCGAGCGCCTCGTCGCTGTTTGCGTCGACTGGCGGATCCGCGAGGGCGCTCGGGCGCTCGTCGGGCTTCGGGCGGGTTGTGATCAGGGCGTCGACCGCGTTCACGGAGCAGATGTTGGCAAAGGTGATGCGGCCGAGTTTGCTGGCGTCGGCTAAGACGAAGACTCGTTTCGCTCGGCTCACCATCGCCGCGTTGGTCCTTGCTTCGACGCCGTCGTGTGTTGTGCAGCCCGCTTGCGCGTCGATTCCGTCGACTCCCAAGAGAAGGAAGTCGAGGTTGTAGGCGAGAACGGTCTGCTCGGCCATAGACCCGACGAGCTCAAACGACGCCGACCGGGCGACCCCTCCCGTGACGACCAGTTGGATGTCCGTTCTCAGGGCGAGCTCGGCCGCGATGTTCAGGGCGTTCGTGACCACGGTGAGCCGACTATGGCCGGCCAGGGCGCGGGCCGCCTCGGTCGTGGTCGTCCCCCCACTGATACCTACTACGGCTCCATCCGGTATCAGGGATGCAGCGGCTGCTCCGATCCGCTGCTTTTCGGCATGCCTCGTCGTGCGGTACCGCACGGGGAGCTCGTAGTCCATGTCTCGAGCGGTGGCCCCCCCGTGGGTTCGGGTCAGCAGAGATTGGCGAGCGAGCTCACCGAGATCTCGCCGGATGGTTGCGGTCGACGTTCCGAAGTCACTCGCCAACTCGTCGACGGCGATGCTCGCGCCCGAGGCGAGCCGACCGAGAATGGCCTCGAAGCGATCAGTTTTCTTCATGCGCTGAGAACCCATCGGCGCTTGGTAACTGTAGCTGAGAGCGTGCTCAGCCCGGCTGCTTCTCGCCCGCGGTACGTATCCCGTCCGACTGACGAGTTGAGCAGTTGTGCACAAGCGTCGGCGCTCCGCACCGTCGAACGTTCACGTGAACGCTTGCTGGGCGGCATCATCCCCTTGCGATGCACGAGTGCGCAGTGTACCATCGACGTACGCTCACAGAACGCGCAGACAGGTTGCTCATTTGACCAGGGGGCTGCGCGTCGGGGTCAACACGTGCGATGTGTTCCTTTTGCACCCAGTCGGGAGGCGAGTGGTCCGTGGCTGCATTCGTAACGGAGGAGATCGCGAGCCAGCCTCAGTGCTGGGAGCGAGCTGGGGACCTCTTGACTTCCGTCGACCACCTGCTGCCTCCTCGTGGCGCTCGTGTCGCGGTGGTGGGCTGTGGGACCTCGCATTTCGTCGCCCAGTCCTACGCAAGCAGGCGAGAGTCGCTGGGGCACGGTGAGACCGACGCAAGCCCGGCTTCCGAGCTGCATCTCGGGAGGAGCTACGACCACGTCGTTCTCATCTCCCGGTCCGGGACCACGACGGAGGCGCTCGCCGCCTTGGAGCGCCTCCCACCCGGGACGCCCACGACCGCCGTCACAGCCGATCCGGACACGCCGTTGGCGCGAGCGGCGGACTATTCCGTCGCACTGTCGTTTGCCGATGAGCGGTCCGTCGTGCAGACGCGCTTCGCCACGAGCACGCTCGTCCTCCTACGAGCGCATCTGGGCGATGCCAACATACGGAGCTTGAGGTCGGACGCCGAGTGGGCGCTTCACGAGCCGTTGCCCGACCGCTGGCTCCAACGGCAGCGCTACACCTTCCTGGGCGAGGGGTGGACCGTGGGGCTCGCCAACGAGGCGGCTCTCAAGCTCCGCGAGACTTCACGCAGCTGGACCGAGTCGTATCCCGGCATGGAATTCAGACACGGCCCGATCAGTGTCGTCGACGGCGACAGCGTGGTCTGGCACTTCGGCCCGCCCCCTGACGGCCTAGCCGACGATGTCGAGCTGACCGGAGCGGAGTGGGTGGCCGCCACGTGTGATCCCCTCGCGGACTTGATTAGAGCACAGCGCCTTGGCGTCGAACTCTCAGTTTCTCGCTGTCTGGATCCAGACCGGCCGCGCCACCTGAGCCGGTCAGTTGTGCTGCCCCGGCTGCAGGCGTCGGGCGAGCTCGCTCGAGAGAGCTCGTAGATCCGCCCACGAGGATGCCACTGACGACCATCCGAAACGGCCCTGATGCGAGGAGTTGAACCATGAAGATTGCATTCGTTGGAGCGGGGAGCCTGGTCTTCACCAGAAAGCTTGTCAGCGACCTGCTCCGCCAGGACGCCACGGCGGACGCCGCCTTCTCACTGATCGACATCCACGAGGGCCGGCTGCGCGATGCGCAAGACTCCGTCGAGAGCCTGGTCCGCTCCACCGGACGGAAGCCGTCAGTTGAGGCGACCACGAGCTGCCAACGGGGCGTCTCGGGCGCGGACTACGTCATCAATACGATCCGGGTCGGCGGACCGGAGATAACGAGGATCGACTTTGACGTTCCGGAGTGCTACGGCGTCCATCAAACGATCGCCGACACCCATGGCATCGGGGGGATCTCCCGAGCGTTCCGGACGATCCCACAGGTCCTTCAAATCGCGGCGGAGGTAGAGCGCGAGTCCCGAACGCCTGGTTCCTCAACTACACCAATCCCATGGCAATGATCGTAATGGCGCTGGCAAGGCAGACCTCCGTTCGCAACGTTGGGGTCTGCCACGACGCCGAGTACACCGCCCTCGACATCGCCGGGCATCTCGGCCTCGAGGACCCTCAGCGCCTGGTCTGGCGAGCCGGTGGGATCAATCACATGACCTGGTTCCTGGGCCTGGAGGTCGACGGCCATGACGTGTACCCCGAACTGCGCGCCCGTGCCGCTTCGGGGATGCTGGACAACGATCGCACGGATGCCGTACGCATCGAGCTTCTCCGACGCTTCGGATACTTCGTAAGTGAATCCAGCGTTCACAACGCTGAGTACTACCCCTGGTTCATCTCCCGCGAGGGCGCAGCGGAGCGGTACGGCGTGCGTCTGCGGGAGTACCTCTATCGCCTTGACAAGCTCGAGCAGGAGTTCCAGGAGGCGCGGCGAGGCTCCGGGCCTGCCGTGGATACCGAGGAGGATCTCAGCCCGGAGTACGCCCCGAAAATCATCTCCGCGCTGGAGACCAACGAGGCGTACAGCTTCATGGGCAACGTCGCCAACGAGGGTAACCTTATCGCCAATCTCCCGGATGACTGCTGCGTCGAGGTCCCGTGCCTGGTCAAGGGCGGGACCATCGTTCCAGGGCGCGTTGGGAAGATCCCTGAACAGTGCGCCGGTCTCAACCGCACGGCCATCAACGTCCAGCTGCTAGCAGTCCAAGGAATCCTCAACGAGGATAGAGATGCTCTTCGTCAAGCCGCCTACATGGACCCGCTGCTCTCCGCCCAACTCGGTCTTCACGAGATCTCCAACCTCATCGACGACCTCTTGGCAGCTCACGAAAAAGCAGCAGGCTAAAAAGTTCACATCGCGATAGAGGAGCGAGAAACCACAAATGTCCTTCTGGGATCACGACATCGAGCCTCCAAAAGTGTCCTTTCCGGATATTCCGATTCCGACCGAACTGGACGAGTACCTCTTCGACCTTCGCGGGTACGTCATCATAACCGGCGCCCTCAGCCAAACGGAAGTCGGTGCCTGCGACGATGCCATAGCAACTATCCCTCGCGAGACGCCACCAGGTGGGTGGGCTGGCTACGTCTACCGTCGCGATATTCCCATCCACCGAGGGATCTACTACGACCAGATCTACGAAGCCGGTGAGGGATTCGAAAAGCTCATTGACCACCCCTCTTACATCAACTACGTCCTCCGGTTCGTAGGAGGCGGCAGCTTCGACTTTCACCACGGCCCGCTGTTCATCGACGACGCCATCTACATTATCCGCGGGCCAGGAGAGGCGGTCCGACCCCACAGCGGGGCTCATGACAGATGCAAGCGTATCCAGTACCGCTACCACAACGGACAGTTCTTCTGCGGCCAGGTCAACGTTCTCATTGCACATACCGATATCGGTCCGGGTGACGGCGGCACGATGATCATCCCTGGCTCACACAAGTCCAACATCATACATCCCGGACATCCATTTAGGGCCGGCCAGAAGGTCGATGGCGGTGACCCGGACGACATGGCCGGCTCTTTGGACGACATGCCCGGAGCGGTGGAAGTACACATGAAAGCGGGGGACGCGCTCGTCTTTGTCGACGCCTGCTGCCATGGTTCAGCGAAGCGGACCAATCCGGGGGAGCGTCGGGTAAGCATCTATCGCTACGGATCGGCTTGGAACCGAAGCGCAGGCGGGTTCGAGCCGTCGGCCGCGCTGCTCGAGCGACTGAACCCATATGCGCGGTCTGTGGTTCACCCCGAGCAGAATGTCAACCGTCGTCCGCCGCTAGTAGATGCATAACGAAGTCGTGCGTGGGGGGAAGGGCTCCGTGACCAGCAGAAGTCGGTGTGCCTCGCGCCGTCGGGCGACGACCCGGAGGGAGTTGTGATCCAGAGTTTTCCAGAACCGGTTGTGGCCCTTGAGGGGTCCACGCCGCCGACGTCAGCCGGAGGGCGCTTTAGGAGAGGAAGCGGCGGCTGGGCGGGCTATTTGTTTATCTCGCCCAGCTTGTTCGGAGTCATCGCCTTTCTGGTCATACCGGTCATCCTCGTGATCGTGGTGAGCTTCTTCCATTGGAACCTTCTCGGCCATCCGACCTTCGCCGGCCTCTCGAATTACACGCAGATGTTCGCGCACTACCATGCGGTGACGTCGCTTTACGTGACCGCCTACTACGTGGTCCTCACTATTCCGGTCCTATTGTGCGCCTCGGTGTTGTTGGCGTTGTTCCTCAATCGGCCGCTGCCCGCTATGGGATTCTTTAGGGTGATCTTCGTCCTCCCCTATATGGCTGCGCCCGTGGCGATGGGCATCGTGTGGACCTGGATATTCGATCCGCGGCTGGGCGCGGTCAACGAACTCCTCCACCAAGTGGGACTCTCCGGTCCAACGTGGCTGTCGTCCCGGGCCTTGGCGATGCCCGTCATAGCCCTGGTTAGCATCTGGAGTTCGGTGGGATACAACACGCTGTTTTTCCTGGCTGGACTCCAAGCCATCCCGCATGAGCTCTACGAGAGCGGGATGTTGGACGGGGCGTCCCGTCTCCAGCTGCTGAGGAAGGTCACCCTGCCACTTCTGCGACCGACCGTCCTGTTTGTGAGTATCACCAACGTCATCGGTTCGTTTCAGGTGTTCGACACGGTGTACGTGATGACCCAAGGGGGACCCGGGACTAGCACACAGGTTATCAATATTCAGATTTACGATGTCGCCTTCCAGGACTTTCAGCTCGGCTTGGGCAGCGCGATGGCAATGGTCCTCTTTGTCATCATTCTGGTCTTCACGATCCTTCAGTTCCTCTACTTCCGCAAGAGGATCACCTATGAGCTCGCCTAATACCACCACCGCATCAAAACGCGTCCCACCAGACGCGGGCCTGGTCCGGGGGACTCGCCCTGTGGCTATCGACCCAGGCGAGCGAGAGGCCCGGACACGACCTCCTGCGGCAAGGCAGAAGGGGCGCCCGGTCCGACTTGCTGGGATCATGAGCCTGTACGGCATCCTGGCCGTCGGCGCGTTCATCGTCGTCTTCCCGTACATTCTGATACTGCTGACAGCGGCGAAGCCGATGAACGAAATCTTTTCCTCATCTCCGTGGCAGCTTCCCCAGCACCCTACCTTCGCGACCTTCCGGCAGGTGTGGATTCAAGACGATTTCGGACGCATTCTACTGAACACGGTCGCCGTCACGGTAGTGATTACCGCTTGTCAGGTGGCATGCTCAACACTCGCGGCTTACGCGTTTGCCCGCCTATCGTTTCCTGGCCGAGAGGCGCTCTTTTGGGTGTATCTGGCGACCATGATGGTCCCAAACGCCGTGACCGTGGTACCGCTGTACCTCGTGATGAGGGAGTTGCATCTCCTGAACACCTACTACGCGCTCGTACTTCCCTACGCGTTCGGGACCCCCTATATCATCTTTTTGATGCGGCAGTTCTTCCGAACGATCCCGAGGGAACTGCACGAGGCAGCCAAGATGGACGGATGCAGCGAGGTGCGGGTTCTACTTCAGATCATATTGCCGCTCTCGCGTGCGATCATCACGACCGCGACGATCATCGTCGTTGTGAGTTCTTGGAATAACTTTTTGTGGCCGCTGATCGCCGTGAATAGCCAAGCCCGCGAGCTGTTGACTGTCGGTCTGGCGGCGCTGCAATCCAACTTCGGAACTCAGTGGGACGTGCTGATGGCAGGTTCGTGCCTCACCCTGCTGCCACTGGTTCTTTTCTTTGCGATTTTTCAGCGACAAATAGTACGCTCAATACAAATGACAGGGGGGTTGAAGTGACATCTCGGCTACTTCGTAGGAGTCCATCGTCGGGGGCTGGTGCCTCGGGGCTCAGGAGGACATGGGGTAAGAGCTGTGCCATAGGGTGTGCGCTCGCGGCAACCGGCCTGGCCGCCGCTGGTTGTGGGAGCACAAGCAGCAGCGGTGGTGGCGGCGGTGGCGGTGGCTCCGGGGCGACCGTACATCTTACCTACGCACTGTGGGACCCACATGAGGAGATCGGCTACAAACGGTCGATCGCGAAGTTCGAAGAGACACATCCAAACATCAAGGTGAGCTTTGACCTCATCGATTACAACGACTACGAGTCTAAGCTGACAACGGAGTTCGGCAGCGGCCAAGGCCCCGACGTGTTCTGGGTAGGCAACGGGATGCTCAGCACCTGGGCTAGCGAGGGCGCGATGGAAAACATATTGCCGAAAGTGAAAGCCAACCACATCAACCTCGGCATCTACTACCCGGCGCTGGTTGCGGCACACGAACGTGGCGGGAAACTCTATGGGCTGCCGAAGGACTGGGACACCGAGGCTCTGCTCTACAACAAGAAGTACTTCGCCGCGCACCATCTGATCATGCCTCCACAGTTGACGTGGAACCCTACCAGCGGCGGGTCGTTTCTCAAACTGTTGAAGGAGGCGACGGTCGACTCGTCGGGCCATAACGCGATGACGGCGGGATTCAACCCGAACAGCGTCACCACCTACGGCATTGCCGACGTCAACACCATGCAAGAGTGGCAACAGAACTATCTCGCCATGGACGGGGTCGACGTGTATGCTGCGCCGTTCTCGAAGAAGATCGCGATGGGCACGCCACAGGGCTTGGCCACAATGAAGTTCCTAGTCGACCTCATCACCAGAGACCACGTTGCCGTTCCTGGCTCCGAGCTGGGGTCCAACGCCGAGGGCAGCGACAACCAGCCCGAG
>Ga0070737_10003118_pt1 | contig 18426 bp, 16 predicted proteins | sample Coa_R1_10_FD_66438 | JGI IMG/M metagenome (GOLD analysis project Ga0070737, IMG submission 66438) | Surface soil microbial communities from Centralia Pennsylvania, which are recovering from an underground coalmine fire - Coalmine... | ecosystem: Environmental > Terrestrial > Soil > Unclassified...
AGATCAAAGTAGAAGCCGAGATCGTCCACAGGGAGTTTCTTATCAAAGCCGAGATAAAGGGCAGGCGTCACATCGCTGACGGGCTTGAAGGGTAGAAAAGCGTTTCCCGGCCACTCGGCCTCGTAAGTGCGATCCTCGTACTGGAAATCGTTGTAAGCAAGAACGTGCTCGCAATGGAACGGACCCTTCTGCCAGGAGTAGCCTAGCCGGAAGGCTCCAAGCGCGGGCGGCTGAATCACCACGTAGGTGATGTTTGCCGGGTTGCTTCCCGCCGGCAGCGTGACTGTGCTCGAAAATCCGAAACTGCCATCCACCAACCGCACCCGCACCCAGTAACCGTCCTGGTTGTTCACCTTGGTCTTCACCATATCGCGCGGGACAGTGAAGGAAATCTGGCCGGTGTCCGTGAAGTCATTGGCGCTCGGAGTTGAAGTTGACGGCTGATTGGCCACTCCCAGCTCTACCCAATCGACGCCGTTCCAGTATTCCCAGGCGACCGTATGATTGAGATTCGGGGTGCCGAGCTGATCCTGCGGAGTCGATTGTTTGGCCACCGCGACGGTCACGACTGCGCCCGGCTTGCTGAAAGCCTCGTCGCTTGAGAAGTAGAAGGTCGAGCCAGGCTGTGGTTGCTGGTTAAAAGGGTAGAAAGCCTTCGTGACATCAACCTTGGCCGCGCCCATGCAGGCGTTATCAGGCAGCAGACCGCCTTTGGGCGCCTGTGGGTCCGTCAAGTCAAGGTCGCGGCGAACCACGCTTCGCAGCCGGATGCCGGCCACTTCGGGCAGTATGCGCGACGGGTTAGGCGGCAAAGGCTCGGTGAGAATTCCGCGCACCCAGTAGGTATTGATGCCGTTCACCGGGGTCTGTTGCGCCTGCGCGCAATCCGCCTGAAGCACGAAGCTTCCGCTAAGTGTGAACCCATTCGTGCCATCGAGTTTCACTTCAGCGATTCCTGCGCACGCAGGCTTCATTCCCTGAAAGCCTCGCCACACTTTGCCATCCCAATACTCCCAGCTCACATCAAGCGGCGTCGAACTGGCTTGCGTCAGCTCGAACTCAACCTCAACCTGCACCGAGCCGGTCAGGGCCAGCAGCGTATCATGCGCCAGATAGATGACGTGCGGCGTAGCCTGAAGAAGGAGAGGATCAAACAAAGTAACCGGCTGCTTTGCCTCAAGCGCTGCGGAGTGGTTCAGGTACTGGTCTCGGCCCGCCCACAGGCTTACTACCTGGGCCGGCTTGGCCGCGGCCACGGCCACCGCCTGCTCGGTCTCAAAGACAATCTGGTTTGTTCCGCCGGGCGGCGGGGGCGCAGCCACTTCGGTTGTAGCAGGAGCGTTCGTATCTGAGGCGCCGTCGGTCAGCTCGAAAACAATCGGGGCGCGCGCCGACTGCGCCGGAACCAAGCCAAATCCCAAAAGATCAAAAAAAGCGATCCGATTTTTGTCCGGCGCCTGATTGAGCCGCTGGATAATTGCCTGCAGGTAGCGCGCTGCGATCCATGCCAGCCCGTTTCCGGCGGTCTTGTCCGCCGGCGTCCACTCCGGGACGTATCCGGCATGGCGCGCAAGGATTTCATCCACGATGTCCGAGAGGCTCCGATCATCCGTCGGAACCGGGGCATTCAGAATCATGTTGCCGATCCTTCCTGCAAATAGAACGGGTAGACGAGATTGCTCTGCGTATTGGTCGCGCGCACGCGATAACTCACGTCAATCAACAGCTTGTTGTGTTCGCTTGAATCTGAAGTGACGGTCACATCCAGAACGTCGATGCGCGGCTCCCAGGCAATCAGGGACTCCTGGACGCGAGTTTGCAGCAGATTCACAGTCGTCGGGTTCACCGGCTCGAAGACGAATTCGCTGAGGCCGGCGCCGAAGTCAGGCCGCATGATGCGCTCCCCGCGATTCGTGCCCAGAATAATGCGGATGGATTGGCGAATATCCTCTTCATATTCCGCCAGCGCAATTTTGCCGTCTGCCGTCACACAAGGCGGGAACGCCCAGCCGACGCCGAGGAAGGCCTTCGGATTGTTTGTCGCGCCCATGATTTAACCGATCTCAACGGTGGGGCATCCCATGGCGATGGTGTTAGGCGGCCCGCCTTCCACGATGATGTCGCCCTGCCGCGCCGCGGGTACGCCGTTAATCAACACCATGAGACTTCCCATGGCGACCACACCTCCCACGTGTGGCACGATGCCGGTGACCAGCGGACACGCATGCACGTCGAGAGTGGCCCGCCACGCGGGTTGTCCCCCGATCAGCACGTTAAGGCTTCCCGGAGCGGGACCCAGCGGCGTACCGTGACTTGTCATATCTCCCACTCGGGCGGCAAATGGCATGGTCTTATCTCCTAGTTGATCTTGACGGGCAGCCCCAGGATCGTGAAGTCGCCGAATGTCGTCATGCTGATGCTTTCCGCCGTGAGGACTTCGAACTGCGAGGCTTGCACGCTGACCTTGCCCTCGGGAGCGGTGAGTGAGATATCCCCGGCGAGCGCTTCAATGGAGATACCCGGCGGCGTTCCAGCAAGGTTCAGGGTAATCTTCAGCGCGCCGCCCGTCGTGCTGATCTCAATTGATTTCGGATCGATGCTGATCTGCTGCTTGGTGCTCGTCGTAATCTTGACCGACTGCAAGGCATCGTCGAACTCTACCGTATGGCCCACGCCAGGCTCGACGCCGGTCTGGATGATGCGCTTGGTGATGAAGTCGGTTGGAATCGCGGTGGGGGGCCGATCGATGGTGTTCCATAGTCCGCCCAGGATGTAGGCGTCGCGCTCATCGTTCTGGTTGAACGCCACCAGCACCTCGTCATCAATTTGCGGAAGCCACATCAATCCGCGGCCCGAACCGCCTCCCACCGAAACCATGCGCGCCCAGGGATCGAAGGATGGAAGCGAGGGAATGTGGACTTGCACCCGAGCCTCAAGCAGGAAGTTCGTGTTGTCCGTCACCACGCCCGGAGCGACGGAATAGTTTCCCGCCTTGTGCGTGTCGATGCCGAGCGCCCAGTCCAATAAACCCGATGCCATACCGTTTTCTCCTGTGTCGAAGCAACCGTGAGGCTGCTTTGCGCGCTCATCGCGAGCGCGCCCGCGAAGCTTTATCCCACCCGTTGCCCCTGAAGGCGAAGCAACCCGGACGGACTCTTGGGAACAGGGATCGAGCCAAACCAGACTTCCTTGCGCGCCTGGAAGCTGGTCTTGTAGCCTCCGCTATCCAGCGTGTGCGTGGCCTGCGTAATGCGATATAAGCCGCCGAATTGGTCTCCAAGCCCTTCCAGGTTGATGACGCGCGCGGCCTTGATTCGCGGGTTGCCGATCGTGCTGCCCGACCCTGTCAGCCGGTTGTTTAAGCGCGGCAGGAGTTCGCTCAAGATCGCCTGCAACGAATTGGGAAATCCATTGGGCTTGACCGAGATGGTCTTTGCCGCCTTCTCCCCCAGCAGCTTGTCGAGATTGCCGACACCCGGATACACCGCCAGATTGATGGTGGCGCGGTCAAAATCCCAGCCCACGACGATGACGAACTCCATTTTGATGGCCGAGATCCAGATGCGCGCCGATATGCCGAACACGTCACCCACCGTCGTCAGCCGCGGCGTAAAATCCGTCAGCGACTCACCCCACTTCAGCGTGAGGCTGGGCGAATAGTCCTGCACCAGGAACTGAAAGCGCAGAACGTAGCCGCGCGGCTCGAGCGTGTGGTCGATGTACATTTCCCAGCCATTCTGCCTGGCGATCGACGCCAGGAAGTCGAAATCGCTTTCGGATTCCTGCCGGCGGATGCTCTTTTGCGCAAGCTGCGGCGCGACAATATAAGTGCCGACCGTGAGCAGGATGGAGAGCGCGCCGCCGACGGGATCGGGATAAGGAATCAGCAGGTTTGTGCCGCTCACGATAGCGGCCACCGCCACATCGGGCAGCGGGAAGTTGGCGGCCTTGGGAACGCTCACGTAGAAAGCGCGATCCACCTTGCCGCGCGTCAGCCGCTGCAAAAAGTCCTGCGCCACCACCTTGATCGTCGGCATGCCGTTTCCGGGAAACGAGGGCTCGACGCCGGTAATTTCACCGACGAAGACCTCTTCCAACGGATCGGGGGCATATCCAATGGAGAGCTTGAAGCCGTTATCCACTTGCAGAAGCGGGTGATCGAGCCAGCGGAGGTCCGGATTGGCAAAAGTCACTTCCACCCGGTCCGCCCCCTCGATGCCATCCTGGTAGTTGATGCTGGTAATCGAGGCTTTCAGCGCGGACGGCAAGGGGTCGCCGTTGATGAGCACTTTGAACTCCGGCGCATATCGGGGATAGAGTGCCATAAGCTAACTCACCACCCCGCCGCTCTCGGGATCGACGAAAGGCAGCGAAGGGACACGCAGCGCCTGACCTGTCTCGATGGCGCGCGGATCGTCAAGGCCATTCAGGATGGCGATGGGCCTCCAGGTCTGCGGGTCGCCGTAAAAGTCCCCGGCGATGCCGCTCAGCGTCTCGCCGAGCTTCACCACGTGCAGCTTGCTGAAGTCCGCCGTCTGGCGATTGACTTCCTTCGATTCGCTTTCCGGGTCGACGTATTCGCTGAAGGTGACGGTGAGCCGGGCGCGCACCGGGCGGCCATCATCGACGAATCGAATGAACTTCTGCGACGCCCGCGCCAGCACGCACCGAAACTGGAGTGACGCCCAGGAGACGCGCAGCACCGGCGGGGCGTGCAGCTCGGAATCGATATCAAGCAGCTTCACGATCTTCTGCGTCTCGCCGCGTACGTCGCTTGGCGCCGGCTCCGAGGTGTCAAAGAACAACTCCATCTCAAGCGTGCGCAGGTTGCCGTTCACGAATTGCAGCAGCGGCGAGCTCAAGCCGGGAATCGCCTGCGAAGCGAAGTTGTTATCCTTGTTGAGCGTATATTCCTCGGGATTAAACAACACGTCGAAGAATTCGCCCGTGTGCTCCACTGTGATGCGCGCTTTAGCTAACGCCATTTGCTAGATTCTCCCCATGCGTTCGCGCATGGCGATCACGCGGCTGTCGATCTGCCGGATCACCTGATCCGTTAACTGCTCAATGCTGAGCGAGGGAGCCGTTGCGGCCCGAACCCGAGGGGCTTCGTTGACGGTATCCCACACTTGCGCCGACCGCTGGAATCGCTCAGGCTCCGGCGTTTCCGGGCGCTCCGCCCGAACGGCGGCTGGGGCCGGTTTGTGCACCACCATTTGCGGCGCTCCTGGAAGGCGCTCTTCCACCCGCCGCACCTGGCGCGTCAAGCGGCGCACAGAAAGTTCCAGCCTGCTTTCATCGACTTCGATCTGCCGCATTGTGTAGCGGCGCAGTCGCTGTGCGAGCGTCGTGGCATGCTCAATAAAACCCAGCCGAGCGCTCGTCGGATCAGCTTGCTCAGTTATTCGTCGAGGACTTGGGAGCAGGAAATCGCGCATGCCTGCCGTCCCCGGCGCGAATCTTCTTGCGACGATCTCCTGAGGAGCAGCCACCGCATATCCCGGGCGGGCTGCCTCGGCGTATCGATCGGGCCATAGCGCCTCGCGCAGCAAAGGCTGAATGGCCAGATGAATCTGCGGATAAAACCGGGCCACAAACTTTTGCCATCGGTGATGCGCCGGGCAGCGCGGGGCGGCCTGCCGCAGGAACTCCAGGCGCGGGAAGTTATAGGCCAGCGCGCCTGACATCCATCGGGCGCGCAGCTCTGCCGCCTGGCGAAGCCAGCGGTTCGCCGGCGTCTGCCGGCGCTCTGCCACGCTGTTCTTTAGAATGGCCCTTTTCATACCCATTCCGGATTTCCCGTTAATGCTCACTGCCGTCGCCGCTTTACGGTTGCGCTCTATTGCGGTTCAGCCTCAAGCTCGTTCATGCGCTGATTGATACCTGAAATTTCTTCCACCCAGAGCCGCCGGTCGGCGTGCTCCAGATTCATCACCGCTTCGGGCGGCCAGTGGAAGTGATAGGCCACGAAGGCTACCTCCCGGTACAGCGCGTTCAAGGGGTAGCCGAGAACCCCCCCGCGCCGTTCATCTCCACCGCAAAGACGTTTTCGCACTTCGGGCATACCGCCTCGATTCGGGCTTGTCCGTCGCGATTAATCCGGTTGTAGAACTCCTGCAGGTAGGCAAGGTCCGCAGCGTAGAGCCCTTCGATCACCTTCGGATTCACCTGCGCGAGCGACCCAAGCTTGGTCACCACGCGCGAGAGGAGAATGACGATGAGGTACGCCTGGTTCGCCTGCACGCGCGGATCGCGCAGCGGAAGAATTTCGTCCGCCGCCGTCGCCAGGCGCATCACGCCTTCGCGGTGCAGGCTGCCCTCGCTGTCCACGTAGCCGAGCGGCAGCGTAAATTCATACTCTGTCTGAAACATGACTGCCCTCCTCGATTTCAGGCTCTTTCCACGCGCTCACAACTGATGGTGAGCGTCTCGATGGCAACGTCGTTGCCCTTGGCGTTGAAGCTTGGGCCATCCCATTTGCTGGGCCAGCCGTTGAAAAAGTTCCAGCGCACTTTCTCTGTGCCCGTATCGTCGAGCAGCACGACCGAGCCGTTCTTGCGCTGGATCTGCCCCTTCACCGCCGCCATATGCCAATCGTAGAGTTCGTGGGAGTCGGTGGACCCCCACTTGAGCGAGATATCGGGATAACTGGCCTTGCCCGGCAGCTTCCTGACCGTCGCCAATTCTCCGCCCTCGCGGTATTCAATCACTTCCACGTGCGAGCCGAGGCCGCTGCACTCGGAGAACCCCGCCTGCTGCACGCCGTCGATCTCCACGCGGAATCGAAATCCCTTGTAGGGATCTACTCGCTGTCCGTTTGCCATTTCAGTTCCTCCTTGAATTCACTCATTCCTGGACGCTCGGCCCGCCGGGTTCCTGAATGATGCGGAACACGATGAACTCCGCGGGAGTCGTGGGATAGATTGTGACTTCGATAACAAGCTGACCCAGCGCGCGGATCTCAGGCGGATTCAGCGTCTCATCCACGCGCACGCTGAACGCCTTGTCGGGGGTGGCGCCGAAAAGGCCGCCTTCGGACCAGATGCGCGTCAGGAAATCCGTCACCAGCCGCTTGAGGGTCTGCCACAAGGTCAGATTGTTAGGCTCGAACACTGCAAAACGCGTGCCTTCCTGCAGCGATTTCTCAATGAAGCTTGTCAGCCGCCGCACGTTGACGTAGCGCCACTGCGTCACATCGGACGGGGCGATGGTGCGCGCGCCCCAGACGCGAATGCCCTGGCCCGGGAAAGCGCGGATCACGTCGATGCCCTTTTCGTTGAGCGGTCCGTTTTCGTCGTCCGTCAGCACCTCCTCGAGATCCAGGGCGGAGGTAATCGGCTCGTTGGCCGGCGCCTTGAAGACGCCGCGCGTGTTGTCGTTGTTGGCGTAGATTCCCGCCACGTGCCCCGAAGGCGGCACGAGAATGCGTCCTGCTCCCAGTGGATTCGAGATGTAAATCCAGGGATAGTAGAGCGCCGCAAAGCCGCGATCGGAGGTCAGGTTATTGCGCTGCGTCACGATGCCATTGGAGGGCTTCGAGCCCTGACGCGGATCGAGCACAGCAAAACGGTTGGCCGCTTTCTCGCAGTGCGCCACCATGTAGGACTGAATATCCTGTGTGGCAGCGGCATTGAAGCCGCCGCCTACGGCGTCAGGCACGCAAAGGATATTGACGTCGTCCACCTTCAGTAATGTGTCGATGCCCTTGTGGTAATCCGTGGTCTGAATGTTCGCAATGTTGTCGGTCGCGCCGCCGGTAAGCGCCGTAGCGCCCTGGACGGCCGGCAGGTTCTTGGCTGGTGGAGTGGGCGTAGGCGGGTCTGCCAGTTCAACATCCACTGCGCCCGAGCTGACGATGTTGCTGAAGTAACGGCTGTGGCGCGGGTCGAGCGAGAGGTTGTCAAACACTTCCGTGCCCGTCGTCGGCCCGGCGATGGTGAGCTTGAACTCCAGCGTCTTGACGCTCACCGCAGGATCGGCCGCCTTCATGGTGTAGAGGTTTGCCAGCCCCGCGGTCAGCGTGATGCTGATGTTCACGCTATCGACAGCCTTCACCACGCCGGTTTCCGTCGTGCCGCCCTGGGTGATGCTGACGTACGTGCCTGGCTCGATGCCGGTCACGGCGTCAAGTCGAATACGGCCCTGACCCGGCGCAAGGTCGGCAATGCGGATGTCGCCGCCGTTGTAGCTGTGGGTGAGGCTGGCCGCGAAGTTAATCGTCGTGCCGCTGATGCTCGCGACGGCGACGCGGTCGCTGTTAGCGCCCTGCTCCAGCAATACCCAGTCCCCGGGATTGAACTTGGCGGCATCGGCAGCGCTCCCCACTGTGGCCTGCGTGCCGGAGGCGCTGGTCAGGTTCACCTGCTGGCGCGTGGCCTTGGTCGAAGCGATGCTGGCGTCGTCCACCTGAACGGTGATGCTGTTGCCGCCCGTGCCTTCCTGGAGGGCGGTGACCACCAGGACGGGACGCGGCGTGGTGGCCCGGTCGTTGAGCGTCAGCGAAGCCTGTACGCCCGTGCCGACGCGAACAAAGTAACAGGTGCTGCCGCCTTCATCGAAGAATCCTTTGACGGCATGCGTGACGTAGACGCGCTGCGGGTCTTCGATATAACCGCCAAAGGCGCTCTGGAATTGCTGGTAGTTGGTCAAAAACGTCGGCTTCAGGAGCGGACCCATCTGGGCCGGCCCGACAAAAGCCGCTGTGCTGGTGCCGACGCCGGCAATCGGGCCGGGCACCTGAATTTCATCGATATAAACTCCGGGAGCCTTGTTGGTAGCGACGAATGTCATCCGAGTCCTCCTTCGCAAAGCAATGCGGTTAAAGTGGCGTTAAGGTAATCTGGTAATCCTCCGGGCGTCCGGGCACAGTGAGCGCCTGCGTTTTCGGCTGAAAGCCGGAAGCCACCACGCGAAGCGTGTGCAAGCCTGCAGGGATGCGCACAAACGTGTAGCGGCCGTCGGCGTCGGTCTGGGTGCGCAGGCCAGCGTCGAGAACGTCCACCAGCGCTCCGGCAACGCCGTTTCCGAGCTGATCAAAGACGCGGCCGCCAATCTGAAGCCAGTTTTCCTGCTGCGGCCCCGTGGCAGGCGTTGTGCCCGTCGAGCGCGTGGTCACTAGGAATTCAACGACATCGTCAAACACCGGCATGCTGATGGTGACGGTGATGGTGAGCGAGGGCCGCAGCTTGTTGCCGAGCGACGTCCAGAATTCCGAAAGGTTCTTGAGCGCATCCGGATGCAGCGCCACCATGGGCAGCGGCGGCGTCTGACCGACCATCACGCCCTGCAGAAAATTGGCAGGGATGGTCGGGTAATGGGCCAGCGTCTGAAGCACCTGGCTCAGGAGTTGCTGCTCTTGCAGCGCCAGATCCACGCCGCCCACCGGCCACGCCGTGACCAGGTACGAGCAAGCCAGGCGCATGGGCGGCTTGTGAGTTACAGATTGCGTGTTGCTCTTTTCAACGACCAATTCGTTGGTGCGCAACTCCAGGTTTTCGCGCAAATCATAGAGAAACAGGTCTACGGTTGTTTGCGCCGGTGTAAACGGGTCGCTGGGCCGGTCGAACACAATCTGCGCGCTGGAGAGCGGCGCCGGCAGGCCAGGCTGCGTCAAAACTGTACGCAAAGTTTGGCTGAGGTCCTGAATCATTGCTTTTCGGCAATCTTTGGTGCGTCGCCTTGCCGCCGCAGGCGCGCCAAACTGGGCGCCAGAGCTTGGATCACCTGCCCAGAACTCTTCCGGCTTCCATCGCGGCGTGGCTAGTCTTTGGGGATGGGGCTCTGCTTTAAATACATAATTGCCCCAACCGCGCCGCTCACGAGAATTACGGACCCGAGGCTCTTCCATCCCGCAAGAGAAGGACTAAAATGAGTCGGGTCAGCGATGAGCACGCTCGCAGAGTTGGCCACGCTCGATATCGCCGCCGCAACAAGGCCCTTCAACCACACCCGCCAATCTCTCATGGGTTTTCCTGATTGCGAGCTCGTTCTCACTCGCAACCCACTTTCCCGCGCGCCCGAACCGAGGTTAACCTGCGCTCAAGCGGCTGCCGCTCCACTCGTTTTCATTCCAGGTGCGGCCCAGCTTCTGGTACTCGCGCCGCGACGCCTTGACCAGATGCGGCATGGCAATCACGCCGCCGTCGGCCGCCGCGAGGAATGCGGCCAGTCGCGCAATGTTCTTGATGTTGCCGCCTGCCAGGCGAACCGCTCGCGCAAGCGCCCCAAAATCCACATCGCGGCTGATGGGCGCTTCCTCGGGAAAGGCCACCTGCCACACGCGCCGGCGCTCCGCTTCCTCGGGAAATGGAAACTCGATGACGGCCTGCATGCGGCGCACAAACGCTTCGTCAATATGGTGCTTGACGTTGGTGGCGAGGATGGCAATGCCTTCGTACTCTTCCATTTTCTGGAGCAGGTAGCCGATTTCGATGTTGGCGTAACGGTCGTGCGAGTCTTTCACCTCTGACCGCTTGCCGAATAGCGCATCGGCTTCGTCAAAGAACAGAATGGCGTTGGAGTTTTCGGCGGCGGAGAAGATCCGATCCAGGTTCTTTTCGGTTTCGCCAATGTATTTGCTCACTACCTGCGAGAGATCGATCTTGTACAAATCCAGCTTCAGTTCGCTTGCGATAACTTCCGCCGCCATGGTTTTGCCTGTGCCCGGAGGGCCGGAGAACAGGACGTTCAGTCCCTTGCCGAGCGACAGCTTGCGGTTAAAACCCCAGTCTTCAAAAACGCGGCGCCAGTGCCTGGCCTGGTTGCAGACTTCACGAATCTGTTCGAGTTGTTCGTCCGGCAGGACAATGTCGTTCCATGTGTAGCGCGCCTCCACCTTGCGCGCCAAACGCCCAAGCGCATGGCCGCTTTCGGCGCGCGCCGCCGCGCACAACTCGTCGATCCCCACCTGCAACTCGCCCGGTGGCGATGTCGCCGCGGCCTCCAGGCGGCCGCGGCTTGCGGCGCAAGCCACGGCGTCAGCGATCTGGTTCGAAGTCAGGCGGAAGCGGTCAGCCAGTAACTCAACTCCAGTCCGCTCGACCTCCAGACCTGAGTCCTTAAGTTGCTCCTCCCACGCTCGCGCAGCGGCAGGGCGAGCAAGCACATCGAAACGCAACGCCAGCATGCCTACGGCGCGCCCGCACGGGAGCCAGGGCTGAACGCCCGAGAGGACGACCACGCCGGGGTGGATGGCCAGCCGTTCGAGCAGGGCCTGCCAGGCTGCGGAGCGCTCGTCGCGCCGCACCGCGTCAACGCCGTCGAGGAATAGCGCCGATCCTCCGAGCCACGCCTCGCGGAATGCTACCCGCAGCAGGGCAGGCAAATCGCGCGCCGCTTCGACCGCTCGCTCAAGATTCACCGTAAGCACCCGCGCCCCGATTGCGCGGGCCACGGCATCGACGGCGCGGAGTTTGCCGGAAACCTCGGGACCTTCAAAATAGAGCCGCAGCGGGCGTTGGTCCTTCTCAGAGCGCGCGGCGAGCGCCGCCAGATTCTCCTCAAGCGGAGTGTTAAAACCAGCTTCGGCAGCGATTGCGACTGGAACCGTCAGCCGGGCAAAATCGGCCAGGCGCGAGTCCAACTGGCTCTGCCCCAGCAGCAGACGAACGATTTGCTCATCCAGCTTCAGGTAGTGCGCCAGCAACGGCGGCTGCACCATATTGGGATCGGGGAAGATGCGCACTAATTCGTGCCTTTCAAGCGGCGCGTCGGGCGCAAAGCGCGACCTTAACGCCAGCTTCTCTGCCGCATCGCTTGCGAAAAGGTTCAGAGCCAGGTCCACGGTCGGACGCTTGCGCGTTACATCATCTTGCAGGTAAGCATAGAGCCGCTCGTAGCGGAGGTCGATTTCGGGCGCAAGAGCCAGCAGGATCACGTCCAGGTCGAAACCCGCCAGACCGAATGTTTCGACCAGCCATTGGAAAGCAGGCACGTCGTGAGCGAGCGCCAGCCTGCCTGGGACATTGCCTGTGCGCTCGAAGAGCGGCTGTCCAGGCTCGGCGGCCAGCGCCCGCTCAACATCTTCCGGGCGTATTTCCAGCCCCCGATAAAAGTCAGCGGCCACGCCCTTTTCGCCCGCAGCATTGGCTGCGCTCAATGCCGCCCGCAGCAGCGCATCCAGACGGAGGAGCGCGCCGGGCAATCCGGCAGGTTGACTGCCGCTGGTTTGCGATGCGCCATCAGCCTGTGAACTCAGCAAGGAATCCTTCATTCAGGTTTTTTCCGAACCGGCTTGTGTTTCCCACCTTGCACAAAGCGCTCCGCCTCCCGGCGCTTTTGGGGATTCAGCGCGAAGAACTCGCCTGCAATCGCAGAGCGGCGCTCCAAGAGGTACCCTTTGTCCACAAGCAACTGGAGCGCGTACCGAGTGGCCTGAACCGTTCGGTGCACATTCTCCTCTGCCAGGCGCCACTTGACGACCCCCTCCAGGCTATCTGCGGCCTGCGGATTGCAAAGGAAGTAGCGTAAGACGTCTCGCGCGAAGTCCTGTGCAGCCGCATTACGCCGGGCCCGTGACAGCCGGGGTGCTTTGCCCACACTGAGAGCCTTGGCACGCCAGCAGCCAAACAGACGCTCGGCCTCATGAGTTGATAACAAGCGAGTTAGTCGGATAGGGCCGGTTGTTTCAGAGCAAAGCGAGGTAATGGTGGGTAGGCCGTGACCCGGTACGAGCTAACCGAACCAGCCAATCGCCAGAAAGATGGCGATGATAGAGGTGGGGCAAAAATGACCCTGGCGTGGGTCAGTCACGACCCAGTCCTGGGCGATGGACTTATGAGTGGGTGTGAGTACAGAAGAACAAGCCAAGTTTCTCTCGCGGACGGTTATGGATTGAGGCGGTCGATGTGGTATTTCTTGACCAGGCGTCCGAAGGCTCTGCGATCTTTTCCGGCTTCCTGGGCGCTCCTGGTGATGTTGCCCTGATGCCGGCGCAACATCCGCTCCAGGTACGCCCGTTCAAACCTTTCCAAAGCCTGAGTGCGCGCGTGATTGAAGCGCGCCGGGCCGTCGTCTGAGTCTGATGATGGGACCGGTATACCCAGGTGAGCGGGAAGGATTTTGCATCCGGGGGCGAGAATCGCAGCGCGCTGAAGCGCATTCAGCAGTTCGCGGATATTACCGGGCCAATCGTATTGCTCGAGCAGGCGTATGGCGCTGGTGGAAAGCTGCTTTGGGTAAGTTCCGGTTTCCTCTGCGATACTGCTTAGGAAATGCCTGGCGAGCAGCGGAATGTCGCTTCGGCGCTCGCGCAGGGGCGGCAGTTCGAGGCGCAGAACATTGATGCGGAAATAGAGGTCGTTTCGGAAACGATGTTCACGGATGCACTGTTCGAGGTCCCGGTTCGTAGCCGCCACGATGCGCACGTTGGAATGAGCAAAGCCATCGGCTCCCAGCGCCTTGTAGGTGCGTTCCTGAAGGAAGCGCAACAGCTTGCTTTGAGCGGCCAGGGAGAGTGAATCGACTTCATCCAGGAAGAGCGTGCCTCCTTCGGCCATGGCAACCAAGCCCTTCTGATCGGAGCGCGCATCGGTGAAGGCTCCCCGGGAGTGCCCAAAAAGCTCGTTCTCGACAAGGTGCTCGGGCAACGCCCCGCATTCGACGGGTACGAACGGGCCCGCTTTTCTGGGACTCAGGTGATGGATTGCCCTCGCGCACAACTCTTTGCCGGTTCCCGTTTCGCCCACCAGCAACACCGGAGCATTGCTCCGCGCCATGAGCGGAATTCGCTGAACCATCTGGACGAAACCTGAATGGCGTCCCACAAAGTGCGAGAGCGCGGCTTCTTCCAGAAGCCGCGATTCGACTGCCTGCGGATCGTTCCTTTCGGGCCCCAGCAGCCTAGCCAGCCGATGGCGCAACTCAGACGAGCGCACGGGTGTGAACATAAAGTCGTCCACAGTTGCTCTGACGGTTTGTACGACATCCTCCGGCATATCTTCGGAAAGAATTGCAAGCATCGGGATGCGGCAGGCGCGCCCGTGAGCCCAGTTGACCAGACGCAGCAGACCCGTGGGTTCAGCATTGGCCTCAGCCACAACCAGGTCCCCTTGCCAGCCTTCCAGGGATTGCGGCTGGAAGAGGTCCCAGGTGCGCGCTTCGCAGGAGATGCCTGGATCTGAAGCGAGCAGACTGCGCAGGGTCCCATTAACGCCCCGCGGCGCAGCCCCAATCAGCATAAGGCGATGCGGCATGGCACTCCTTAAGCTCCAATGCAGTTCCGTAATGTAGAAATCCGGGACGCGACTACCTGGGCGCGTGGATCACAGAGGCCCCCCACTCGAGAGCCCTCAAGCCTGACAGGGCTCGCTCTCTCTAACCGGTTTTTACCTTTACGAACTATTAACTTTGATGCAATTTTCCTTCACACTGACTCTTTCATCAAATAGAAAAATTGAACCGATGTCTTCATCTTTTTCGAATTTACCTTACGTCACCGGTTTTGAGGCTCATGAGTAAAATTTCATACTTCTCTTACAACATTTTGAGAGGCGGGCAGGATCGGGCTTTCTTAACCTGACGCAGTCCGATTTGAATGATTGCACTGGTAAATCGAGGAGGAATGTATGAATATAGAGTCCGAAACGTTTCCGAACTCGCATCGTCCATTTCCAATACTCGATTATTCTTGAATATGAATTAACGGCTGCTCGGCTGGTCCCCTTGGGTCAGGCAACTTTCAAACTGAAACGAATTAAGTCTCGCGAGATCGGGATTTCAGTTGTTTGGGAGGATCTATGAATCGAGCAAAAGGATTGGCAGTTCAGATTTTTCTAGGCCTGTTTATTTTCGCTGCGATGGCTTACAGCCAAGGAAGCCTGGGAGGACTAACAGGTCGCATCACTGATCCTAGCGGCGCCGTAGTTCCCGCCGCTGCCATCAAGGTCAGCAACCTCGGGACGGGCGTGGTAGCTGCGGCAACCTCGACAAGCGATGGGGTTTATCTGGTTCGCGGTTTATCTCCCGGACGATACCGCATTACCGTTACAAAACCCGGCTTCAAAACATCCACCCAAGAACCCATCATCGTCAGCACGGCTACCGTCTCAACCGTGGACATTACCTTGATTGTGGGCGAGGTGACACAAACAGTTAATGTCACGACCTCAGCAGTCCAACTTCAAACAAACTCTTCCGAAGTTGGCACGGTCATGCCTGCCAGAAACATGCTTGACTTGCCCATCTCTTTGGGCGGCAATGCAACCATCGGAGCGTCTGGCCGGCGTCAAATCGAAAACTTCACTTTTCTTACTCCCGGCGTGACGGGCAATCAATGGTCGAAATCGATTGACGGGGCGCCGGGTTTCAGCCAGGAAATCATCATTGACGGCATCGATACGAGCGATATCGGGGCGCAGGGTTTTATTGCCGAAAGCACTCCGCCCTATGAGGCGGTTTCGGAATTCAAGGTTCAGAACACACTCTATCCGGCAGAGTACGGGGGCGGCTACGGAGTCGAAAACTTTACACTGAAATCAGGCACAAACCAGTTTCATGGAGACCTGTTTGAATTCGTGCGGAACAACAAGCTGGACGCCGCGGGTTTTTTCGGCAACAGCGTGCCTATACCAGCCCTTCAGCAAAACGAATATGGCGGCACCATCGGGGGGCCGGTGATCCTGCCACATTACAATGGCAGAGACAAAACGTTTTTCTTCTTTTCGTATTCAGGCTTTCAGTTGCGGGGTGGGTTGCCGGCTGGAAGCTTAGTGACCGTACCTTCCATGAAGGAACGAAGCGGCGACTTTTCGGACTATCCGTTTCCAATATACGACCCGACAACAACACGCCCTGACGGAAACGGAGGATTCACCCGCGATCCATTCCCCGGTAACATCATCCCTTCTAGCATGATCAGCCCCATCGCCCAGCGAACCTTATCGCTGATGCCCGCTCCTGATTTTCCGGGTTACTTCAATAATTTTATCAGTCAGGCGCACCAGCCGACCTCCGAAAATGATTACAGCATTAAAATCGATGAAGCCATTGGCGATAAGCAACGGGTTTCAGGCAGCTTCTGGTGGACCAACGCAACCACCAATATTTTCGGCCCTCTTCCCGGCTTGCTGGATTATTCCCGCCGGACGACGCCCACCAATGGGGGCGGTTTGAGAATCAACTACGAGTACACCGTCAATCCCAATCTGTTAAATCATTTCGGCTTCGGCTATACGCCGGTTAATCCCACCTGGTCCCACTGGCTGCCCGATCCGCACCAAGGCAATCAGACTCTTCAGATTCCAGGCATTCCGCTGAATGCGCCCGGGTTTCCAGAATTTGATTTCTCGAACGGATACCTGACCCTCGGCGACTCAAACAATCAGGCTGTTACCCCGGAATACTTTCAGAATTGGGCTGGTGTCGACGATTTGACTTGGGTTAAGGGAAAGCACGAAGTCAAATTCGGTCTTGAGTACCGCAGAAGGCGCATGACCACCGGCGACTTAAGGCTTCAAGCGGGCGAATTCAGCTTTTCCAACTTATCGACATCGCTGCCTGACAGCTCGAATTTCAACGTGTGGGGCAATGGGTTTGCGAGTTTCCTTTTGGGGCAAGTCAGTTCAGCGCAACGCAGCATTCCTTCGCCGGTTCGCCATTTCTCGGACAATCTGTGGGCGTTTTACGGCGAGGATACAATCAAAGTGACCCCCAAACTGACGGTCACATTAGGGCTTCGTTACGAGATCCCCCTTTACGCAAAGCCCGATCACGGAGTGTTTTCCTCGTTGAGCTTGACCCGGCCAAATCCCGGGGCGGGTAATTTGCCCGGCGCCCTGGAGTTCCTTGGGACTGGCCCGGGGCGGGCGGGGACCAATACCATCTTTGATCCCGGGGATTACTTGCGGGCATTTTCGCCGCGGACGGGAGTGGCCTATGCCCTGACGCCCAAAACGGTGCTGCGCGTAGGTTACGGAATCTTTTATGACTACATCGACGTGGGGCGCTTAAATAGCTGCCAGCTATGGTGCTCGGGATTCGGCCTAAATCCGGCCTTTGCCTCAACCAATGGCGATATTACGCCGGCGTTCAACCTCAATGACGGATTTCCCATAACGCCCGCCACTCTCCCGGACCTGAACCCTGCTCTCAATAATAATGGCACGGTGACCTGGGTCAACAGCGCTTCCTATTTGCCTGGGGAGATGCAGAGTTGGACATTTGACGTTGAGCGAGATTTGCCTGCGCACATTATGCTGGATGCAGCCTATGTGGGCTCTCATACCGTCCACACATGGACTGGCTTGGAGAACATCAATCAGGTAAACCCCAAATATCTAAACTTGGGAAGCGCCTTGCAAGCTGACATCAATTCCCCTGCCGCCGTGGCGGCAGGCGTGTTTCCACCTTATCCTGGCTTCCAAGGTTCAGTAGCCCAGGCCCTTCGGCCGTTCTCGCAATATACGACCATCTACGATACCTATCAGCCGACCGGGTACAATGATTACAATTCGCTGCAAATCCGGCTAGAGAAAAGGTTTTCTAAGGACCTCTCGTTTCTGGGCAGCTATACTTGGTCTAAATCTTTGGGATACGGAGGGACGGATACATTTGGCGATCCATTCGGGGGTGGGGGCAACGGGTCTCTCAACACCTATAATCGCAGCAACATGAAGGCAATTTCGCAGCTCAATGTTCCTCAGAACTTTGTATTCTCGTGGGTTTACGAGCTACCCTTGGGACGAAATAAACGATTTTTGTCCCACTTGGGCCCCGTAGCCAACCAGATCATCGGCGGATGGCAGGTTAATTCGATTGAAACCTATAGGTCAGGCGGCCCTATCGGGGTGAGGGGAGGGCCCTTTCTCCCTCTATTTAACGGAATCAATAACGTTCCCAATTGGATTTCCTCTGACGTTCGGACCTCGGTCAGTATGGGAAGCTTTGATCCTCACGCCGATCGATACCTCAACATCAATGCTTTTAGCGAACCCGCTCCCTTCACCTTCGGGGACGCTCCGCTTTTCCTGCCGAATACTCGCGCTCCCGCTTTTTACGATGAGGACCTTTCTTTGTTTAAGAAATTTTATTTCAGCGAATCGAAGTATTTAGAGTTCCGAGCCGAGGCTTTTAACGTATTTAACCGTGTCGTATTTGGAGGCCCGGCGGCAAACGTAAATTCGCCCAACACCTTCGGGATCATCGGGGGGCAGGCGAATACCCCTCGCGTTATCCAATTCGCCATGAAGCTTATATTTTAGCAATGAGTGAACTTGCAATGTGACCTGTTATTGATGCTCGCAAAATACGGTGACGACCCGCCTTCGTAGCGCCGCCGTCTCGGCGGCATCTTTCGAGGCCGGCAAGATGCCGGCGCTAGTGCGCCTGAGAGCGCACTCAGTCGGAGAGGCGCAAGTCCTCTCCAAGTCAACGTAACTTGTAACCAAGTGCAACTGCGTCGCCGCGAGGCGGGGTGGAGAGCAGCAGGAG
>Ga0070737_10003120_pt1 | contig 18421 bp, 13 predicted proteins | sample Coa_R1_10_FD_66438 | JGI IMG/M metagenome (GOLD analysis project Ga0070737, IMG submission 66438) | Surface soil microbial communities from Centralia Pennsylvania, which are recovering from an underground coalmine fire - Coalmine... | ecosystem: Environmental > Terrestrial > Soil > Unclassified...
GTCTGCATCGTACCGCGCACGTCCGCTTCGCCGATGCCGTCGGAGCGGGTAAGAAACCAATCGCAGGCCTTGATGGTGCCCTTGATGCCAGGACCTTCGAAGCGCCCGCTGACGTAGCCGATCGAGCGCGTGCCCTGCGCGATGGCGCCGATCAGCTCGGCCCGGTCCTCGACCTGCATCTCCACGGAAAAGAGCAGCCTGACCTCGATAGTTGCCATGCGCCGGTCCTCCTTGTGCGCCGCGATGAAAGCGAGACAAAGTATTTATGAATCGCCTGCAAGCGCAAGTCCGCGGCGCGCAGGTGCGGCTCGACATCAGGGATGTTGTGCGCGATAATGCGGCGGCTTTGCGCCCGCCAGCGCGCAAAGCCCAGGCAGCGCCCAAGGAGGTCACGCGCTAAATGAAATTCGGCATTTTCCTTCCCCCGTTTCATCCGCCCGGACAGGATCCGGCGCTGGCCTATGAGCGCGACCTGGAGCTGATCGAATGGCTCGATGAGTTGGGCTACGACGAAGCCTATGTCGGCGAGCATCATTCCGCCGGATGGGAGATCATCCCGTCGCCCGACATCTTCATCGCCGCCGCCGCGCAGCGCACGCGCCGCATCCGGCTGGGGTCGGGTGTGGTCAGCGTCCCCTACCACCATCCGTTTCATATCGCCAACCGCTACGCGATGCTCGACCAGATGACGCGCGGCCGCGTCATTCTCGGATGCGGCCCGGGCGCGCTGCCCGGCGACGCCTACATGCTCGGCATCGATCCGGCCACGCAGCGCAAGCGGCTGATCGAGGGGGTCAAGGCGATCAAGCGGCTGTTCACGGAAGAGGGCGGCGTTACGATCGAGGGCTCGTGGTTCACGCTCAACGATGCTCACCTGCAGGTCAAGCCGTTTCAGAAGCCCCATATGCCGATGTTCGTGGCAAGCCTTTTTTCTCCGTCGGGGATGATGGCGGCGGGCGAGCTGGGAGTCGGGCTGCTGACGCTGCTGGGCTTCGTGCGCGGGTTCGGCGAGCTGCGCGACCGATGGGCGATCGTGGAGGAAACGGCGGCCGAATTCGGCAATACGGTCGACCGCAAGGATTGGCGCCTGACGCTGCCCTTTCATCTGGCCGAATCGCGCCAGGAGGCGCTGCGCGATGTGCGCGATGTGGGCAACGTCCTGGTTCAGCAGTACTTCGCGGTGCCCACGCGTCAGGCCACGCCCGGCCAGCCCGGCGCCATCGACGCGATGCCGATCGAGCAGTTGGCCGAGGAAGGCGGCGTGATCCTGGGCACGCCCGACGATGCGGTCGCCAAGATCCGCGAACTGCAAGCCGCCAGCGGCGGCTTCGGCGGCTACCTCAACATGGCAGTGGACTGGACCACGCGCGAGAAGACCCGCCGTTCCTACGAGCTGTTCGCCCGCTACGTCGCTCCGGTGTTCAACGACAACCTGGGTTCGATCCCATATTCATGGCGATGGACGGTGGAGCGGCGCGCCAAGCTGTCGGAGCGTGGCGGAATCGGCGTCCGGCTCGCCACCGAGGAATACCTGGAAAAGAAAGCCGCCCGCGAGCACGCCCAAGACCAAGCGCGGTCCGAGGTCCACGACTCCAAGGCGAACTGATCCCAAGAATAACGGTTGTCAGTGACCAGGCTGGCCTCTACGGACTGTCCGCAGGCGCAAACTGGGAGAGGCCGCGGAGCGAGTTTGCGCTACCAAAATCGCTCTGCGGGTAGGTTGATCATGCGCGTTGCGCACCCTGATGGATGAAACTCTGGCAGAAGAGACGGTCGATTTTCGGACCGCCAGGGGTGGATTGGCCTCTCCCGGACGAGAAGCCGGTGCGCAGCGCCGGGTGAGGGTCCTCAGCACCTGGCGCAGCTTGGGGCGCCAGGCATCAAAATCTTAAGCGCGGCGCCGAAAAATAGCGCCACGCGAAGGGTCCTCACCTCAATCCTCTCCCTTTCCGGAAGAGGACATCAAAATCCTGGCTTACATTGCGCTGTCGATGGAATCGACAGTCTCAGCAGAGCGGCGCCACGTTGCAGGCACGGAGGTCGTTCTTCCTTTGGTGATCTCAGATCGTGGGTGAGTCCACCGCCAGTTTCTTGATAGGGCGCAGGTACACTGCGAGCAGAAATCCGGCATCCCGAAACGAGGGTTCCCCAACAGGTCAGCTTCATGCGTCGGGGAAGGCCTCGTGGGGCTCGAACTGGAAGCGCTGGAAGCGCTCGGCGGCGCGATGGAAGCAGCGCACCACCGTCGCGGTCCACCCGGTCTGATGGTTGGCGCCCAGGCCGCGTCCGTTATCGCCGTGGAAGTACTCGTAAAACAGCACCAGGTCCTTCCAGTGGGGATCGTTGGCGAAACGCGCGTCGTCGCCATGGCAGGGCCGCCGCCCGTTGACATCGGGCAGGAACAGGCTGCCCAGACGGCGGCCCAGCTCGTGTGCGACCTCCATCAGGTTCATCATCCGCCCCGACCCGGTCGGGCATTCGACCTTCAGTTCGTCGCCATAAAACAAATAGTAGATCTCAAGTGTTTCGATCAGCAGGTAATTGATCGGAAACCAAATCGGCCCGCGCCAGTTGGAGTTTCCGCCGAACAGCGCGGTGTTGGACTCAGCCGGCTGGTAGTCGACGCGGTATTCCTGCCCGTCTGCGTGGAACACGAACGGATGTTTGGCGTGATACCTGGAGATCGAGCGAATCCCGTATGGCGACAAAAACTCCTCCTCATCCAGCACGTAGCGCAGCACGCGGATTAACTGCTCGCGGGTGGGAATGGCCAGCAGCGCACGCATCGGGTGCGCGGAGCCCGCCTGCTCGATCAAGCTCAGATGCTTCATGAGCCGGGGGCGCTTGCGCATGAACCAGCGGATCCGCCGCACCAAATCGGGCAATTTCATCACGGTGTCGCTTTCCAAAACCGCGGCTGCCAGCACCGGGATGAGTCCAACCATCGAGCGCACCTTGAGCGGGATCTTGCGCTTATCAACCACCAGGTGGTCGTAATAAAAGCCATCCTCCTCGTTCCACAGTCCCTCGCCGCCGATCTTGTTGATCGCCGAAACAATCGCGGTGAAATGCTCGAAGAACTTGTACGCGATATCTTCGTAGGCCGGGTCGTGATAGGCGAGTTCCAGCGCGATGGTCAGCAGGTTGGCGCAGTAAAATGCCATCCATGCAGTGCCGTCCGCCTGCTGTAGCTGACCGCCGCCGGGCAGCGGCCTGGAGCGGTCGAAGGCGCCGATGTTGTCCAGGCCCAAAAAGCCGCCGGCAAAGATGTTGTTGCCTTCAGGGTCCTTGCGGTTGACCCACCAGGTAAAGCCGAGCAGGAGCTTCTGAAAGGCGCGCGACAAGAACAGCCGGTCCTCTTCGCCGCCGAACATCTTGATGCTCTTATACAGCCGGTAGGCCGCCCATCCGTGGACCGGCGGGTTGACGTCGCCGAACGCCCATTCATAGGCGGGAATCTGGCCGTTGGGATGCATGAAGCGCTCGGACATGACCAGCTCGAGCTGGCGCTTGGCGAACTCAGGGTCGATCGGCGCGTAAGCGATGGTGTGGAAGGCGAGGTCCCAGGCCGCGAACCACGGGTACTCCCACTTGTCGGGCATCGACATTACGTCGCGGCAGTAAAGATGGCCCCAGTCGCGGTTGCGCCCTTCCAGGCGCTGCGGCGGAGGCGGCGGCTGGTTGGGGTCGCCTTCCAGCCAGTCGCCGACAACGAAGTGGTAAAACTGGCAGCTCCAGATAAGACCCGCCATCGCTTGGCGCACGACGTTTAGCTCATCGTCGGCAAACACCGGAAGCCAGTCCGCGCCGCGGCGCTGACCGTTGCCGGCTCCGGCTTGTGCATTCCGGGCACGCTCGAGGAACTGCGGCGCCACGGCGCGATGGAGGCCTTCGTAAAACTCATCGGCCTCGCGCTTGCGTTGCGCGAAAATCTCATCGAAGTTCTTGGCGAACGGGTCCGTTTCCGCCTCAGCCTCCGCAGTCAAGCGCATCCGAACGGTGATCTCGCCGCGTGCCGGAACGACAAGGCTGTACCAGGCGGCGGTTTTTGTGCCCGTCTGATCGGGATTGACCGCATCGTGCTCGCCATCGATGACATATCGATGGAACGCGTCCTTGAAGTAGCCCTGTGTATTGACTCCCCAAAGCCGCCTGGCGTTGCTTTCGTTTTCGGTGAACAGCCATTGCGGATGCTCACCGCCGGGTCCGGGCGCGGCGTAAAATATGTAATTACCCAGCGCCTCGTGTTCGGCGCGCACCGCACCGGGATCGGGCTGCCAGATGACGGGCCGCTCCCAGTAATCGTCGCCGTCGCGGCCCCATGACCAGGTGTTGCGAAACCACAGGTTAGGCAGCAGATGAAGCGGTGCGGGTTCGCAAGCGCGATTGCAGGCCGTGATTCTGATCAGGATGTCCTCGGGCGAAGCTTTCGCATACTCGACAAAGACGTCGAAATAGCGATCGCCGTCGAACACGCCGGTGTCGAGCAGTTCGAATTCGGGATCCTTGCGTCCGCGGCGGCGATTTTCCTCCACTAACCGGGCGTAGGGAAACTCAGCCTGCGGGTATTTGTACAGCGCCTTTAGATAGGAAGCGGTGGGCGTCGCGTCCAGGTAAAAATAGCATTCCTTGACGTCCTCGCCGTGATTGCCCTCGTTGCCGGTCAGCCCGAACAGCCGCTCCTTGAGGATCGCATCGCGCCCGTTCCACAGCGCGACGGCGAAGCACAGCCTGGCGCGGCGATCGCAGATGCCGAGCAGGCCGTCTTCGCCCCATCGATAGGCGCGGCTGCGCGCGTGGTCGTGCGGAAAGTATTCCCAGGCGCTGCCGCCGGGCGAGTAATCCTCGCGCACGGTGGCCCATTGGCGGTCGGACAGAAACGGCCCCCATCGCCGCCAGCTCTCGTTACGGCCCATCCCGGTGGTCAGGCGAAAGTATTCGGCATCAGTACGTGCTTTGCGATCCATCGCCTTTTTAATATCGCCCGGAGGGCGCAGTGGTCCACAATCCGCATCGGATTTCGGCCGGGTATTTTTTTGAGCGGATCAAAAAGCGCCGCTTATCCCCTGCGCGCCAGCATTTCCTCGACGCGCGCGATAAGCGGCTCAAGATCGGTGGCGTCCACCAGCGCCGACGCCATCCGCACCGGATCGCCGAAGAAAAAGCGCTCATAAAGCACCTGACGGCCGCCGAACGCGCTGCCCGCCACGTCCCACGCCAGGCGGTAGAGCGCGACGCGATCGCGCGCCAGGGCGCCCGCCGCGGCGAGATAGCGCTCGAGGTCGGGCAGCAGTGGACTGGCGAAATCGGCCTCCGAGGGCGCCGCCATCAAACTGGAGGATGAATTGAGCTGGATGATTTCCACCAGGCGCGGGTACAGGCGCGGGAAGAGGTTGCGCGCCACGTCCAGCGGCGCGCGCGCCGGCACGAACTCGCCCCACTTATCCTGGTGCGCATCGGCTTCGGCGGCGCGCAGGCAGGAGCGCATCAGCTCGGCCGTGATAATCATCTCGGCCAGCCGTTCGCGCACGTGCGGCAGCGCCATCGCGTCGCTGACCTCGGCGATTTTGGCCGCCAGCCCGAGCAGGAACTCGGCCTTGACCGCGTTCTTGGCCACCACCTGATGCATCATGTTGACCACCGCGTTGGTCTCTGCGTACACGGTGTTGCATCGCGCGATGTCGCCGCACAAAAACACGCGCTCCCAGGGGATCAGGACGCGGTCGAAGACCACCACGCAGTCCATCTCGTCGAAACGCGACGCGAGCGGGGCGTCGAAGTGCGAGCGCCCCGGGTCGAGCGGGTCGCGGCAGATGAACCGAAGGCCCGGCGCGTTGCAGTTGATCGCAAACGCCAGCGCGAACTGCTCGGCGCCCGGTTCTTCCTTGAGCACGGTGGAGGGGAAAACGATCAACTCCTCAGCCAGCGGCCCGAGCGTGGCCAGGATGCGTGCGCCGCTGACGATTACGCCTTGATCAGTTTTCTCTACGACTCGTAGGGCAAGGTCGGCGTCGGTATGGCCCGCCCATCCGGCGGCGCGGCTGGCGCGCGGATTGACCAGCGTATGCGTCGCGCACCAGTCGTGGTCGCGCGCCAGAGCGTAATAGGCGCGGATGTTGTTGCCGAAGCGCGCGTCGCTGTCGGCAAAAAAGCGCCACGCCGCCGCCATCGCCGCGATGCTCGTGTTGAGGTAGTCGGGCGTGCGTCCGAGCATCCCGCCGCTGAACTCGGCCCAGCGGCGGAACATCGCGCTGCGCCGGCGCACGTCTTCGGCGGTGCGCGGCTGGATGAAGGACAGGCCCGCGCGTCCGCCGTCCTCAAGCCGGTAGGTCATCGCCTCGGGGTGCTCGAGCTGCATGTCGTACAGCGTTGCGATCGAATCGGCGCAATGCTTGAGCGCGGGATGGATGGTCGGATCCTCAACGCGCGCGCCGCCGATCCATACTTCGGCCTTGAGCTTGCGCAGCGCGCTCAGATAATTGTTGCCCGAACGTGCACCCATCACAGCACCTCCATCAGCTTGGGCAGCCGGCTCCTGATCAGATCGGCGGCGCCGTCGGGGGCCATGTAGGGCGGACGCGCCGGACCCATCTCGATTCCAGTTGCAACGGTGGCGGTCACCTTGGTCGTGCCCAGATGGCCCAGAGTCTCCTCGCCGCCGCGCGGGAAGCATCGATTGAGCCGGCGCTGGATCTCCTGGGCGCGTGCGATCTCGCCGCGTTTGAACGCTTCGAGCAACGCGGCGGCCGCAGGCACGGCGAATACATTGATGAAGCCGCCGGCTGCGCCGAGCATCAAGCCCGCCAGCAGCGCGCGAAACGTATTGTAGATGTCGATGCCTCCGCCGACCTCGTCGTACAGCGCTTCGAGATGCTGCAGGTCGGTCAGCACTTCCTTCATCGCAACGATATTCGGGATGGCTGCCAGACGCCCCGCAAATCGGGGCGAAATGGTAAATTTGCTCAGCGCCGGATTGTGGTAAATCACCACCGGCGGATCGCTCCCCTCCGCCACCATCCGGTAGTGACGCTCGACCTCCAGTTCGCCGCATCGCCAGTAGTAGGGCGGAATCACCTGTTGCGCGTCGAAGCCCATCCTGGCGGCATGGCGCGCATAACTCAGCGTTTCCAGCGTGGTCGCACCGGAGGTCATGGCGACGGTACAAACTTCGGGGTAGTTGCGGGTCTCGGTCAACGTTACTTCCCAGGCGTGCAGCCGTTCGGTTTCGCTCAGGTGCACGAACTCGCCGATCGAAGGCGTCGCAACGATTCCCTGCGCGCCGGCCTCGATTGCCCAGCGCACCTCGGCGCGCAGCGCCTCCTCGTTGAGCGAATAGTCGGAGTTAAACGGCGTCACCAGCATGGCGATGATTCCATGCGCGAGTTTCATGATGAAGATTCCCCTATTGCATTGCGCCCGCTTGCGGCGGGGCAAAGAAAAAAATCGCCTGACCGGTGCCGAGTGCCGCTTCGTAGCGACCGAACTGCTCGCCCCGCCAGTTCCATCGCTCTGCTCCCATCGCACCGGCCATCATCAGGTAATGCGAAAAGCGGCCCTCAGGCGTGCATCGCTCGCGAAACTCCTGCGCGTGCGCGATTACCTCGTCGTGGCGGCCCGCGCGAAACCATCGCATGATGCGCTCGTCGAAGGCGCGATTGTCGGCTGAGCTGATGTCGTCAGGCGAAGCCGAAGCACGCTCGCGCGCGTGATCGTAATCCCAGAACTTGTGCGAAAGCCCGCCGGATGCGACCAGCACCACGCGGCGATCGATGGTGCGCAGGGCCTCGCCTATTGCGGCGCCGAAGTTCAGATCGTTGACGACCGACGCGGTCTGGCATACGCCGACCGACAGCACCGCGCGGTTGGCCTGCGGATTCAAGTACGCCATCACGGTCAGCGTCGGGTAATGAATCGGCAGATTGCGGTGCGCGCTGGCCAGGGCGTGCATCCCGCGCTCGCGCGCCGCACGTTCGATTGCGCCCGCCAGTTCCGGATCGCCCGCATAGTCGTAGGGCAGGTCGTGAAGCATCGCGGGCAGCTCTTCGGAGGTGTAGATGCCGCTGAGCCGCGGATGCGCGTTAATTACGTAATCGAGCGTGGTGAACCAATGCGTGTCGAACAGTACGAAGGTATCGAATTTCAAATGCCGCAGCCGCTCGCGCTCCAGGCGCTCCATCGCCTCGTAAAACGTCGAGACATCGCGGCCCATGTAGGCCTTGCGGGCGGCCGGGTCGCGAATCATAAGGCGCGGCACGTGAGTGGTAAAAATGGCGGCGGCGACCTCAGCCATCGGCAGTCCCCTCGGGATAAGTCATGCAGAGCAGCCTGGGTTCAGTCCAGAACTCCAGACTGTAGCGTCCGCCCTGGCGGCCCAGACCGCTCAAGCGGGCGCCGCCAAAAGGTGTGCGCAAATCGCGCAGGAAAAAACTGTTGACCCACACCATCGCGGTGCGGATGCGGTCTGCCATCCGCAGCGCCCGCTCCAGGTTGCACGTCCACAAATAGGCGGCCAGACCGTAGGTGGTGGAGTTGGCCATCGCCACAGCTTCGTCTTCGTCATCGAAACGTTCGACCGTCAGTACCGGTCCGAAGATCTCCTCGCACACGGCGCGTGAGCGCGGCGCGACTCGGTCGAGGATGGTCGGCAGATAAAAGAAACCGCGCTGAGGCTGCTCCGGCGCGCTGCCGCCGGTCAGGATTTGCGCGCCCTCACGTGCCGCCTCTTTGACGAAGGAATCGACGCGTTCGCGATGGGCCGCGCTGATCAGCGGACCATAGTCGGTGGTCTCGTCGAGCGGATCGCCGATGCGCAGGCGGCGCGCTTGCTCAATGACCATGGCGACGAATTCCTCGGCGATGCGGCGCTCGACCAGCAGGCGCGATCCCGCGACGCAAGATTGTCCCTGACTGCGAAAGATCGATCGGGCCACGCCCGCAGCAGAGCGCTGCAAGTCGGCGTCGGCGAATACCAAATTGGGCGACTTGCCGCCCAACTCCAGCGTCACGCGCTTGAGCGATTGCGCCGCCGACGCCATTACGGCGCGTCCGGTCGCAACACCGCCGGTGAACGCAACGCCGTCGACGCCGGGATGCGCCACCAGGGCGGCACCCGCCTCACCGATGCCGGAGATGACGTTAAGTACGCCCGGCGGCAGTCCGGCTTCGTTGCCCAGTTCGCCCAGCGCAAGGCAGGTCAGCGGGGCCAGTTCGGAGGGTTTGAGCACGCAGGTATTGCCGGCGGCGAGAGCGGGGCCGAGATTCCACGTCGCCAGCATCAGCGGCGAGTTCCACGGAATGATGATCGCGCCCACGCCCAGCGGCGAGCGCGCGGTCAGGTTGACCAGGCGCAGGTCGGCGCCCAGGAACTTGGCGGCGCCGAAAGCCGCCTCCTGCGTCCAGACCTCGGCCTGCGCGGCGAAGAAGCGCAGGTTGCGCGCGGCACGCGCGACGTCGTGGTTGATGCACTCGGCAATCGGCTTGCCGACGTCGCGCGCCTCAAGCGTGCCCAGAGCGCGCGCCCGCCGCTCGATTGCGTCGGCCAGCCGATGCAGGATTTTGCCGCGCTGTTCGGCGGTCATCCGCGGCCACGGCCCGCGGTCGGCGGCCTCACGCGCCGCAGCGACCGCCCGATCGACGTCGGCAGAATCGGCGGCAGCAACCATCGCGAGTCGATTTTTGGTGGCCGGTTCGATATCGGCAAAGCGCCCGCCCTGGGAAGGCGCGACATAGTTTCCACCGATGAACAACTCCGTGTTCATGTCCATCTCCTGCGAACGCAGCGCGGGCTACGAGTCGGTCCCTGTAAACAGGGTCGCTCCGAACAAGTCCCGCGATCAAGACCGATGTTGTGCGCGGTGTATTTGCAATCTTCAAAACGCTCTGCCCATAGTGGGCGGGTGGAGGCGCAACGCCCATGGCCCACAGTGGTTTCAAGGTAATCGATTCCGATATGCACATCGTCGAGCCGGCTGATCTATGGCAGCGGTACATCGACCCCAGATTCAAGGCGGGCGCGCCGGTCGGCAATAACGCTCCCATTCCCCGCAACATCGGGGTCGATCTGTCGTACGGCATGCCCAGCCAGCATCCCGAGGCGCAGCCGCATATGGCCAACTGGTTCAGGGCCTTGCGCGAACACATGACGCCGGTTGAACACGAATACGAGTTTGCGGCACGGCGCAACTTTGACGGCGTCTCGCAGCTCGAGGCGATGGACCGCGAAGGGATCGACGTTGCCTTCTTGTATCCCTCGCGCGGATTGTTCGTGCTGGGTGTGGACAGCAGCGAGACAGCCGGCTCCAGAGGTATCGACCCGGCTTTGGCGAGCGCGATTGCGCGCGCCTACAACGACTGGCTGTATGATTTCATGGCGCCCGACCGCAAACGCATGTACGGCGCCGCGATGGTCGCTCCGCACGACGTCAAGGGCGCCGTGGCGGAGACCCGGCGCTGCGTGGAGAAGTACGGTTTTAAGGCGATCTTCCTGTTGCCGGGCCAAATCAACAAGCGTCCGTGGCACGATCCAAACTACGATCCGCTATGGGCCGAGTGCGAACAACTCGGCATCCCGGTCGTATTCCACGGCGGCGGCCCCGACCATCTCAACGACTTCGGCCAGGGGCTGTACGACAAGCTGATGCTGTGGCATACGTTCTCGCACAGCCTGGGTCCGATGGCGGCGCTGGTCAGTTTTGCGGGCGGCGGGGTGTTCGAGCGCTTTCCGCGGCTGCGCGCCGGCTTCCTGGAGGCCAACTGTTCGTGGGCGCCGTGGCTGCTGGCGCGTTTGGACGACCATTACGAGGAATACATCGGGCGCTTCGAAGTAAAGCTTAGCAAGCTGCCCTCCGAGCATTTCCGCGCCCACTGCTACGTGTCGGTCGAGGCCGACGAGAAGCCCGCCCGGCTGCTGGTGGATTGGATGGGCGACGACAACGTGGTCTTCTCCACCGACTATCCGCACCCGGACAGCAAGTTTCCCCACGCGGTGGACAAGTTTCTGTCCATGGCGCTGCCCGACTCGACGCGGCGCAAATTTCTGTGGGACAACTGTGCCCGCCTGTACGCCATTGAATGAGATGCGTACGCAGCGCCGTTCGGGTTCACTGCGCGCGGGCTGCCTGTCGTATCGCGGATAAGCTGATGCTATTGGTAGTGGCCGGAGACAGTTGCAGTGAAGTTCGGTCTGCTATTTCTAAGCGACTACCATCCGGATTGCTACGGCGATGCGGCGCAATATTACCGCCATATCCTCGAACAGGTTGTGCTTGCGGAGCAGCTTGGGTTCTGGTCGGTTTGGTTCGGCGAGCATCACGCTGGCGGATATGCGTTCGGGGCGCCGTCAGTGATCGCGATGGCGGCGGCGGCGCGCACCCGGCGAATCAGGCTCGGCACCGGGGTGTCGCTGATCCCGCTCAACCATCCGGTGCGCTTGGCGGAAGAGTACGCGATGCTCGACGTGCTCAGCGGCGGCCGGCTGGAGTATGCGATCGGCCGCGGCGTGCTGAAGTACGACTACGACATCATGGGGCTGGACGAGAGCGAAAGCTACGCGCGCTACCGCGAGGGCATCGAGCTGATCGTCCGGGCATGGACTGCGGACGGTCCGTTTTCGCACGACGGCCGGTTCTGGAAGCTCAATGATTACACCCTGTTTCCCACGCCCGTGCAGAAGCCGCATCCGCCCATCTTCAGCAGTGCAGCCGTCAGTCCGGAGAGCTACGCGTGGGCGGGCGAGAGAGGCTTTAACCTGTGCGCGGCGTTTTTCTTTCCGATGCCTCATGAGCAGGTGCGCCACAATATCGAGGCCTATCGCCGGGCGCTGCTGCGCAGCGGTTTCGACATTCGCCAGCGCTCGATAAGCGGCGTCTTTCACGCCTACTGCGGCGCGGATGCGCGCGAGGCGCGCGCCACCGGTCAGGCGATGGTCGAGCGGTACTTCAGGTTCACGGGCAGGTTGGAGCGGCGCGGCGGACTGCATACGGCGGCCGATTACGAGCATTACCACGGCTCGCTGGCAAGCTTTTTCAAAGGCAAAACCTTCGACGACCTGGAAGGCCAGCGCCTGTTCATGATCGGCGACCCCGAGCGGCTGATCGAACAAATCCGCTGGGTTAGGGATTTTTATGGCGCCGACTATTTGCTGCTGGCGCCCTTCCAGGGCGGAATTTCGCCCGAGCGGTGCGCGCGCTCTCTGGAACGGTTCGCCAAATATGTGATGCCGGCATTCGCCGGCGATTGAATCAACTGAGAGCTGCCAGGTAGCGAAGGATCAGGTTTACTGCACCGCGATTGGGATGCGGACTTCGAATTGGGAATCGACGGCGACGCCGTCCTTCATCGCGGGGAAGAACTTCCACTGCCGCAGCGTGTCGAGCAGGATTTGATTGAGGCGCGCATTGGGCGTGGGCTTGACCAGCGTGACGCTGACGTCCCCTTCCGGCGAGACCTTGAAGCGCGCTACGGCGATGGTCGAAAACGGCGTCTCGCGCATATCGTCCGGGATAGTCGGGGCGGGCGCGTACATCGCGCGAGCGCCTGAACTGTCGCTGCCCAGACCGGCCGCGCTGCCTGACCCGCTGCCGCCGCCGATTCCGCCCGCTCCTTCCTTGCCGCCGCCAGCGCCGAGGCTGCGTTCAGGCGCGCCTGCGCTCGATCCCCTCGACGCGACAGGTTCTGATTGGGGCGCCGGCTGTTCGGCGTGCCTGGCGGCTCCAAAAGGAGAGGGCGGCGCGGCGATTACGGGATGCGGCGGCGCCGTCTTTCTGGGATGACGGATCGGCGCGGGCTTTGCCCTGGCGATGGGCTTCGGTTTGGGCAGCGGCGGTGCCGGATGTGCGATGGCTTTTGCCGCCGGCGCGCCGCCGCCTTGCAGGCCGGCGCTTGGCGGGGGCAACTCCACGATGCGTGCCTCGATGGTTGACAAGAGCGGCTGCGGCGGGGGCTTTTGCTGCAGCACGCGCGCAAACGCGCCCAGCATCGCGACCCAGGCGATCAGCGCGGCAACGACAACCCACGGCAGGCGCTGCCAGGGTTGGTCGAAGTTCTCGCGCCAATGCAGTCGACCGTCGGCATTCATTCGCGTTTGATCGCGATCTGAAAGTGCTCGACGCCGGCGCGCCGCGCCGCCAGCATTGCCTCGACCACAATGCCTTCGGGCGCTGCGCTATCGGCATTGACGATCAGCCCCGGCTCCTGGCCCGCCAGCATCCGCTTGAGCGTCAGCGCCAGCGTGTCGAGCGTGACTGGCGTCTTGTCCAGGAAAAGTTTCTTGTCCTGCGTGACGGTCAGGGTCACCGGTTCCTTATGCTTGAGGCTTTGCGCGCTGCCCTTGGGCAGGTTGACTGCGATCGCGTTGAGGTTCTGCATCGCCAGCGATGCCAGCATGAAGGTGACGAGCAGGAAGAACATCACGTCGATCATCGGGATGATCTCGATGCGGCCGCGGCGGTAGCTGCGCGAACGTCTGAGTTTCACCGCGGCTTCCTCATTTGGAGCGCGGCGCTAGCCGGCGCACGGGCGATTCGGGGTCAGCAGCGGCGCTTTCCTGGTCAAGACGGATGTGGTCGACCAGGCGCGAGCCCAGCCGCTCCATCCGGTCCAGCGCGTGCGACTGCATGCGGGAGAAGAAGTTGAAGCCGAACAGCGCGATCAGCGCGATAAACAGGCCCAGCGCGGTCGCGATCAACGCCTGCGCGACACCGGCGGTGACCTCATGGGGCGCGACCAGGCCCGAGGTGCCAATCACGTTGAAGGCCGCCATCATGCCGGTAATCGTGCCGAGCAGACCCATCAGGGGCGCCGCCGTGACCACGGTTTCCAGCAGCCACAGGCCGCGGTTAAGCACCTTTTCGATCAGCCCCGCTTCATCGCCGGCGCGCGACTCGACCCACCACGCCGGCTCGGTGCGGTTATCGGCGATCACCTTCAGAAAACGGCCGTAGGCGTTGGCAGGTCCCAGCCGGGAAAGCTGCTCCTCCAGTTCCTGCCATGAGAAGCCATAGGTCTCAACCAGGTTGGCGAGCGCGGCCGGCAGGCGCAGACATCGGAAATAGGCCACGGCGCGGTCCAGGATGATCGCGACCGCCAAAACCCCGAGCACCAGCAATGGATAAACCATCGCGCCGCCGTAGCGGAGCGAATCCCACGCTGTCTGTAGTACCTGCATAATACCCTCACCCTAACCCTCTCCCCGGCCAGAGAGAGGGTTTTACAAATCAGATAAATTTCCAACCCTCAGTTACCGCCCATCTGCGCTGCCGACGGCGGGGCCTTCAGGAACGGCAGTTCCCATTTAAGGCCCGCATAAACGGCGCGCCGCGGTCCGAATTGCGGCGCAAACACTCCGATTCCGGTGCCGTTGCGAATCTGATAGGTCCGGTCGAACAGATTAATCACCGACAGCCGCGCCTGCATCGGGCCTGCCCCGGGCAGCACGAAGTCTCTGGTCACGCCCACATTCACCTGGATGTAATAGGGCATATTGCCGGTGTTGGCGAAGCCCCGGCGCAATCCGCTCTGATAGACGCCGTCGAGCAGAAAGTTGAACCCGTGCCATCGGTAGGCCCCGCCGGCCGACGACGTGAAGGTCTGGTCATGGTCAAGGAAGACGTAGTGGTTGGCGATGTAAGCCAGTTCCTGGGGCGTGAAATTGAACTGGCCGGATTCGATGCCGGTGCCCTGCGCCACCGAGTAGGCAAAGTTAGCGTAAAGGTTGAGATTCTTGCGGCTGTATGACGCGGTGAACTCGGTTCCGTATACGCGGCCGCGGCGGTAGTTGAAGGTCGAAAAAAGAATCGCCGGACCGAACTGGCCCTCGTCGATCAAATCGGTGGACAGCTTGAAGTAGCTGTCGATGCTCACGTTGAGGCCCTCCATCAGTTGGTGGACCACGCCCGCATCGAAGTAATGCGAGCGCTCCGGTGAGGGCGTGCTGCTTGCCGGCGAGGCGGGGGCCCCCGTGGTGTTGGCGAACTTCTCGACCGACTCGGCGCTGATGCTCTGCGTGGGCGGCGGCGTAAAGTAGCGCGAATACCCGGCGTGAAGTTTGGTCTTTGGCAACAGGTCATAAATCAGGCCTAAGCGCGGACTGGCCTGCACGGCGCGCGTCACACCGTCGTAGAGGTCGAAGCGTACGCCGTAATTGACGGTCAGGCGTTCGATCGGATGCCATTCGTCTTGCAGGTAGAGACCGTAGAGCCATGCGGTGATCGCGCGGTTATCGACGATTGGCGCAAGCGGAATATCGCTGGTCTGACCGCCGCCCACAGTGCAGCAGGGAAACACCAATTCGTGGTTGTCGATTTCCGCCCGCTCGCCGCTGAAGTAGAAGCCGGCGCGCAAGGTGTGGCTATTGAACAGCCGATAGCTGGCGTCGCCCTGCAGACCGCTGGCCCAACTGCTGCGGAAGATTCGCGACGCGGCGCCGTTGTAGATCAGGTCGCCCTCGTCATCGGGATAAAACGACAGTGTGGAGTAACGGCTGAAGGCGGCGAGTTGGTAGTCAAGCCGCGGCCCGAGCGCTCCCTGCCAGGCCAGCACACCGTAGTAATTCTGCTCGAACTGATTTTCGTCAAGGTCTACCGACGGATAGAACGGCACACCCGCCAATTGGTAGACCTGCGGCTGACCGGGACGGTTGGGAATCTGGAAATGATTGATGGCGGTCCCGGCAATCAGGCTGAGGCGCTGCGTGGGGCTCAGGAAATAAGAGAGGTACCCAAACCCCTGACCCTGGTAGGTCTGGTCGTGATAGGCGCTGGGACCCGAGGTCGGCGGCTCCACGCCCAACTCGTTCTGCAAATACTGGCCTGTAAAGTAATAGTCGAGATTTTCTTTGGCGCCGCCGAGCTGGAAGCTGGGCTCCAGCGTCGTGTGCTGGCCGCCGTACAGGTCGAGGTCGCCGCCGCTGAGGCTCAGGCCGCTGCGGGTATGGATGTCGACTACGGCAGCGGTCTGGTAGCCGTATTGAGCAGGCAGAGCACCGGTCAGAAGGTTGATGCCTTGGGCGAAGCGGGGATTGTAGACCTGGCCGAAATCGCTGCTGATACCCTGCGGCATCTGGACACCGTTGATGCGGTACTGGATGTCGCCGTGCTCGCCGCGCACATGAATCTGGCCGTAAGCGTCCTGGGCTACACCGGGCGCCTGCAGGAGCACCTGGTTGAGCGGGGTGTTGTCGCCCTGGGGCAGGTCCCTGATGGCCTGGCGGCTGAAGCGATAGACGCTGCCGCCGGTTTGCGGCGACAGTTCATTGCGTGCCGCTTCCAGCCGCTTGGCGACCACCGTCAGGCTCAGCGCCTGCTCCGCTTGCATCGTCAGCGTCAGTTGTATTGCGCGCTCCTTTCGCACCGATACGATTTTAATGGCGGGCTTGAAGTTTTGCCCGGACGCGATTAGTGCGTAGGTGCCCGCCGGCACCTGCTCGAAGGAAAAGCGGCCCTGCGTGTCGGCGCGTTTGCGAGCGATAATCCTGCCGCCAGCAGCCTGCAATCTGACCTCCGCGCCGCCAACCGGCCTGCCCAGTGTATCCTGCACGATTCCGGACAGCCGCGGGGTGGCCTCTTCGGCGCGCGCTGTGCCTGCGGCAACGGGCAGGCTTATGACCAACACCGTCAACACGGTGACCAAACTCCGCATTCGAGACTCCTGCGCATGGGCAACTCTCCCGCATGAGGCGACGAGGCCATGCCTGGTCCGCACGGGCGCGGCCTGGGCGGCGGCGCGGATCGCATCACGCGTTGCTGAAAAACCGATTTCGAGAAAGGGAGAGACTCAGACTGCTGCGGGAGGCGCGCGTCCAAACCGATGGAGTAGTGGCGCGCACAACAGCCGCGCGGCGAGCGCGGTCACCGAGAATCGATGCGCACTCAGCGGCTTTGCCAGGACTGGCCCGCCGGCGATGCTGACCGGAGTTCGGGCGTGGAACAAGCACAGCGGACAGGCGGCTTCGCCGGTGCTTAGCTGTGCGGCGTTGGAGTAGCTGTCCGCCCAGGCCCACCGATGAACGTGCGCGGCGGCGATGAGTTCAACCGCCAGCAGCAACACTACCAGCGTCGCCGCCAGGCCGCGGCGGTGCTTATTCTCGTTCGTGAAGCTTTGGTTTCGGGCGAACACCTGCGATAACCGCGACAAGGTGTGCAGCCACCGTATCTGAAGCATCCGGGGCAATCAAGAAAGCTGGCCGGCGTCAGGGGGGTCGGCTGCGGCGAAGGTGCCTCAGTTTCTGTGGCGAAGCCTTGGGTTGAGGCGGACGCGTCCTGCTGCCGTGCGATGCTCATCGACCAGGATTAGACGCCGCTGATCGCAAACCACCTTGCCGGAACAGATCAATTTTCCGATTGCCTGTGTAGTCTTGGGGCGCGAGGCGCCGATCAATTCCGCCAGCGCCTGATGACTGATCGCGGCGTCCAGGATTGTCCCGCGTGAATCGCGGATTCCGATGTTGCCGGCCAGTTCGCCTAAAACCCGGTTCAAGCGATGTTCGACCGACAGACCATTTGGGTGAAAGCCCGGCGCAGCGTGCCACCCCACCATCGTCCCAAGATGAAATCGAGCGCCGGCGCCACGCTTTCAATGGGCAGGCCGAAGACAATGGCGATGAACCGCTCCGCTCCGATTCGCCCGATCCATGAATCCGCACAGGCGCGATAAGAAAATAACGCGGGCCGGCCGAAAACCAGGTCGCAAAAACCGAAGACCTCTCCCGCTCCGACAACACTGCTCAAACCGCGCGCAGGTTCCGCGACCTGGACCAGTCCGCGCAGCACCAGGTAAACCTGGCTGCTGTCATCTTCGGAAACGAACACGCGGGTGCGATCTCCGAGCGAACCGGGACTGGCGGGTGCAGCCGTTCCGCTCGCTTGGATGCGCTGAACGGAGGCGAGACACAACCACCGTGCCTATCCTTAACGACTCCGAAAAGAATGAATTGATAAGATTCCCCGGGCATCGTCCCTACTCGCGCGCAGGGTGACGATGACCCTCTGCCGCCTGGGCCCGACACACGCCGGGCTGCGGCTTCGCGAACGCCCATAGTATAGCAGCGCAAGGCCTCATAGCAACGCAGGCGATGTGCGCTTTTCGCATCCCATCGCGGCTACAGAGAGCAGAAATGCCCGAAACATATCGCGCTAAAAAATGACGGGAAGACGAAGAAGCGGCGCTCTATTCTCTCAGGGACGATTGGGCAGGCGCCGAAAGTGAAGCCGCTTCAAAAGTGACCCTCCCGTCGACTTGCGCAAATAGAAACCACGTGCAGGTTGGTTGGAGCCGCGACGCATAGCGACAAGACCCCGATGCTTCGGCCTGGCAGCGTGGCTATCAAGGCGTTCGGCTATGATCGAGAATACTCGGGGATGGTATATGAGGGCTAGTGGCCCGAGTTGACTTCGAACGCTTGTACCTGCTCTCCACTCTCAAGGCA
>Ga0070737_10003123_pt1 | contig 18400 bp, 14 predicted proteins | sample Coa_R1_10_FD_66438 | JGI IMG/M metagenome (GOLD analysis project Ga0070737, IMG submission 66438) | Surface soil microbial communities from Centralia Pennsylvania, which are recovering from an underground coalmine fire - Coalmine... | ecosystem: Environmental > Terrestrial > Soil > Unclassified...
CTTCTCTCGATTGGCCCATTTCTCTGCCTCGATCTTCACCTGGCGTCGGCGTTGCGACTCTTTGTCTTCCGGCCTCGCCGCTCGCCCCTTAGAGAGAAGTTTCGCTTTGGATTGCTGTGCCTCCCATTGGACCTTTTCCACTTCCGCGCGTGCCGCTTGTATCCTACTCCATGCTTGCAGGATCGTGACGATCCAGAAGACGAGAAGAAGAAAGCACAGAGCAGATAGGCTGGATAAGAGTGGATTATTTCGGCACCAGCGACTCAGGCGTGCCAGAAGGTTGCCTCCGCGCGGTGGTTCTTCCTCGCCGCAGATGGGGCAGCGTGGCGTCTCGGTGGGCGGCAGACCGGCGAGCGTCGAAGGATCCCAGATGTGGCCGCGCGGACAGATTGCTTTCTGCGCCATGACGTGCTCCTTAAATTGAGGAAGAGAACGGCTGGCGCGATTATCGCACAGCGGCAGCACAAGTCAAGTTGCCGGAGATCTCTTCGGCTGCCCTGCTATCTCATCGACCGATTTACTTTACGGCGACAGCCGTTCGAGTCGCCAGCCGGTCGGCTGCATGCGCTGGTAGCGCAGACGATCATGCAAGCGATCGGGCCGGCCTTGCCAAAATTCGATGGTCAGCGGATAGACGCGGTAGCCGCCCCAGTGCGGCGGGCGCGGCACGTCGCCGTCAGGGAATTTCTGGGCCAATTCGCGCATGCGCTCCTCTAACACATCTCGGCTAGCGATGACTTCGCTTTGCGGCGAGGCCCAGGCGCCCAGGCGGCTGCCTAACGGACGGCTGCGGAAATAGGCGTCTGACTCCGCTTCCGCGACGCGCTCGACGGTACCTTCGATGCGCACTTGCCGCTGCAATTGTGGCCAGAAAAACAAGAGCGCTGCCCGGGGATTAGCCGTCAGTTCGCGCCCTTTGCGGCTGTCGTAGTTGGTGAAGAAAGTGAACCCGGAAGCGTCGAACGCTTTAAGCAGCACCACACGTGCCGACGGTTGGCCGTCTGGCGTTGCCGTCGCCAGCGTCATGGCATTCGGCTCCGGCAGATGGGCCGCCAACGCTTGCTCCAACCATTTTTCGAACTGGCGCAGCGGATCGGCATCCATGTCCGCCTCGGACAGGCCACTCCAGGTGTATTCTTGGCGCATATCAGAGAGCTGCATTGTCGTTTTCGCTCATTTTTGCGCGAGTAGTTGCCGCAAGACGTATTGCAGGATGCCGCCATGCTGATAATAGCGCACCTCCTGGGGGGTATCAATACGGACGAGCGCCCGGAAGACGCGCTCACTGCCGTCAGGCCGGCGCGCCCTCACGGTGAGCGTGCGTCCACCGGCGAAACCGCTGTCCAGGAGACTTGGCAGACCGTCCAGATCGTAAATTTCCTCGCCGCTAAGACCGAGGCTGGTGACGCTTTCACCGCTTTGGAACTGCAAGGGTAGAATGCCCATGCCGACGAGGTTGGAGCGGTGGATGCGCTCGTAGCTTTCGGCAAGAACGGCGCGGACGCCCAAGAGCAGTGGTCCCTTGGCCGCCCAGTCGCGTGAGGAGCCGGAGCCGTATTCCTTGCCGGCCAGCACCAACAGCGGCACCTTTTCGTTATGATACTTCACCGCGGCATCGTAAATCGACATCAGCGCTCCATCGGGTAAATGGCGCGTGACACCGCCTTCTGTTCCAGGGGCCAGCAAGTTCTCGAGCCGAACGTTGGCGAAGGTGCCGCGCATCATGACTTCGTGATTGCCGCGCCGTGAGCCGTAGGAGTTAAAGTCCTTGACCTCGACACCGTGGCTGAGGAGATATTGTCCGGCCGGACTTTGCGGCTTGATCGAGCCAGCCGGCGAGATGTGGTCGGTCGTAATGCTGTTGCCGAGCACGGCCAAGACGCGGGCGCCCTTGATGTCGCGCACCGGCTCCGGCTGCGGCTTCATGTTCTCGAAATAGGGCGGGTGTTTGACATAAGTGGACTTCGGGTCCCAAGCGAACAGATCGCCCTCCGGCGTCGGCAGGGCGCGCCAGTGTTCATCGCCCTGAAACACTTCACTATATTCTTTATGGAACATCGCCGAATGCACTGCCGAGCGAATCGTGTTCTCGACCTCCATGCGGCTGGGCCAAATGTCCCTGAGGAAAACTGGCTGGCCGTTGGCGTCGTGGCCAAGCGGCTCCTTGTGCCAATCGATGTCCACCCGGCCGGCCAAGGCATAGGCGACCACCAAAGGCGGCGAAGCGAGATAATTGGCCCGTACTTCCGGATGAATGCGGCCCTCGAAATTACGATTGCCCGACAACACGGCGGCAACAACCAGGCTACCCTCGTCGATGCCGCGCGAGACTGGCGGCAGCAGCGGGCCACTATTGCCGATACAAGTAGTACAACCATATCCTACCAAATGAAATCGCAATTGTTCCAAATAACGCATCAATCCGGCTTCGATGAGATAATCTGTCACTACTTTGGAGCCGGGCGCCAGACTGGTTTTGACCCACGGTTTGGTTTGCAAACCCTTCTCGACTGCCTTTTTGGCCAACAGGCCGGCGGCAAGCATGACGGAGGGATTAGAAGTATTGGTGCAGCTGGTGATGGCGGCGATGACCACAGAACCATCGCGCAGCTCGTGTGTTTCGTTGCCGAGCGCGATCTTGACCGGCGCGCGAGGGGTGCTAATTCCCTGGTTTGCCGCAGCACCAGGGGCATAACGGCCCCCGCTCACCTTGCTCAACAAGTTGGGCAGTTCTTTGGCGAATGCTTCCTTGACTTGCCCTAACGCCACACGGTCTTGCGGGCGGCGCGGGCCGGCCAGGCTCGGCTCAACTGTACCCAGATCAAGCTCCAGTGTATCGGAGTACGTTGCTTCCGGCGTTTCGGGAGTGTGAAACAAGCCCTGTTCCTTGGTGTACGCCTCAACAAGTTGCACAAGTGTTTCGGGCCGACCGGTGAAGCGCAGATATTTCAGCGTCTCGGCATCCACGGGGAAGATGCCACAGGTGGCGCCGTACTCCGGGGCCATATTGGCGATGGTGGCGCGATCGGCCAGCGGCAGGCCAGCCAGGCCGGGACCGTAAAATTCGACAAACTTGCCGACCACGCCTTTTTTGCGCAGCATCTCGGTCACGGTCAGCACCAGATCGGTGGCGGTGGCGCCTTCGCGGAGTTGGCCGGTCAGCTTGAAGCCGATCACTTCGGGGATGAGCATAGACAGCGGTTGTCCGAGCATGGCGGCCTCGGCTTCGATGCCGCCGACCCCCCAGCCGAGTACACCCAGGCCGTTTATCATTGTGGTGTGCGAATCGGTGCCGACCAGCGTATCGGGATAGGCTCTGTTCGTCTCTTCGTTGACGAAGACGACGCGGGCCAGATATTCGAGATTGACCTGATGCACGATGCCGGTGTCCGGCGGCACGACTTTGAAATTATGAAACGCCTTCTGGCCCCAGCGAAGAAAAGCATAGCGTTCGCGGTTGCGCTGAAACTCCAGTTCGGCATTGGTGCGAAACGCCAGCGCGTTACCGAAATCATCGACCTGGACCGAGTGATCGATGACCAGCTCAACCGGCAGCAGTGGATTGATGCGCCTGGGATCGCCGCCCATTTTTTTCATGGCGTCGCGCATGGCAGCCAAATCAACGATGGCTGGCACGCCGGTGAAATCTTGCAGCAGCACGCGCGCCGGCATGAAAGCGATTTCCTTGCTCGGCTGCGCCTGGGCGTCCCAATTGGCCAGCGCTTCGATGTCTTCGGGACGAACCGTCAAACCATCCTGACAGCGAAGCAAGTTTTCCAGCAGGATTTTCAGCGCGAACGGCAGCCGAGCCACACGCGGATGCGTGCGAGCCACGGCATCGAGTCGAAAAATGGTATAATTGCGATCGCCGATACGAAGCGATGCTTGACTGCCGAACTGCTGGTCCATGATGACCGCCTTTCCTTCTGGTACAATCGGAAAAATGCGCTCTTCTAGAGTATTGTCGGCGTGAGAGGCGGATATGGCAATGCGTCCCTCTTTGTTCCCACACTCTGCTATAGAAAAGTAGGCGGACGGGCGACGTAAACCGGCCGTCCGCCGAGAAATGCCAGCAGATCATCGTTTGGCCGCCGCAGGAAGGATGACGACGGTGTCGCCGATGATCTCGTAGGTGCATTGAATGACGGCAAGCATATCTTTGAGCACATCGCCTAGCTTTTTGTCCTTGACCGACGGCATTTTCACGCCTGCCTGGGCCGGTGAATCGCGGTTGGCCTCGCGGAAGGCCGTTTCCTCGATGCGAAAACGCAAGGGTGGAAAGCGCTTGGCCAAACGATCCAGCATCTCCACCAGCGGGATTTCGGGTATGCCGACGTCATCGGTGATACGCTCTTCCAGGCGCAGACGGACAGGGTTCTCCGCTTCTTCTTCGCTCCGACGATGGCGGATCGGTTGAGGATATTCTCGATCGTGTAAGCAGACAATAAGGCCGTTGTTCGCTGCGAGATAAATGCGATCTGTAATATCGTTACTGATGGGGAAAACGAAATCGCGGCTGTCGAAGCCACTGAGTGTGATGCCGCGGCGGCGATCGAGGACGAGAAGTCGGCCGCTGGCATCGAGGGCGTAGACATACTTGGGATTGGCAGCCAGGAAATAATCCGCAGCAGGATTGAACTCGGCCCATCCACCGCGCGCCGGGAGGCGCCATTGGGGCTGCCCTGTAGTGCGATCCAGCCGCATCATGCCCTGTCGGGCCGAGACAAGGTAAATGTCCTCCTCGGTAACGACAGGTCGGCGCGTGATCGGTACGCCGATGGTAGTGCGCCAGAGCAGTCGTCCGCCGGCTGTCTCCAGAGCGTACAGGTTGGCGTCCTCCGAGCCGATGTAGGCCACGCCGTCGAAATAACCGGCCGGCGTTCGGATGGACGATTCGGTAGAAAAGCGGTAGCTGAGAGTGGTCGCCGCGTTGGCCGGCAGCAGCTTGCTCAGGCCCAGCACCATGCCGTTCGCCGTGGGAACCACCAGACGGTCGCGTGTCAGCACCAGGGGCAGTTCCAACCGCAAGCTGGTGACTTCAGACCAGAGGCGCGTGGGCTGAGGTCCGACAGGCTCGCCAATCGTGCTGGCTTCGCGCGCAGAGCGCGTCAACGGGCTGAGAGCTGTGGTGCTGCTGCGGGCCTCGGCACGGAGCGAAGCGATGGGTTTGATCCCCTCCATGCCGGCCGGTACGGTAGGGGCCAGCAAATCCGGACGAGGCAGCAAATAAGCGGTGATCCGCCCTGTCGCTGCAGCAATGTAAATCATATTTTCATCGGCCACAGGCGGCGCCGATACGCCCTCCGGCAGACGAAACGACCAGTTCACCGTTCCGTTCAAGCGATCCAGAGCAAACAGATAGACATTGTTGACAACGTAAACTTCCCGGCTATTGAAAGCCAAGGCGTGCTCGACAACGTAAGGCCGGCCGACACGCTGCCGCCACAGTGTTGCCCCGGTTTCGGCGTCAATCAGCGTTACCAGTCCGCTACGCGTCTGTACAAAGAGATTACGGCCGCGCAGTTGCACGGTGGCCAAACCGTCCTGTCGGCCGTCCATCGGCACGTAGATGCGATAGCTCATTTGCAAGTTGAGCCGATCGAGCAGTTCACGCGGCGGTGGCACCGGCTGGGTGTACCACCGGGCGCGCGCTGGTTGCGCGTGCAACGATGCCGTCCAGCCGACTGCCACAAGTAGCGTTGCCAGCAGTGTAGGTGCCCATCGGTTCATGTTCGCATCTCCTCGGCGCACGGCGGCTCTCGTGTACTTTACCACACCTCCGCCGACCAGGATGCCAAGGTAATAAGGCGACAAGGCGACAAGGCGAAAAAGGATAGCCGAAGAATCGTTATTTTTCGCTCTGTCGCCTTGTCACTTTTTGCCGGCACGACGTTTGGCGGCGAAGAAATCGCTCAGAAGAGCGGCACAGCGGTCGGCCAAGACGCCGCCGATCACCTGTGCCCGATGATTTAAACGCGAATCATTGGTGATCTGGTAGAGTGTATGGCAAGCGCCCGCCTTGGGATCCGTACAGCCGTAGACGACCAACGGCAGCCGTGCTTGAACGATGGCGCCGGCGCACATGGGACACGGCTCCAGGGTGACGTAAAGAGCGCAATCTTCCAGTCGCCAGGAGTGCAGAGCGTTGGCCGCCTGCGTGATGGCGATCATTTCGGCATGGGCTGTCGGATCGTTCAGTTGTTCGCGTTGGTTGTGCGCCTGGGCGATGACGCCGTGCGGGTAAGAGACAATGACGGCGCCGATGGGCACTTCATCTTCGTCGCTGGCTCGTCCAGCCTCGGCCAGCGCCATTTCCATGTGATGGATGTGGAAAGGATGACGGGGATCTGTCAACGTCAATTCCAATGGCGAAAAATTCACAATATTTCTCTCTATTGTGGCAAAAAACAGTGGAACACGGCCCCTTACGAACTATACCATGATAAGACGATAACTTAAACTAAAGCACGTTCATTCAGAGGAAAAGGCCCCGGGATATGACAGCGGACAACGGCTTGCCGGTAATTCTGGGCGGTGAAGCAGTGCGGCCACAGGGTCCGCCCGCCTGGCCAATCGCTGATGAATCCATCCTCGCCGCGATGCAGTCGGCGTATAGCGACGGTTCGTGGGGTCGCTATCACGGCGGACAGGTCGCGCGGCTGGAGCAACGTTTGGCCGCCATGCACCAGGTCGAGCATGTCCTCACCTGCGGTAGCGGCACGTTCGCAGTCGAATTGGCGCTGCGAGCATTGAAAATCGGGCCGGGCGATGAAGTAATCATGGCCGCTTACGACTATGAAGGCAATTTCCTCAACATTCACGCCGTCGGCGCTCGTCCCGTCCTTATTGATATCGATGCCGATAATTGGAACCTTGCTCCGGAAAATTTGGCTGCGGCGTTCGGGCCGGCAACGCGCGCCCTCCTCGTCTCGCATTTGCACGGCGGGTTGGTGCCCATGCGTGAGGTCATGGCGCTGGCTGAGCAGCATGGGATCGCGGTGATCGAAGATGCTGCCCAGGTGCCGGGGGCGCGCGTGCAAGGGCGTATGGCCGGGACATGGGGAGATGTAGGCATCCTCAGTTTCGGCGGCTCGAAATTGCTAACTGCCGGCCGCGGCGGCGCACTTTTGACACGCCAGACCGAGGTAGCCCAGCGCGCTCGTCTATGGCTCCGGCGCGGCAATCTTCTTTGTCCTCTCTCGGAGCTTCAGGCCGCTGTGCTGCTGCCGCAACTCGATCGCCTTGCCGAGCGCAATGCTCGCCGCCTCCGCGCCGCCCGGCTTCTCGACGAAGCGCTGTGCCATGTGCCGGGATTGCAGTCGTTTCGCAATCGCGCCCTGGAGGACAGTCTACCGGCTTACTACAAGCTCGGTTTTCAGTTTGAAGCGGCGTCTTTCGGTTTGGAGCGTAAGCGATTGGTGGCGGCCTTACAAGCGGAAGGCATCGCTGTGGACGAAGGTTTCCGCGCTCTGCATGTGGGACGCTCGCCAAGACGGTGGCGCAGTCCCGGCCCGCTGCCGCAGGCGGAACGCGCTCATGCGGGGGCCATCGTACTACATCATCCCATCCTGCTCAGCAGGGACGATGAATTGATGCAGGTGGCACGGGCTGTGGAAAAGATTCACAGGCATGCGGCGCAACTGCGTTGAGCTTTTTTCTGATACAATAGGAGACAGGTTTTTCCGTTTCAGGAGAAAACGGCCATGGCGTTTGTGAAAGCAGTGATGACTTCCGAGGTGCCTCCGGGCAAGGGCAAGCAAGTCAAGGTCGGCGGCAAGACGCTGGCTGTCTTTAATGTGAATGGCACTTTCTACGCCATCGATGATACCTGCTCTCATCGCGGCGCCTCTTTAGCGGAGGGCGAACTGGAAGGGCACCAGGTCATTTGTCCGTGGCACGCTGCAGCTTTCGATGTGACGAGCGGTGCTCATCTGTCGCCGCCGGCCCGCCGCGACGTCGCTTGCTACAAGGTGCAAGTTGTCGGCGACGAAGTGCAAGTCGATATCGGCTGAGCGCCTTGTTAGGAAACCAGGTTCGGGATATTTCTCGATTGGTTTTTCTGCTTTTTCTCTCTGGTTTCTATGATTCTGCGCTTGGCTCTTCTGGATCAAACGGCTTTGAGTACCAGACAGGTATTGCTGCCGCCGAAACCGAACGAGTTGGAGACAGCGACGCGGACATTTGCTGGCTGCGCTTCGTTGGCGACATGACAAAGATTACATTCGGGATCGGGTTCATGTAAGTTGATGGTTGGCGGCAGAGCGCCGCGCTCCATTGCTGTCAGGCAGGCCAGTGCTTCAACGGCAGCAGCAGCGGTGAGTAGATGGCCCGTCATACTCTTGGTCGAGCTGACGGGGACGCGGTGAACGTGGCTGCCGAAAACGGCCGTCAGCACACGCGCCTCGGCGATGTCGCCGACGGGTGTACTGGTGGCGTGGGCATTGACGTAATCGACATCCTCCGGATTACAACCGGCGTCGCGGAGGGCTTCGCGGACGGCGGCAAGGGCTGGCTCCGGATTGGGGCTGGGAATGACCATGTTGAAGGCATCGCTCCGCGCTCCGTAGCCGGCCACTTCAGCATAGACATGGGCGCTGCGGCGACGGGCCAGGCCAGCAGGTTCGAGCACAAAAACGGCGCCGCCATCGCCCATGACAAAACCATCACGCTGACGGTCGAACGGTCGAGAGGCCGCTTGCGGCTCATCGTTGCGGCGCGACAGAGCGCGCAAATTGCCAAAGCCAGCCAGGGCCATCGGCGTTACAGCCATGTCGCAAGCACCGGCCAGGCACACGTCTACCCAGCCCAATTGCAACCAATGCCGTGCCTGCGACAGGGCGACGTTGCCGCTGGCGCAGGCGGCCGACACACTTACGGCCGGCCCGCTCAGGTCCAAGGCGCGGCAAGTCCGCGCAATCATCGATTCGCAGTCCCGCTCCGGCTGATAGACGCGGCGGCCGCCGGCCAAGGCGTCGGCCTCCCAGAATTCCAACCACTCCGCCCCGATGCCGAGCACCATGCCGATACGGACCTCGCTCCGCCGTTCCCACCAGCCCGCATCGCGCAGCGCCGCCGTGCAGCACCAGCGCATCAGTTGCTCCAGGCGATGCAGCCGGCTGAACTCTACGGGATCGGTTCCGCACGGGCACGGTACTTCGCGCAGTTGGCCGGCAATCTGGCAGGGATGTTCGGAGACATCGAAGCCCTGGACGCGCTCGATGCCAGATCGACCAGCCAGCAGATGGTCGGCGAAGGCCGCGTAGGTGTGGCCCAGCGGCGTGGCCGTGCCTACACCCGTTATCCAAACTGCGTTGCCAGGGTTCACGAGGCTCTCTCCGCGAAGACATCGATCAGCGACGCTTCGCCGAAGCGTCGAACCTTCCCGACGCTTCGGCGAAGCGTCGCTAACCCCATCTCCTCTTCAATACGGGCCAGCATTGCCGCATCCGGAATGCCATCAACGATGTGCAAACGTTGGCGGTCTCCCTTATCTCCCCGTTCCTGGGGGGAGGGAATCGGCGTCAGAGCCAGGGCCATTCCGATGGCTTGCGAACCGGACGGCATTTGACCGGCCTCATCCGGAGGTCCTTCCGGGCTTAGGCACGTCAGTACCATCCAGACGCCCGGCAACTGTTTCCCGATCAACAAGGCGGTCGCCGCCAAAAGCCCCTCGAGGGGGCCGCCTGGTCCGCCGCCGACGCCGAAATTCGGCCCGTGGATCTGAAGCGCTTGGCTGATGGTGCCGGAAACGGAATGCAGGGAACGATGCGGAATCAAATGCGGTGAGACGCCCCAGGCGCCTTCGGCGGCGAAGCGTTGCAAAGCTGCCACCATGGCTGGACGGCCTAGAAAACGTGGTGCGGCTACCACGCCCCAATCGCGGAAACAAGCTCCCTGCCAACCGGCCCTGACGATGGCCTGGTAAACCGCGCACAGCCCGGCGACGGTCTGCTCATCGGCGTGCTTGAGCAACGAAGCCGGCGGAGACATATGAGGAGCGGGACCAGGATGGCGCCGCAGCTCCGCCAGCGTTTCCGGACCGGCACGAACCACGGCATCCGCCGCCACTTCGCAGCTAACCACGCAGCTGTGGGCGAGCGATTGGTCGTTACATGGCTTCAAAGGACACGAATCCTTTCGCCTTCTTCTCCATCTCGATCGTCTGGCGCCGAGTTGCCATCATACGAACTCGGAGAGACGAAGTAGGAGAGGACGTACCCCAATCAACCAATTCTGTCAACGGGAGATCAGGTAATTTCCGCGCATCCCCTTTATCCGCTCCACCGCTTCTCGCCGCCAATGGCTGCTTGCTCTTGGCAATTTCGCGCGCGGCTCGCTAAGCTAGAACAAATAAGTAATTTTGGTTAGCCGCACGCCGTAAACTCGCGGCTAATAGAGGAATTCCTTTCGTTTCACAGGGCCATTCCGATGCTGCGCCTTTTCCGAACTTCTGTGGCGATCTTGCTTTTCGCCTTCTTCGTAGACCGAATCGGCGCTCAGGAGCCGATTCAGCTGGCCCGCACACCAGACATTTCTCCCGACGGCAAGCTCGTCGCCTTCAGCTACAAGGGCGACATCTGGGTCGTGGAGGCGATCGGCGGCACCGCGCGGGCCGTTACCTCGCACCCCGCTCATGACATTGAACCTGTCTTCAGCCCCGATGGACGTACCCTCGCCTTCAGTTCCAACCGCCACGGCAGCTATGACATTTACATAGTGCCCGTGCAGGGTGGACGGCCGAAACGTCTGACGGTAGATTCGGCCACAGAGCGCGTGTGCGGCTGGTCGCCCGACGGCAAGAATATCCTCTACGCCTCGACGCGCAGCACCGCTTTTCCGCACAACTACGAACTGTACCTGGTGCCGGTCGAGGGCGGCATGTCGCGGCGCGTCAGCGCTGCTGAGGGCAAGGAGGGCACTTTTTCACCAGCAGGCGATCGCATCGCCTATGTCCGCGGACCGGGCACCTGGTATCGGAAGGGCTATCGTGGTTCGTCCAACGACGATATTTGGATTTGCAACGCCGATGGCAGCAACAATCGGCGCGTGACTTCCTTCAACGGCCAAGACGGCTCGCCCATGTGGAGCGCCGACGGCAAGACGCTCTATTACGTCAGCGAAGCCCACGGCTCGCCGGCCAATATCGTGCGTCTGTCGCTGGATGCGGGCGCCAAGCCGCAACAGATCACCTTCCACAAAGACGACGGCGTTCGCCGGGCACGCATGTCGCGCGATGGGCAATGGATCGTCTATGAATGCGGTGCCGATCTGTGGATCGTCTCCACGCGTCCGGAGGCCGTGCCACGCAAACTGGCCATTGAGGTCAACGCCGACGATAAGAGCAATCCGGAGCAGTTGCAAATCTTTACCAGCAAAGCCACCGAATTTTCGCTGTCCGCCGACGAGAAATTCATGACCTTCGCCGTCCACGGCAAGCTGTTCCGCAGAAAAGTCGGTCCTGACCCCAAAGTCGTGCAACTGACCGACGGACCTTGCAACGATCACAGCGCCGCCTGGTCGCCGGACAGCTCAAAAATCCTCTTTATCTCGGACCGCAATGGCCACGAGGACATTTATCTACTCGAAGCCGATGATGCCGAGCATCCCAAGCTCACCGAGGCCCGGCGCTTCAAGGTCAAGCAGATTACCAATACGCCCGAAGCCGAGTTGGGTGTCAGCTTCGCGCCCAATGGCAAGCGCGTCGCTTTCCTCCGCGCCGGCAAGCTGTGGACGATGAACCCCGACGGTAGCGACCCAAAAGTGATTGTCAAGGATGTTCACGTATTCGATTATGACTGGTCGCCAGACAGCCGCTGGATCGTCTATGCGCGGCGTGACGGCTCTTTTGCCAGCGAGTTGTACATCGTGCCGGCTTCGGGACCGACGAACCTCAACCCGCCGCGCAACATCACGCGCTACGCCACCTCCAACGGCGATGTGACCTGGAGCCGCGATGGCAAGACCATCGCTTTTCTCAGCGAACGGCGCGAGTCTGGCAGACTCTATCCCTATGTGCTGCCCTTGCAAAAGCCGGCGGCACCGAGTGTAAACGAGCGTGGCGGCTTCTTCGGCAGCAATACGGCTGTATCCATCGATTGGGACGACATTCATCTGCGGGCTGAGCGAGCCGCGCCGGTACCGGCTTTGACTGCGGCCATTTCGCCCGACGGCAGCAAGATCGCCTTCGTCGATGCCAAGGAGCATGACCTGTGGGTGGCCAGTCCCGGCGGCCAACTCACCCGCTTGACAACTGGGCATGTCCACCCGCGGCAAATCGTCTGGTCCAAGCAGCGCGGCTCTCCGACCGCGAGTCTGGGCAGCGAGGTCATTTTTTATCTCGATCGCCTGGGCACTATTCACCTGGTTCGTGCTTCGGGCAGTTCTGGCCCGGCGCTGTCTTTCCGCGTCAAATTACGCATCCGCACCGAGGATCTGTATCGGGAGATGTTTGATCAGAGTTGGCGCTATCTCGCCGAGCATTTCTACGATGCCAAGTTCCACGGCCGCGATTGGAACGCCATCAAGGCCAAGTATCGGCCGCTGATCAAACATATTTCTATGAAAGAAGATCTTTATGCTCTTCTGTATTTGATGCTGGGCGAGTTGAACGCCTCGCACCTGGGCGTTATCGGCCATCTCAGCGTTCCCGATGAAGAGACGGCCGATCTCGGCCTGATCTTCGACGAAAGCTACCGCGGTCGCGGCCTGAAGATTGCTGAGGTGCTTAAGCGCGGGCCAGCAGATCGCCGCGGCCTGAATATCCGGCCTGGCGAATACCTCCTCAACATCGACGGCAAGGAAGTGACCGATAAGGAGGATCTGAGCCAGCTGCTCAACGGCAAAGTTGGCGAAGAAGTGTCGCTGCAAGTGGCGGCCGATCCTGAGACACCGCCCAAGGAACGGCGGCACGTCGAAATCACCGCCGTCAGCCGTGAAGCCATCCTGCCGTTGATGTACGATCGTTGGGTGGAGAACAATGCCTGCCGCGTTGCCGAATTGAGCAAAGGCAAGCTCGGCTACATCCACATCCCCAGCATGGACGAAGCTGGTCTGGATCGCTTTCTACGCTCACTGTATTCGGACAATTACGACAAGGAAGGTATTGTTCTCGACGTTCGCTACAACGGCGGCGGCTTCACACATGACAAGATCCTCAACTATCTCGGCAGTCGTGAACACACGATTTTCCGGGAACGCGACGGCGGCGAGGGTTTGGTGCTGCGTTCCAGTGATCGCAAATGGCACAAACCGTTGGTTCTGCTCATCAACAACCGTTCCTATAGCGACGCTGAGATTTTCCCCAACGCTTTCCGCACTTTGGGGCTGGGCAAGCTGGTCGGCCAACCGACCGGCGGCTGCGTAATCGGCACGGGGGCGGTGCAGCTGATTGACGGTTCTATCCTTCGCATTCCTCGCATCGGCGTGTACACGACCAAAGGAGTGAACATGGAAAAAGAAGGCGTAACGCCGGATGTTCTCGTTGAAGAGCATCCCGATCAGCTGGCCAAGGGCATCGATGCCCAACTCGTCAAGGCGGTCGAGGTGTTGCAACAGGACGTGGTTGCCTGGAAGCAGAAGCATCAAGGCGGCACCTCCGACAAATCGGGTGCGTCCAGTTCCGCCGCCAATCCGACAGCCGCACCGCCCTCGGTCATACCGGCCATGCCGCCGGCCAAATAATCCATACAATCCGCATAAGGACTATCGGACACCCCCCTCCCCCTGGTGGGGGAGAGTTCGAGGGTAGGGAGTGAAAGTGCAAATGGGCCAGGAAGTTCCGCTCTCCCCACCCGAACCCTCCCCTACGAGGGGCGAGGGAAATGTCTGCTCGTCCTAAGTGATCGGTTTTCGGTTTTCAGACCCGATGAGCAACTCGCTTTTTGATCCGAAAACCGAAGGTCGAAAACCGAGTTCCGACTGGTGTTCAACCAAGAGGTGCGCACGTGAGCAACTCTTTGCTCGTCGAGTTCTATCAGCAAATCCCGGAAAACAGCCCCCAGACCAAGCCGAAGATGACCCGTAAGGAGGCCATCGAGGTCTTTAAGCAGCGCGTGGCCGAGCGCTATACCGAAGGCACTTTGCTGCGTCTTTTGGCCAATGGCGATAATCTGGCTCGCCGCGCCGCTTTGTTCGCCCTGAATTTGCTCGGCACCATGAATGCCTGCCCCGGCATCGCCGCCTGTCTGCACGATGACGACGGCGAAATCGCCCGGATAGCAGCTGAGACTCTGTGGACGCTGTGGTTCCGCAGCGATACGCCGGACAATAACCAGGAATTGCAGCGTTTGGTCCGTCTGCGTGACCGTGAACAGGCGCTGGCCGGTCTCAATGCTCTCCTCGAGCGCGCACCGGAATTCGCTGAAGCATACAATCAGCGTGCCATCATGTATTTTCGCCAACGGAAATTCGAGCGTTCGGCCGCTGATTGTCAGAAAGCACTGGAGTTGAACCCCTATCACTTCGGCGCCCAGGCCGGTTTAGGACAGTGCTATATGCAGATGCGCAAGCACCGAGCGGCGCTCAAAGCCTTCCGCGCCGCTCTGCGCCTCAATCCACGCATGGACGGCATCGCCGAAACCATTCGCGCCTTGGAACACGCTCTCGACGAAGAAGGCCGTCGTGATGATAAGAAGTGACAACCCACAAAATACACGCTGGCTTCGTGGTCCGAGATTCGGACCCTTCGATGCTGGAAGTGATACGGGGCGTAATCGTGGGGGGGATTGATTTGACATCGGTCCAGGGGCATGATTGAATAGGAGCCATGAGTGAAATCAGCCGCGAGCAACTGCATGCCTATCTCGATGATGCCCTCAGCGACGCGGAGATGGCGAGGATCGAGCAAGCCCTGCGCGATTCGGAGCCGCTACGCCGGGCGCTGCGTCAGGCCATGCAGGAACGCGATCGCGGTGAACATTCGCTCGGCGCTGTCTGGCGACGCGAACGCCTCACCTGCCCGACGCGTGAACAACTCGGTAGTTATCTGCTGCAAGTGCTTGATGAAGAGCAGCAAGACTATATCGAATTTCATCTCCAGGTGATCGAGTGTCCCTATTGTGTGGCCAATCTTGCCGATTTGCAAGCGCTCCAGCAGGAAGCGCCGCCGCAGGCGCGCGAACGGCGGCGACGTTTCTTTCAGTCCAGCGCCGGCTATCTGCATGTCAGCCGCGATACCAAAAAAAACGAAACACGGCGGAAATAGCGCTGGTTAGAGTCGCTATCCAAACGAACCGTCTTAGTACATTTCGTCCAGCATCTGGAAGATCGTTTCCCTTTTCAGAAGCTCTTGCTTGCGCTGTTGGCGAATGCCATAATCCAGCATAAGCGAAGGGAAGTCCGAGCCTGAGGGGAGCTTGGCATGTTGCGTCGTCGTTATGGGATAGTGTTGGCCGTGTTCGTGGCGGCGCTACCAGGCCGCGCCGACGAACCGAAAGTCGAAAAAAAGACTGTCCGTCTGGCCCACATCAAGCTGTCCGGCTCGATGGGGGAAGCAGCCCCCTCCAGCGATCCGCTTTTGGGCAGCTTCAGCGAGCATTTCAAAAGCAAGCTCGACCGCATCCGCAAGGCGCGCAAGGATGCCAATATCCACGCTCTGTACTTGCAGCTGGACGGCCTGCACATCGGCTGGGGCAAGCTCGACGAGCTGTGCCAGACTATTGCCGATTTTCGCAAAAGCGGAAAGAAAGTGTATGCCTATCTCGAATCCGGTAATACGAAAGATTATCTGGCCGCCCTAGCTTGCGATGAAGTGTGCATCCCGGAATCGGGCTGGCTAATGCTGACCGGCCTGAGCGCCGAAGTGACCTTCTACAAGGAGTTGCTCGACAAGATCGGCGCCCAGGCGGACATGCTGCAAATGGGCGATTACAAATCCGCCGCCGAGCCACTCCTGCGCAAAAAGATGAGCAAGCCCGCCCGCGAACAGCTCACTCGTGTCCTCGACGATTACTTCGAGAAAAGCCTGGTCCAGCGCATCGTCCGCTCCCGCCGCGGCAAAAACTTCACGGCCGAGCAGGTCAAGAAGCTGATCGACGAGGGACCGTACACGGCCCGTGCCGCTCTCAAGGCTGGACTCATCGATCGCATCGCTTACGCCGACGCTTATCGAGATCAGCTCAGGGATGCTTTGAAAAAACAACAGAAAGCCGATCTCTTCGCCTTCATCAAGGACTACGGCAAGGAAGACAAAAAGGAGATCGATTTTTCCAATCCGTTCGCCTTCTTCAAACTGTTGACAACACCGTCCAAGGCCAAATCCTCGTCCAATCCCAAGATCGCCGTTATCTACGCCAGCGGCGTCATCACCACGGGCAAGAGCGAGGGGGGACTATTCGAGGACGAGACGGTCGGCTCGACGACGATGATTGAAGCCATCCGTCAGGCGGAGAAGGACGAGACGGTCAAGGCGATCGTGCTGCGTGTGGACAGTCCCGGCGGCTCGGCGTTGGCCAGCGACCTCATTTGGAACGAACTGAAGCATGCCAAAAAGCCGGTCCTCGCCAGCATGTCGGACACAGCGGCCAGCGGCGGTTACTACATCAGCATGGCTGCCCAGAAGATCTTTGCCGAGCCGAGCACACTGACCGGCTCCATCGGCGTCGTCGGCGGCAAGCTGGCCATCGGCGGTACCCTCAACAAGATTGGCATCACCACTGATGTCATCCGCCGCGGCGCCAATGCCGGCATCTTCTCGACCGATCAACCATTCAGCGATTCTGAGCGCAAGGCTCTGACGGCACTGATGCAGGACACATACGACCAGTTTCTCGACAAGGCATTGGCCGGTCGTCACAAAGCTGGTAAGAAGATGACGCGTGACGAGTTGCTCAAGCTGGCCGGTGGCCGCATCTGGACCGGCCGACAAGCCAAGGAGAACGGCCTGATCGACGAATTGGGTACTCTGCAAGACGCCCTTGCGGCCGCCCGCGCTCTGGCCAATCTGCCCGCTGACAAGGAGCCGGAATTGCTCCAGTTGCCCAAATCGAAAGGCTTTCTCGATTCGCTGCTAGAAGATGTGGGTGGCCTTCGCGCTGGGCGCCTGCGGATGCCGGCACTGGCGCCCGAATGGCAGCGTAAGCTGCGGGGGCTGGACGGCCTGTTGCAGCTGCGTGGCGAGCCGGTGTGGCTGATGTTGCCGTATCGTGTTGATATTGAGTAAAGCGCATGGCCCGTTGCGAGCAAGGCTATCTGTGCGAGGTCTGCGGTCAGGAGGTTGGAGAGATCACCGAATCCGACCTGTATCTCCGTTACGTCCTCGGTGAAGTACCGCCCGAACAATTGCACATCCTGCCCGAACGGCACATCCGCTGTAATCCGGCGTTGGCGCAGTACATCGTCGATCCTGCGTTCGAGCCGATGCGCTGCGAAGGCGTCTTCGCCAAGGAATTGATGGACCACGATTTTGTCGCCGCCGAGGAAGCGCGGGTAACGCGCGGCTGGCGCCGCTTGCAAGAGTTGCCACACCTGGGCATCCCCATAATCGATTATCCGTTGCCAAACGAGCCGGGAGGGTAAGCGATGGTTCATCCATCCGTCGCTTACCCTCCCGGCTCATCTGCTGCCCATAAGCGCTCATACTGATTGTGAAATTGGGCCAACGCTTCATCGGGATTGAGATTGAACACTGCCTTGCCGAGGGTGTGCCAGCGTCCTTGATGAAAGAAGAACACGGCCGAGGCATTGCGCAGATTGTCGACGGCCGGCAGCCCTTCCATATCGCTGCCCTCGATGGCCTCGAACTGAATGGTGACACCGACCAGAGCGGCCAGCCGACCGCTGCTGCGTTCACGCGCGAACTCGACGCCGGGTTCCCACTCGATGGCCTTCCAGCGCAGGCCGCGCGGTTTGCCGCTGGCCGACGCCGCCTGAAAGAACTGCCATTCCAAGAACTCGCGCTGATGCTGAAACAAACGCCGTGCGCGCTCCACCGACAGCCCCGGACGAAACCATCGCCAAAAGGTCAACCAGCGCCAATTCATGCGGATATTATAGGGCGCGAAGCGCGTCGATTTATCGTTTCATGCGAAACGATAAATCGACGCGTAGGAACGGCTTAATAGCAGCACGGCACACACGTGACCACTGGCACGCAAACCGTGATCTGCCGCGCCACCAACTGGTAGGTCGTCACGGGCACATTGACAACCTGCTGGGTCGGCACGCACTGGACGACGGGGACCGTGTAGGTCCGCACGGTCGGCACCATCTGGCAGACTTGCACGTTGTAGGTCTGTACCACCGGCGTCACCACCGGCACATTGACCGTGCAGGTCTGGACCACCTGCTGCAAGGTGCAAACCGGCACAGTGACGACCTTCTGCACCGGTACGCACTGAATGACGGGGACCGTGTAGGTCCGCACGGTCGGCACCATCTGGCAGACTTGCACGTTGTAGGTCTG
>Ga0070737_10003127_pt1 | contig 18383 bp, 15 predicted proteins | sample Coa_R1_10_FD_66438 | JGI IMG/M metagenome (GOLD analysis project Ga0070737, IMG submission 66438) | Surface soil microbial communities from Centralia Pennsylvania, which are recovering from an underground coalmine fire - Coalmine... | ecosystem: Environmental > Terrestrial > Soil > Unclassified...
GCCCTGGATCTCGACGCGCTGATCGGTGGTTTCCGTCCGCTTTTCAAAGCGCTGGACCCGGACAAGGTTAACCGTATCGCGCAGTCAATCATCACCGTGTTCCAGGGACAGGGCGGAACCATCAGCGACATCCTGGACCAAACAGCCTCGCTCACTTCAACTTTGGCCGACCGCGACCGTGCGATAGGTGAGGTGATCAACAACCTGAATGTCGTACTGTCCACCACTGTCAAGCACCAGAAAGACTTCGACCGGACCGTCCACAACTTCGAGGTGCTGATCACCGGACTGCGGCACCGGGCCGATCCGCTGGCAACCGCCGTGGCACATATCAGCAACGCCGCCGGAACGCTCGCGGATCTCTTGACTGAAAACCAGACGTTGCTGCACAGCACCGTCGGATACCTGGAGGGCATTCAGCAACCACTCATCGACGAAATGCCGCAAGTCGACGACGTGCTGACGAAACTGCCCGGCGCCTACCGGCTCATCGGCCGCAGCGGCGGCCTCTACGGCGACTTTTTCAACTTCTACCTGTGCGATATTTCGCTCAAAGTCAACGGACTACAGCCGGGGGGGCCGGTCCGCACGGTCAGGCTCTTCCACCAGCCTACGGGGAGGTGCACGCCGCAGTGAGGATACTGACGGAATTCAACCGAGGCCGAGTCGGGCTGATGGGAATTGTGGTCACGTTGCTTGTCATCGCCGTGGGTCAAAGCTTTACCAGCTTGCCGATGCTGTCAGCGACACCCACCTACTACGCGCAATTTGCCGACACCGGCGGTCTGGCCAAAGGTGACAAGGTCCAAATCGCCGGGGTGAACGTCGGTTTGGTGCGCTCGCTGGCGATCCAGGGAAACAAGGTGCTGATCGGGTTCTCACTGACCGGCAGGACCATCGGGTCGCAGAGTCGAGCGGCGATTCGGACCGACACAATCCTCGGGCGCAAGAACATGTCGATCGAACCCCGAGGCTCAGATCCGTTGCGGCCAAACGGTATTCTTTCGCTCGGGCAAACCACCACGCCATACCAGATCTACGATGCCTTCGTCGACGTCACCAAGGCAGCTACCGGCTGGGATGTCGACACCGTCAAGCGCTCACTGAACGTTTTGTCGGAAACGCTCGATCAGACCTATCCACACCTAAGCGCTGCACTAGGCGGTGTGAAGCGATTCTCCGACACCATCGGCAAGCGCGACGATCAGATCAAGCAACTGCTGGCCAACGCCAGTAAGGTCGCTGGCGTGTTCGGTCAGCGCAGCGAGCAGATCGATAACCTGTTTGTCAACGCTAATACGCTGCTGGCAGCGTTCACGCAACGCAGCAAAGAACTAAATGCGCTGCTAAGCAATGTATCCGCGGTTTCAACTCGCGTCTCAAGCCTGATCAGGGACAACCCAAACCTCAACCAGGTGCTCCGGCAGTTAGGCGCGGTCAGCGATGAATTGATCAAGCGAAAAAAGGAGCTGGCCGATGTGCTGGTACTGCTCAGCCGTTACACGGCGGCGCTGACGGAGGCGGTCGCTTCCGGACCTTACTTCAAGGCAATCGCGGTGAACCTGTTGCCGTATCAGATATTGCAGCCGTGGGTCGATGCGGCGTTCAAGAAACGTGGTATCGATCCGGAAGAGTTCTGGCGCAACGCCGGCCTGCCGGCGTTTCGGTTCCCGGACCCAAACGGCACTCGGCTGCCCAACGGCGCACCGCCTCCAGCACCGCCGGTGCTGGAGGGCACCCCGGACCATCCCGGGCCGGCCGTCCCGCCGGGCTCACCGTGCTCCTACACCCCGCCGGCCGACGGCTTGCCCCGACCGGAAAATCCACTGCCGTGCGCATCTGTGGACGTCGGACCGTTCGGCGGTGGCGGTTTTCCGGCGCCGCTCGACGTCCAGACGTCGCCACCAAAGCCAGACGGCCTGCCGCCGAGCGCCGGTATCCCGATCGCCGGCCGGCCGGGCCAGCCGCCGCCGGACACCCCCGGCACACCGGCGCCGCTATCGCCTCAGGCGCCACCCGGGGCGCGGACCGAGAACCTGCAACCCGCTCGTCCGACGCCACCGCCATCAACTTTCGCGCCCGCGCTACCGCCCGCGCCACCAGCACCGCCGGGACCCGGACCCCAGCTACCGGCCCCGTTCATCACGCCGGACGGAACGGGAGGCACCAGCCAGTGAGCACCATCTTTGACATCCGCAGCCTTAAGCCGCCGAAACTGTCCGGCAGGACGCTGCTGATCGGATCGCTAGTGACGGTTTTCGCCCTCATCGCCGCTGTCGCGGGCGCCCAGCTCTACACGCAGCTGACCACCAATACCGTCGTCGCGTATTTTTCGGAGACTTTGGGCCTGTACCCGGGCGACAAGGTTCAGATCATGGGGGTGCGGGTCGGAGCGATCGACAAGATCGAGCCGGCAGGCGACAAGATGCGGGTCACTTTTCACTACCTCAATAGGTACAAGGTGCCCGCCGAAGCCACCGCGTCGATTCTCAACCCCAGCTTGGTGGCCTCGCGTGTCATCCAGCTCTCACCGGCTTACAGCGGCGGGCCGACGATGAAGACGGGCGCAGTGATCCCCCTCGAGCGCACCCAGGTGCCCGTCGAGTGGGATGAGCTACGCGATTCGCTCAACGGGATTCTCAGCCAGCTGGGCCCGACACCACAGCAGCCGAAGGGACCGTTCGGCGACATCATCGAATCAGCGGCTGACAACCTGGCCGGCAAGGGAACACAGATCAACGAAACCTTAAAGAGCCTGTCCGACGCGGCGACCGCGCTCAACGAGGATCAGGGAGACTTCTTCGCAATCACGCGTGACCTGGCTCGATTCGTCAGCGCGCTGTACCAGAACGATCAACAGTTCACCGCGCTCAACACGAACCTGGCGCAATTCACGGACTTTTTCAACAAATCCGACCATGCGCTGGCCGACACCGTTCAACACATCGATGACGCACTGGCTACCGTCCGAAAGTTCATCGGCGACAACGGATCAGTAGTAGCGCACGACGTCAATAACCTTAGCGATGCGACCACCGCGCTTCTGCAGCCCGAGCCGCGCGACGGGCTGGAGACCGCTTTGCACGTCTTGCCCTCCTATGCGGGCAACTTCAACAACATCTACCATCCGGTGCACGGCGCGCTGGTAGCCATGGGCGTGTTCCCCAACTTCGCCAACCCCATGCAGATGATCTGCAGTGCGATCCAGGCCGGCAGTCGGCTGGGATATCAGGAATCAGCCGAATTGTGCGCGCAATACCTGGCGCCGATCTTGGACGCGATCAAGTTCAATTACCTGCCGTTCGGCGTGAACTTGTTTACCACGGCTGCCGCACTGCCTAAGGAGGTCGCCTACTCGGAGGAGCGGCTACGGCCGCCTCTCGGATACAAGGACACCACTGTCCCGGGAATCTTCTCTCGCGACACACCGTTTTCACATCGCAACTCCGAACCGGGTTGGATCGTCGCACCCGGGATGCAGGGGGTGCAGGTTCAGCGGTTTACCGAAAACATGCTGACACCAGAATCGCTGGCCGAACTCATGGGAGGACCCGACATCGCAGCCCCGCCGCCGGGCACCAACCTGCCCGGGCCTCCGAATGCGTATGACGAGAACAACCCGCTGCCTCCGCCGTGGTACCCGCAGCCCGGCCCGCCGCCGGCCCCGGCACCGGGTGTCGTTCCCGGGCCTGCGGCGGGGGCAAGCGCCGCTGCACAGACAGGACCGAACCCGTGAAGCGCGGCCCGAGCGCGGTAGGCGCGAACAACGACCCGGAATCAACTGCGTTAAAAAACGTTGTGAAGCACTGGATTTTCGGGATAAGCATCCGTGCATTAGTGTTCTTAGCAGTTGCCGGATTGTTGAGTTCGTGTAGTTGGCGCGGCATTGCCAATGTGCCACTGCCTGTCGGCCGTGGCACCGGCCCCAACCACATGACGGTTTATGTGCAGATGCCCGATACGTTGGCCCTCAACGCCAACAGCCGGGTGCGAGTCGCAGATGTATGGGTCGGCACTGTGCGCGACATCAGCCTGAAGAACTGGATCGCCACGCTGACACTGAGCCTCGACCCGGGGGTGAAACTGCCGGCAAACGCTACCGCGAAGATCGGCCAGACCAGCCTGCTCGGCACCCAGCACGTCGAACTAGCCCCACCGCGGGAGAATCCGTCGCCGCAGCCGCTGAGAAATGGCGACACTATCCCGTTGAAGAATACCTCGGCATACCCAACCGTCGAACGGACATTGGCCACACTCGCGGTCATCCTTCACGGCGGCGGCATCCCTGATCTCGACGTGATACAGACCGAGGTGCTCAACCTCCTTGATGGCCGCGTCCGGCAAATCCGCGAATTCCTCAATCGCCTAGACACATTCACTGTCGAACTGAACCGCCAGCGTGACGATCTTACCCGCGCAATCGACTTGACCAACCAACTTCTGAGCATCGCGGCGGACCGCAGCGACACTCTGGATCGAGTGTTCACCGAAATCCCCCCTCTGGTTACGCATTTCGCCGAAAAGCAGGAATTGTTCGGCAATGCCATCGAATCTCTCGGCAAGTTCAGTGATGTTGCCGATGCGACGCTGTCGGCCACGCGGACCGACCTTCACCGAAACTTACAGTTGTTGCAGCGGGCCCTCAAACAACTCCTGCGAGCCGCGCCCTATGTGGTCGGCTCGCTGCGACTGGCGCTTACTGCTCCATACACCATCGACAACGTGCCGAAGGTGATTCGCGGCGACTACATCAACGTGTCGGGCACCGCCGATCTGACACTGAGCACCCTGGACAATGCGCTCCTGAGCGGAACGGGCGTCTCGGGCATGCTGCGAGCCCTGGAGCAGTCGTGGGGGCGCGACCCGAACACGATGATTCCAGACGTCCGGTTCACACCGAACCCCAACGACGTGCCAGGCGGACCACTGGTGGAAAGAGGGGAGTGAGCGGTGCTGACTCGCCTGATCAAGATCCAACTGGTTGTGTTGGCCGCGGTCGCCATCATCGCGGTAGTCGTCCTCGGCTGGTACTACCTGCGCATACCCAGCCTTGTGGGCGTCGGCAGATATACCCTGTACGCCGATTTGCCGACTTCGGGCGGCCTCTACCGCACCGCCAACGTTACCTATCGGGGCATCACCATTGGCAAGGTCACCGCCGTGGACCCGACTGAGCGAGGCGCTCGCGCGGCGCTGAGCATCGACAACCGTTACCCGATACCGGCCGACGCGTCAGCCAACGTGCACTCGGTGTCTGCGGTCGGCGAGCAGTACCTCGACCTGGTATCGACGAGTAACCGTGGCCCGTATTTCGAGAACGGGCAAACGATCACTAATAGCAAGGTCCCTAGCCAAATTGGGCCAGCGTTAGATGCCGCAAACCGCGCTTTGGAAGCGCTGCCCAAAGACAAGATCGCAATCCTGCTTTCCGAGACGTCAGGGGCTGTGGGCGGGCTGGGGCCATCGCTTCGACGGCTGGTCGATGCCACCCAGGCGCTCGCGCACGGCTTCAAAGGCAACATCAACGACATCAACGCCATCATCGAGCGTTCGGCGCCCATCATCGACAGTCAGGTCAACTCCGGCAACACAATTCAACGGTGGGCCGCCAACCTCAATTCCCTGGCCGCACAAACGGCGCGTCACGACCAAGCGCTGCGCAGCATTTTGTCCAACGTGGCACCAACGGCTGATCAAGTGCACGCGACATTCAGCGACGTACGTGACTCGTTGCCGCAGACGCTGGCCAACCTCGAGGTGGTGCTCGACATGCTCAAGCGCTACCACAAGGGGGTCGAGCAGGCGTTGGTGTTTTTGCCGCAATCCGGCGCGGTCGCCCAGTCGGCTACCTCGGCATATCCCGGTCAGGCGTCACTGGATGTTGCTGTGGCAATCAATCAACCTCCGCCATGCTTGACCGGCTTTCTGCCCGCATCCGAGTGGCGCTCACCGGCCGATACCAGCGCAGCACCACTACCGGCGGGCACTTACTGCAAGATTCCCAAGGACACGCCGGCCAACGCCGTGCGCGGCGCCCGCAACTACCCGTGCGTGGATGTGCCGGGCAAACGGGCGGCTACACCCCGCGAGTGCCGCAGCAACCAGCCGTATGTCCCGCTGGGCACCAATCCGTGGTACGGCGACCCCAACCAGATCCGCAATTGCCCCGCGCCGGGGGCCCGTTGTGATCAGCCGGTGGTTCCCGGCCAGGTGATTCCGGCGCCGTCGATCAACAACGGCCTGAATCCGATGCCCGCCGACAGGCTTCCAGGTACACCACCCCCGGTCAGCGATCCGCTGCAGCGGCCGCGGTCCGGCACCGTCCAATGCAATGGGCAGCAGCCCAACCCGTGCATCTACACCCCGAGCGACGTTCCGACAGCGATCTATAGTCCGCAAAGCAGTGAGCTTCTAGGACCCGACGGTGTGAAGTACTCCGTTGAGAACTCGCGCAACAACGCAGACGATGGGTGGAAAAGCATGCTGGCGCCCGCCAGCTAACCCTCCAGCTTGTAACCCAGGCCGCGCACCGTCACCAGGTGCACCGGATTGGCCGGATCAGCTTCGATCTTGGAGCGCAGCCGCTTGACGTGGACATCGAGGGTTTTGGTGTCGCCGACGTAGTCCGCGCCCCACACCCGATCGATCAGCTGGCCGCGGGTCAGCACGCGGCCACTGTTGCGCATCAGGTACTCGAGCAGGTCGAACTCTTTGAGCGGCAAGGTAATTGGCTTGCCATTCACTGAGACAATGTGCCGCTCAACATCCATCCGCACCGGTCCGGCTTCCAGGACGCCGTCGCTGACTTCCGAGTCGTCGTCGCCGCCCCGGCGAAGCACGGCACGAATACGCGCGATCAGCTCGCGCGCCGAATACGGTTTGGTCACGTAGTCATCCGCACCCAGCTCCAACCCCACTACCTTGTCGATTTCGCTGTCGCGGGCGGTGACCATGATCACCGGCACGCTGGAGCGGGCCCGCAGCTGCTTGCACACGTCGGTGCCGGACATGCCCGGCAGCATCAAGTCGAGCAGCACAATGTCCGCGCCGGCCCGGTCGAACTCGGCCAGTGCCGATGGACCGTCGGTGACGACGGTCGCTTCGAATCCCTCGCGGCGCAACAAAAATGCGAGGGGATCGGCCAGCGACTCCTCGTCCTCCACGATCAGTACGCTAGTCATCGGCGCCACTCCTCCTCATCGCTGCGCTCTGCATCGTCGTCGGCGCGTGTCATCGGCGCAGTTCTTCCTCTCGTTGGGCTCGCGTGGGGCGCATCTCGCGCCGCACTGGTTCCTCCGGTTTTTCATCGTTGCCGCGGTAGGCCGGAATCGACAACGTGAACGTCGAACCCGTCCCCGGCTGGCTCCACAGCCCGATGCTTCCGTTGTGGTTGGCCGCGACATGCTTGACGATCGCCAACCCCAGCCCGCTGCCGCCGGTCGCACGTGAGCGGGCCTTGTCGCCTCGGAAGAACCGCTCAAACACCCGCTCCTGGTCTTTGCGCGGGATGCCGATGCCACGGTCGGTGACAGCGATTTCGACGTTGTCGCCGCGACGACGACGGCTGATCGACACCAGCGATCCGCGCGGTGAATACGCGATCGCGTTGGACACCAGGTTGGCCAGCGCGGTGACGAGCAAGCTCTGGTTGCCCAGCACCCGCAAGCCGCTGGGCTCGTCGGTTCGCACCTCAATATCAGCATTGTCCGCAGCGACTTTGTGGCGTGAAATCGCTTCGGCTACAACGGTATCGACATCGACATCGGACAGATCGGGCAACCGCTCCGCGCCCTGCAGGCGGGACAGTTCGATCAGTTCGCCGACCATGTCGCCCAGCCGGTTGGCCTCCACCAGTACTTTCTCGGCGAACCGCCGCACCGTCTCGGGGTCATCGGCGGACGCCAACAAAGCCTCGGCGAGCACGGCCATCGCGCCGACCGGTGTCTTGAGTTCGTGGCTGACGTTGGCCACGAAATCGCGCCGGGTCGCCTCCATCCGGGCGTACTCCGACTGGTCGTAGACGAAAACCACGGCAAAGCGGCGATCTTCCTCGCTGAGCAGCCGGGCAATTCCGTGCACAGACAGCCCGGACCGGCCCGGCGCGGTGCGCTTGTCCGGCGAGATGTCGAACTCGAAATCGTCGCCACTGCCCAGCACCCGCTGCGCGGCCCGCCAAGCCTCGTCGTCAAGTTGGCGGTCGTGCACCAGCCCCAGTTCCCTGGCCTGGTCGTTGAGATAGACCACGTCGCGGTGCCGGTCGACGACCGCGGTTCCCACCGGAGACAGCGCGACGATGCGCTCCAGCATCTGCGAAATGGTGATCCCGGTCCATTCGGCGGCCACCCGTCGTCGACGCTCGACGACTCGAGTTGCCAGCCGGGTGCCCGCCGTTATACCGACGCCCAATGCCATCGAAGACAACACCCCGGCCAGCACCAGCGCCGAGAACACAGTCACACAAAAATCCTACAAATCGGGTGAACGCGGCCCTAGCGGCGCGCGGCCAAAATCGGACAAGTCACACCTAACGGCGCAGGTATTCGGCCATTGTTTACGCGATGTTTGCCGACCGGTCGCCGAAAAGCCGGATCATCTGGCGCCCTGGCTCGCGACCGCGGCCGCACCGGCGGCGGCCGCCTCCGGGTCGAGATAGCTGCCGCCCGCCACCATCGGCTTGAGGTTCGCGTCGAGGTCGTAGCGCAGCGGAATGCCGGTCGGGATGTTCAGCCCGACGATCTCGTCGTCGGACATGCCGTCCAAATACTTCACCAGGGCTCGCAACGAGTTGCCGTGCGCGGCGATCAACACGGTCTTGCCGAACCGCAGGTCGGGCACGATGACGTCGGTGAAATACGGCAGGAACCGCGCGACCACGTCGGCCAGGCACTCGGTCAGCGGACCGCCGCCGATGTCCGCGTAGCGCGGGTCGGTGTCCTGGCTGAACCGGCTGCCCCTCTCGATCGGCGGTGGCCGAGTGTCATAGCTGCGCCGCCACGCCATGAACTGCTGTTCGCCGTAACGCGACTTGATGTCGGACTTGTCCAACCCCTGCAGCGCTCCGTAGTGGCGTTCGTTGAGCCGCCAGCTGCGGTGCACCGGAATCCAATGCCGGTCGGCGGTGTCCAACGCCAGATTCGCGGTGGTGATCGCACGGCGCAGCAGCGAGGTGTAGACCACGTCGGGCAGCAGGTTGTGCTCGACGAGCAACTCGCCGCTGCGCACCGCTTCGGCGCGCCCCTTGTCGGTCAGGTCGACGTCGACCCACCCGGTGAACAGGTTGCGCGCGTTCCAGTCGCTTTCGCCGTGCCGCAGCAGCACCAGCGTGCCAGCGTCTCGCATGCCGGCAAGTCTCTCACGAAATCAGGCCCGACCGTCTCGACGGTCTTCTTCGTCGATGAGGTGGGCGAACGCCTGCAGGTTCTTCAGCGACGCACCGCGGGACACCCGCCATTCCCACTCTTTCTGGATCGACGAACGAAAACCCAACTCCAGCAAGGTATTAAAGTCCGAATCCACCGCTTCAAGCACCTGACCGAGCACCCGGTCAATCTCGTCGGCGTCCACCGAGGCCAACGACATCCGGCCCACCAGGTAGATATCGCCCACATTGTCCAGCGTGTAGGCCACCCCGTAGAGCCGCCGGTTGCGTTGCAGCAGGAACCGGTAGACACCCTCGTGGTTTTCGTCGGGTTTGCGGCAGACGAACGCCTCGACGCGCACCGAGTGTTCGCCGATGCTCAAGATGGTGTTGGTCTTGAGCTTGCGTTCGCCGGGCAGTTCCACGATCAGCCCGGGCAGCCCGCCGTGCGCACCCTCGTGCCGGGTGTAGGTCAGCTTGCTGGCTTTAAGCGCGTCCTCGATCACCTGCTGCACGTCGGTCATGGCCGCCGCGCTCCGCTGCTGCTGCTCGCCATCGCTCACTGGTGCACCACCCCCCGCGGCGCCGCCCAGTGGCGAGGCCGGCGCGCCGATGCCAGACCGCGGACCGGCCGCCGCCGGGCGGCGCCGAACTCGCTGATCGCGCGACGGTAGCTGGCCAGCAACGCGTCGACGGTGTTCTCCCAGGAAAACCGCGCGGCGTGCCTGACCGCCGAATGGCTCATCGCCCAGGCCCGCGGCCCGGCGCCCAGCCGCAGCAGCTCGTCGATGGCATCCGCCCACCGGTCGACGTCGTGACCGGCCACCAGGGTACCGCTGATCCCGTCACGCACGGCCACCGGCAACCCGCCGACCGCAGCCGCCACCACCGGCGTGCCGCAGGCCTGCGCCTCTACGGCGACCAACCCGAACGACTCCGAATAACTGGGCACCGCGACCAGGTCTGCGGCCTGAAACAACCGGGCCAGCTCCTCGCGGTCCTGGGGCGGCAGAAACGTCACCCTCGCGGAGATACCCAATTCGTCGGCCAGGCGAACCAAACCGTCCGGCGCCACCAAGCCGCTGCCCGACGGCCCGCCGGCCACAACGATGCGCACCCGCGGCAGTTTGGCCGCCGCGCGCAACAAAATATCGGGGCCCTTCAGCGGCTGGATCCGGCCGACGAAGGCCACCACACGCTCGTCGAACGGAAGGCCCAGCGCGGCTCGGGCCGCGCGGCGATCACCGGGACGGAACACGTCGAGGTCCACCCCGGGATGAGCCACGTCAATCCGGGACGGGTCGGCACTATGCAACGAAACCAGTTGTCCTGCTTCGGCATTGGTGTTGACGATCAGCCGGTCGGCCTCGTCGACCACCTGTTGTTCGCCGACCGTGCGCAGCGGCGGTTCGGGCGTGTCACCCTCGGCCAGCGCCGCGTTCTTCACCGCGGCCAGCGTGTGCGCGGTGTGTACCAGAGGCACCGCCCAGCGGTCTCGGGCCAGCCAGCCGACCTGCCCGGACAGCCAGTAGTGCGAGTGCACGATGTCGTAATAGCCGGGCTCGTGGGCGGCTTCTGCGCGCAACACTCCGGCGGCGAACGCGCACAGCTGGGTAGGCAGGTCGTATTTGTCGAGGCCCTCGAACGGACCGGCCACCACATTGCGGACCAGCACACCGGGCGCGACCCGCACCGTCGGTGGATCGGTCGACGCGGTGGCCCGGGTGAAGATCTCCACCTCGACGCCGCGACGAGCCAAATGCAGCGCGGTTTGCAGCACGTAGACGTTCATCCCGCCGGCGTCGCCGATGCCCGGCTGTGCCAGGGGCGAGGTGTGCACCGACAGCACCGCCACCCGGCGCGGATCGTTCAAACGGGACCTCATTGGGGAATGCCAAGCCGGGGCAGTTCGCGGTTGCGCACACCGCCATCTTTACAGCACCGCGCGCGACCGCCCGGAGCGCCGCCGCTCACGCCGACGTGTCGGGAGCAGCGGCGCCCGCGGCAGGCAGCGACGACCCGAACGCGCCACGGGCGGGTCCGCCCAGGGCACGGCGCATCCCGCCGAGCGGATCGGCGTAGAGCCCGCCCAGTGAAACGATCCCCGCCCCGGCTTCCTGCACCCGGTTGCCGAACGCGGTGAGCTGGATAGCGCGCGCGGGCAGCACCGAACGCGCGGCGAATGCCGCTTTGACGTGCTCCATACCCTCCGGGTACTCGGTGAACGCCTGGCCGCCGACCACCAGGTCGTCGGGATTGAGCAGATCACGCAGCAACGCCACTGCCTCGCCGAGCACTCGCGCGCGCTCGGCCAGGAGTTCTCGGGCTTGCTGGTTGCCGTTGCGCGCCGCCTTGATCAGCTCGGTCATCGCGGAGGCGGGCCCGCCGTTGCGGACCGCCGGCAGGATCCGCAGCCGGCGCGCCGCCGCCAGCACCGCCTCGTCGCTGACCGTCGATTCCAGCTGCCCCGAGCCGCCCAGCAACTCCGACTGGGCCGGCAGATTGGCGATGGTGCCCGGGCCGCTGGCAGGGCTGTGCACCCGACCGCCGATCACCAGCGCATATCCCACGGTCTCGCGGGCGTAGACGTACAGGCTGGTCGACGAGTTGGGCGCGAAGCGGCGCATCCCGAGCAACAACTCGGCGCCGGCCATCGCGTCGACGTGAGACGCCACCGACACCGGCAGGCCCAGCGCTTCGGCCAGCACCGGGCCCACCGGTGCCTGACGCCAGCCCAACCGAGGGTGGTCGACGTAGCCGGCGGTGCCGTCGACCACGCCGCCGATGGCCACCCCGACCCACAGCGGCCGGCGCCGATGCCAGCGCCGCAGGTACCGAAGGGCGCCGTCAGCCAGCGAGGCCAGCGCGGACCCCGGTGCCGACAGCGGGGTCGGGGTTTCGACGGCGTCGAGGGTGCGGCCCAGCAGGTCGGTGGCCACGATGTTGGTGGTCCGCGCGCCGATGTGGATGCCGAGGGTCAGGAACGGCTCGTGGTTGACTTCGACGGGAACGCGGGGCCGTCCGATGGCCCCGGCGACGGCCAGGTCCGCGCGCTCACGCAGCAGTCCAGCCTCGACCAGGGCGATGACCTGGCGGTTGACCGTCGCGATGCTGAGCGAGGTGGCGGTGGCGATGACGTCGCGACCGATCGGGCCGCGCAGCCGCACGGCCCTCAAGACCGATGCCGCGGCGGCGTCGGAGAGGTGCAGCGACGGCGCCACCACGTGGTAGCGGGAACGCGGTACCGGCTTACGGGTATGTGAGTGAAGGGTGGTCGAGCGCACGGGTGTCCTTGTCGAGTTCCTGCGGCGGGCCTGGCCACACCAGCTATTGGATTTTTGGTCGCTCAGCAGGCGCAGACTGCGCGGCAACAACACGCACAGTCTGCGATGGGACACAGACCCAGCACGGCGCTCAGGTACACACGAGGGAATTTAGCACGGTTATCTAGAGTTGGTCCGATGACGATCGCTCGGGCGGACAAGCGTGTTGCGGTGGTCACCGGTGCCAGCTCCGGAATCGGCGCCGCGACCGCAAGAACCCTTGCCGCACAAGGCTTTCACGTGGTCGCGGTGGCCCGCCGCGCGGACCGGGTCGCGGCGCTGGCCGACGAGATCGGCGGCACCGCCGTGGTCGCCGATGTGACCGACGACACAGCTGTGGACGCCCTGGCTCGCAGGCTGAGCCGGGTAGACGTGCTGGTCAACAATGCCGGCGGGGCCAAGGGACTCGAACCGGTTGCCGACGCCGACCTCGAGCATTGGCGCTGGATGTGGGAGACCAATGTGCTGGGCACGCTGCGGGTGACTCGGGCGCTGTTGCCCAAACTGATCGACTCCGGCGACGGGCTGATCGTCACCGTCACCTCGGTGGCCGCATTCGAGATCTACGACGGCGGCTCCGGCTACACCTCGGCCAAGCATGCGCAAAGCGCGCTGCACCGCACCCTGCGCGGCGAGTTGCTGGGAAAGCCGGTGCGGCTCACCGAGATTGCGCCTGGCGCAGTGCGGACCGAGTTCTCGTTGGTCCGCTTCGCCGGCGATCAGCAGCGCGCCGACGCCGTCTACGCGGGCATGACACCGCTGGTGGCCGAAGACGTCGCCGAGGTGATCGGGTTCGTGGCCGCCCGGCCGTCGCATGTCAACATTGACCGGGTCGTGATCAGGCCCCGCGACCAGGCCAGCGCTAGCCGCCGGGTCGCACGCTAGGGCGCGTCGCGGTGGGCGTGCCCGACAAGGTGGGGGCGTCGCTGGGCGTGGCCGGAGCGGTGCGGGGCATCGCCGCCGGTGCCGGTTTGGATCCGCTGGGCTGCGGCAGCGCCGACATGCCCCGCCAGGTGTCCCAATCGACGGCCCAGTCCCAGATGTCGCCGTCGGCGTAGGACAGCTGGATCGAACTGCCGGTCACTTCGACCGGGTCGCCGTAGATCGCGCTGTTGAAGTACTGTTCGGCGTCGGCGGTTGAAAGGTTGATGCAGCCGTTGGTGACATTCGTATTGCCTTGCGCGCCAGCACTCGCCGGATTGGCGTGGATGAATTCGCCGTTGTTGGAAATGCGAACGGCCCAACGCTCGTGGATATTGCTGTAGCCGGCAGCCGGGTTGGACATGTAGAAGTCGGCGTATTTCTCGGTGACGACGTGGATTCCATTGCGGGTGACATTTCGCGGCTGGTCGGCCTCGCCGTAGCTGCACGGGAAGTCCATGATGACACCTTCGTCCCGGATCACCTGGATGCGGTGCGAGGACACTTCAGCCTTGACGATCTGGCGACGCCCGATTTGGAAGTTCAGGCTCATGTCTTGCTTGCCGTAGGCGCCATCCCCGAACGCCAGTCCGTAGAGCTTGGCCTCGACGTTGACCTTGGTGCCCGCCGGGTAGTACTCGCGGGTGCGCCAGTGCACCCGCGATCCCTGCGCTTCGTCGGGCAGCCACGCCCAGCTGCCTTCGACCGGCGGGTCAGTGGTGACGGAAAGGGCCCGCTCGACTGCGGCCTTGTCGGCGATCGGTGCGTCGAATTGGATGATGATCGGTGCCGCGATCCCGACGGTCTGGCCGTCCGCGAGTTGGAATCCGCCGTTGATGACCTTGGTGGGTGTCACGGTGGTGAACTTGCTCACCACCGGAACGGCCTTGCCGTCGTGACCGACCACCGAACCGCTCCAGGTGTAGGTGGCGTCGTAGCCAAGCGGCTCGGTAATCGTATAGACCGTGCGGTCGCGGTTGAGCCTGCCCGCAACGACCTTGCCTGCCGGATTCGTCAGCGTCACATGCTGAAACCATCCGTCGCGGACCTCGGCGCTGACCGGCGCGGTGGGCACGACACCGCTGGCGGCGTTGACGGGATGAAACGTCAGACGTGGTGGCGGCGGAGCTTTGCGCTTTTCGGTTTGTGTGCCGGTACCGCCGGCGCAGGCGGCCAGCACACTGGGGGCGAACAGCCCCGCCGCAAGCACGCTCAATGCCCGACGCCGGTCGATCGGCGGCAGGGCGCGCGGTGTGCTCACGGCACACCAAGATACCGGTGGTAACGGTCCGCTCCGGGCAGCCGCGGCTACAGAACGCAGCCGACCAGCACCGGTTCTGGGATAAGTGTGATGCCAAACACATCGCGGACCCCGTCGCGCACGGTGCGCGCGAGCGCCACCACGTCGGCGGCGCTGGCGTGCCCGCGGTTGGTCAACGCGAGCGCATGCTTGGTCGACAGGCGGCAGGCGGCTCCTCTCTCAGCCGGGTAGCCCTTGCTGAATCCGGCCTGCTCGACCAGCCAGCCCGCGGCCAGTTTGACTCCCCCCGGTGTTGGCCAGTGCGGCACCGGGCCGTCGGCCCGATCGGCCACTCGCTGGTAAACATCCTGCGTCACAACGGGATTGGTGAAGAACGAGCCGACACTCCAGGTGTCGTGGTCGGCGGCGTCCAGCACCATGCCTTTGCGTCTGCGCAGCCCCAGCACCGCCCGGCGGACCGCTGCGGGGTCGGCCCGGTCGCCGATGTCGACACCCAGCGCAGCGGTCAGCTCGCCGTAGCGCAGCGGCGCGCTGCGGCCCGAGTCGTCCAGCGCGAACTCCACCTCCAACACCACGGCGGGCACCCGCAGCCCGCCGTCGGCGTGCTTGAGGATGCTGGTCCGATACCCGAACCGCAGTTCGCTCGCCGGTACCCAACGCACCTGACCGCTGCGCCGGTCCAACAGCCGAACCCGGGTGATGGTGTCGGCCACCTCGGCGCCGTACGCGCCGACGTTTTGCACCGGGGTGGCGCCGGCCGAGCCCGGGATACCGGACATGCACTCCAGCCCGCCGAGGCCGTGCTCGATGGCTGCGACCACGACGTCGTCCCACACCGCGCCGGCCTCGGCGCGCACGATGCGGCCGTCGATCGTGATGCGGTCGTTGGCCATCCGCACGACGGTCAGCCCGGTCAGGTCGTCGGCGATGACCACGTTGGAGCCCCCGGCCAGCACCAGCACCGGTTCGACACGGTCGGCGTCGAGCTGCCGCATCGTGGCGACCACCTGCTCGACACTGGTGCAGGTGATGACGCGGGTCGCGATCGGGCCGATCCGCAATGTGGTCAGCGGCGCCAAGGGCACCGACTGCGCGACGTGCGCGCCGGAAAACCGCGACCCGACACCGCCCCGTTTCATGGGCCGTAACGGTAGCCTGACCTGCTATGCCGCGTTCATTCGACATGTCCACGGACTACGGCGCGACTGTCGAACAGGTGCATCGGGCATTCAGCGACGAAAGCTATTGGCTGGCGCGACTGGCCGATTCCGGTGCCGACGACGCCGCCCTGGAGTCCATGAGCGTCAGCGACGACGGCAGCATCGACGTGGTCACCACCCAGGTGTTGCGCAGTGACCGGCTGCCCGGTCTGGTCACCCAGTTTCACCCCCGAGACTTGTGCATTCGGCGTGAGGAGACATGGGGGCCGGTCATCGGCGGCACCGCGCATGCGACCGTCACCGGATCGATCCTCGACGCGCCGGTAGGACTCACCGGTAACGCGGTGTTGGCGCCGCCGCCGGAGTCCGGCGGAGCACGGCTGACCTTCCGGGCCACCGTCGAGGTGCGTATCCCGCTGGTGGGCGGCAAAATCGAGAACTTCATCGGCAGCCAACTCGTCGAGCTGCTGATCGCCGAGCAGCGTTTCACCACCATGTGGATCAGCCAGAACGCATGACCGGCCCCATTAGGCTGTGCTCGTGCGGATTGCGTTGGCGCAGATCCTTAGCGGCACCGACCCGGCGGCGAACCTCCAGCTGGTGCGCGAGTACAGCAGCCGGGCCGCCGAAGCGGGCGCGACGCTGGTGGTGTTCCCCGAAGCAGCCATGTGCCGGTTCGGTGTCCCGTTGGCGCCGATCGCCGAGCCGGTCGACGGGCCCTGGGCCAACGGCGTGCGCCTCATCGCGGCGGACACCGGCATCACCGTGATCGCGGGCATGTTCACGCCCGCCGAGGACGGGCGGGTCACCAACACGCTGATCGCGACGGGGCGAGGTGTCGACGCTCACTATCACAAGATCCACCTCTATGACGCGTTCGGTTTCACCGAGTCGCGCACCGTCGCCCCGGGTCGCGAGCCCGTGACGATCAGCGTCGACGGCGTCGACGTCGGGTTGACGACGTGCTACGACATCCGGTTTCCCGGGCTCTACGTAGAGCTGGCCCGCCGCGGTGCGCAGCTGATCACGGTCAGCGCGTCCTGGGGCGCCGGCCCCGGCAAGCTTGAGCAGTGGAAGCTGCTGGCCCGGGCCCGCGCGCTCGACTCCGCGAGCTACGTCGCCGCTGCCGGACAGGCCGACCCGGGCCGGACCGATTCCAAGGCGCCGCTGGGCGTCGGTGGCAGCCTGGTGGCCTCGCCGTTCGGCGAGGTGGTGGCGTCGGCGGGCGCCCAACCCGCGCTGGTGCTCGCCGACATCGACCTCGACGCCGTCGCGGCGGCCCGTGACACGATCGCCGTGCTGCAAAATCAGGCAGCGATCCCTCAGGTCGATAAGGCAGAATCGCGCGGGTGACCAATCCGCAAGGGCCGCCGCAGGAGGACCCGTCGCCATGGGCCCGCCCGGAAGGTGAGCGCCCGGCCGAACAACCCCCGGCGCCGTCCGACGCGCCGACTGGCCAGATGCCGTCCGATCAGCAGCCTGAAGGTGAGCGCACCGAGCCGGTGCCCGGTCAGGCTGAAGCGCCCCCCGGCGCACCGGCGCAGCCGACGCTGGACTACCCGGCGGTGCCGCCGCCGTACCCGCAGGCATACCCGGCTGCGCCGCCGCCCGGCCAGCCGCCGTCGGAGGGCACACCAGCACCAGTGAAGACCAAGCGCCGCCCGTTCCGCGACCCACTGTCGATTGTGCTGGTTGTCGTCATCGTGCTGGCGCTGCTGATCGCCGGTGTCATCGCCGCCGAACTGTATGCCCGCCATCGCGCCGACAGTGTGGTGGCCGCGGCGACCGAATGCGTGGTGCAGGACAAGGTCAGCGTGTCGTTTGGGCCCACCCCGTTCTTGCTACAGCACCTCACCGGCAACTACGGCGATATCTCCATTCAGACCGCGGGCAACCAAATCCGCGGCGCCAAGGGGATGAAAGCCGACGTTCACATCGACAAGGTCGACCTGCACGGCGGCGCCGACTCGAAGGGCACCATCGGCGCGCTGGACGCCAATGTGACCTGGTCATCGGACGGCATCAAGCAGACAGTGGCCGACTCGGTCCCGTTCCTCGGCGGTCTGGTCAACACTGTGCGGACCAACCCCGGCGACGGCACCATCGAATTGCGGGGCGCGATGGGACTGGGCAGTGTCACGATCAAGCCCCAGGTGGCAAGCAACGGGCTGTCGCTGCAGGTGGTCAAGGTGACGGCGCTGGGCACCCCGGTGCCCCACGAGACCGCGCAATCGGCGTTGGACACCTTTGCCTCGACCCTGACCAACGACTTTCCGCTCGGCATCCACGCCGACAGCGTGAAGGTCACCAGTGACGGTGTGACAGCGCATTTTTCGACTCGTGACGCATCGATTCCGCCG
>Ga0070737_10003128_pt1 | contig 18381 bp, 16 predicted proteins | sample Coa_R1_10_FD_66438 | JGI IMG/M metagenome (GOLD analysis project Ga0070737, IMG submission 66438) | Surface soil microbial communities from Centralia Pennsylvania, which are recovering from an underground coalmine fire - Coalmine... | ecosystem: Environmental > Terrestrial > Soil > Unclassified...
GGTGCAAGGCATTAACGCCGCCAAGCTGGTGCTGACTCCCAAGTCGCCGCGGGTGCGCAATATGTTTTCCACCATCACCTTGTGGATCGATCCTGCGCGCGGCGTCAGCGTACAACAGAAGCTTGACGAGCCCTCCGGCGACTATCGCCTCACGACGTACAGCAACATCGAGATCAATCGCAAGATTCCCGGCGATGTCTTCAAGCTGAAGACCACCGGCCACACCAAAGTTGTGAAGCCCAACGGATGATCTGGCTATTTTGAGGTGCCCGTTGGCTGCGGGGCTGGCGAGGGCGGCGGCGTTTGCGGCGGCGAGCTCTCTTTCATTTCTCCCGAGTGTTTGATGAACAAGACCGTCTTCCAGATATCATCGTCGCTCAGCTCGCCATCCCATCCCGGCATCGCGGTGTAACGGATTCCGTATTTGACTACGTAGAACAGATGGGCGTCGGGATCATCCGGCGTACGGGCCATGAGCTGCGGCACCGGGGGATAGAAGTTCTTGCGCATCGGTGATATCGGCTGTTGCAGGCTGCCGTGACAGAAGGCGCAATGCTTGTCGTAAATCATCGAGCCATCCATGATGTTGTCCATCGTCGCGGGAAAAGGATTGGCCTGTTTGGAAGCGTGCCCCTCTACCCAGGCATCCACCGACTCGTTGGCTACATGCCGTTCCATAGTGGTGGGAGTGTTGCCCACGGCGCGGGGGTCGAAATGTCCCGTGGTCAGATAGAAGTAGACCCCGCCGAAAAGTACCAGCAGCGTGATGATGATTCCCAGGACAAATCCGCGCATATTCCTCCTCCGTATCCCGCAGGCGCAGAATTTATCATCCTACTACGGAGAGCAGGAGCGCTGCTTGGAATCCGTAGGCACAACCCAGCTTAGCCCAGGCATTTACGGCGCGGGAAGGTCCGAATTGCGAGGAATAAGCGCCTAGGTACTACATCGCCTTTTCTGAAGGCTACGGCCTTTCGAGCTACCGCATCAGCCGGAACCCTTCATGATTCGCAATTCCCGACCATAGCATCATCCTTCTCAGTATCGCCGCAGGCGACGGGCTTCGCGGACCACGTCTTCCACCTTGGGCAAGAAGGCTTCTTCCAGCGGGGGCGAGAACGGCACCGGCGTGTCCGCCGAAGCGATGCGGGTGATGGGCGCATCGAGCGCGTCAAAGCACTCCTCGTTGATCACCGCCGCAACCTCGCCGGCGATGCCGCCGGTTTTTGTATCTTCGTGCAGCACGATCACGCGGTTCGTTTTTTCCACCGTCTGACGGATGGCTTCGCGATCCAGCGGCAGCAGCGTGCGCAGGTCCACAACTTCCAGCTCGATACCTTCTTTCGCGAGAATCTCCGCAGCTTCCAGCGCCACGTACAGCATCGCAGCGTAGGTAATGACGCTTACATCGCGGCCTTCGCGTGCCACACGAGCTTTACCGATCGGCACCGTGTAGTCCTCAGCAGGCAACTCTTCCTTGATGCGCCGATAGAGAAACTTGTGCTCGAAGAACAGCACGGGATTGTTATCGCGGATGGCTGACTTGATCAGCCCCTTGGCGTCGTAAGCGCTGGCCGGGCAGACGACCTTCAGTCCCGGCGTGTGCGCAAAGTAAGTCTCCGGATTCTGCGAGTGGAAGGGCCCGCCATGAACTCCGCCGCCCGACGGCCCGCGCACCACTACCGGCGCGGGCGCGCCCCAGCGAAAATGCGCCTTGGCGAGCATGTTGTTGATCTGGTTGAAGGCGCAACTGATGAAGTCCATGAACTGGAATTCAGCCACAGGCCGCAAGCCCGTCAGCGCGGCACCGAAGCTGGCATTGATGATCGCCATCTCGGAAATCGGGGTGTCGATCACCCGCTCAGGACCGAAGCGGTCGATCAGGCCGTCGGTCACTTTGAACGCCCCGCCGTAAACGCCGATGTCTTCCCCGATGCAAAAGACGGCGGGATCACGTTCCATCTCCTCAAAAATCCCCTGCCGGATCGCTTCCAGATAGGTCACAGTTGCCATGGACGTCTGCCAACCTCGCAGAAGATTCTAAATGAGCCGGCAGATTGGGTGCTGCCGGGACACTCATCCTTCGAGCGCTGCTTACACGTGCGCTATTAGGGTCTTTCCGCAATACGGGCAAAACGTGCTGTCGTATTGGATCGATCGCCCACAATGGCTGCACATGGGCGTCACCGCATTGCCGCACTTCGGGCAGAAGCGGAAATCTGCTCCGACCGCCGTGCCGCACTTGGGGCACGGAATCAGCAGCGGCTTGCGCAACAGGAAATAGGCGATAAAGCCCAGCGCCTTGGGAACGAAGATCACCAGCAGCGTCCACAGCAACGAGTTCATGCCGCGCCGCTTGGAGTCGGCGTTCACGTAGCCGACCATCAGGACGATGATGGCCAGGACGGTGCCGGCAACTATGGAAATTAGCGACCACCACGGCATCGGCGGCAGGTCTTTTGGACCGGCGTGATGCGGCAGTATGCCCAGCAGTCCTACCTGCACCAGCACCCACCCCAGCAGCGCAATCCACCACGCCACCGTGGGAATGATCGCGATCTCGCTTCGAAAGGTGGATTTGTAGTGGTTCATTGGTTATCTCCTTCGGGTTCCCTCGCTAAAGCGGCCATGAGCCGTGACTCGAATCCAGCATGCGGAAACGCCAGCATCAACGCGGCAATCACCACCGCCGGCAACAGCAGGAAGAAAAAGATTCCCGGTGCAGCCAGCGAGACCGGCAGCGCAAACCGTTCTACCAGCCAGTCGCCAAACTTCCACCACAGCCAGGCCGATACGGCGGACGACATCGCTCCCAGGCAGAAGGAGATCGCGATCAGCACGGTGCGGGTCTGTTGCTCGCGGATCTGGAGAGCGCGGGCGCGCACGCGCTGCTGCGTCATGGCCACCAGCCGCGGGCTGGCAGTGACGGCGACGGCCTGCAAGAGCCGGCGGGCCTGATCGAAATCATCGCCGTAGCGCGCACACGGCGGGCAACTGGTCAAATGGGCTTCCAGCCAAGCCGATTCCGCAGCGGCGATCTCTTCCGTTCCGCGGCGGGCAATCAGCTCGAGGGCGCGCTCGTGCTCGTGGTCCGTCATTGTGTACCTCCCGCGTCGTGCTTGCCCGCAATGGGATAGAGCAGCGGTCGCAGCGCCTGCACCCCGCGGTAAAGCCGGGTCTTTACGGTGGCGACAGGAATTCGTGTCAACTTGGCAATCTCCTCCAGCTTCATCTGCTCCTGGAAGCGCAACACCAGCACCTCGCGAAACAGCGGCGGCACGCGCTCCAGCGCCGCCTCGAACATCTCCTCTTGCTGCTGCTTGACGGCCATGTCAAACGGCGACGGCCCGGTTGCCGGTGGCTCAAATGGTGCGCCGTCTTCCGCGTCCTTCATTTCGTCCAGACTGCTGGGATTGCGTTTGCGCAGATAATCGATAGCGACGTTGTGGCCGATCGCCATCAGCCAGGTGACGAAGCGGTTGCGCCCGTCATACAGATGGCCTTTCTCCAGCACCCGCAGCCAGACCTCCTGGAAGAGGTCCTCAGCCACGGCGCGATTACCGGCGAGGTGCAGCAGGTAGCGCAGCAGCCGGTGCTGATACTGCTCGATCAGCGCGTCCAGCAGATCCGGATCGCGGCGCCGCAGCCCCTGCGCGATTTGCGCCTCTTCGCTTTGCATCGGGACCAGCAAACTGCAGGTGGTGGCGATCATACTAGCGAATACGAGGCAGGGGGAGCAAAAGACTCAAAAGCAGCAATTAGCGATTAGCAATTAGCTCTTGCCGCCCCTCCAATCAGCGTTTGGCAACAGGCCGCTCCTTATGCCACCGGAGTTTCTGACATGGGAATGCTTCCGAAGTCCAATCATCCCTATCTAATGCGTTGTAAGCTAATTGCGGGCGGCTATGACCATCCACGTCCTCCATCTCGGATCGGTTCCCTATGGAACAGCTTTGCAGTTGCAAACCACGCTCTGCCGGCTCCGCCAGGAGGGACGGATCGAGAACACGCTGCTGCTGCTGGAGCATCCCCCAGTCATCACGCTGGGGCGTAATGCCAGGCTGGACAACGTGCTCGCCTCGCCGGAGTTTCTGGCGCAGCGCGGCGTTGAGCTGCATGAGATCGATCGCGGCGGCGACGTGACCTTCCATGGCCCGGGGCAACTGGTCGCCTATCCCATCTTCGATCTGCGCAGCTTCCAGCCGCGTATTGGCGCGGTGGAATTCGTGCGCCGCCTGGAGGAAGTGCTCATCCGCACCTGTGGCGACTTCGGCATCGGCGCGCAGCGCATCAAGGGGATGACCGGCGTGTGGACTTATGCTCTGCGCAACAAGCCCGAGGCCAAGATCGCGGCCATCGGCGTGCACATCTCGCGCGGCGTCACCACCCACGGTTTCGCACTGAACGTCTCCACCGACCTGGATTACTTCACGCTGATCGTGCCCTGCGGGCTGGCGGGCAAGCCGGTAACATCGCTGGAGAGGGAGCTGCAGAAATCGCTGAGCCTGGAGGAAGCTGCCACCGCCGCCTCGCGCAACTTTGGCCGCGTCTTCCAGTCGCAGATGCTATGGCTGGAGTCGCTGGACGACTTGTTGGCTAAGGCCGCAGAAGCGTCCGTCGAATCTCCGCCTCGACCTGTGTCGACTCCGGCCAATCAGGACATTCCTGCTCGCCCGCCCAAGGAGCTGCGCGAACTGCACGGCGACGGCAGCGAGTTGGCGTGATTCTGCACGATTTCGGCTCACCCATAAAGATGAGAAACTTACCCATGTTTTTCGGCGGTGCGCGTACTAAACACCGCCGACCACTGGCGACTGACCGCTCATTCCCCTCGCCGCTGCCCAGGAAGCCTCGGCGCCACCGCGTAGTAAAGCTGCACCAGCACGATAAATCCGATGCTCCAGTAAGAACTGATGACGCACAGTAACGCTCCCAAAGCATACAGCGACTGCGCGATCACAATGCGGCGGCGAATGGCGACCGTTACTTCCGCCGGCAGGTCCGCTTTCACCAGTCCTGTTCCCAAAGCACACGTCCAACTGAAGTACAGTGTCACTCCCAGCAGTAAAAGGTTCAGCCAGTAGACGAGCAGCGCCGTTCGATAGCGTACGAACTCCGCCAGCAGCGCCGTCGAAAACGGCACGACGGAAACCATAAAGAGGAATGCCAAGTGGATCCATGACAGGCTGCGGTCCGAGCGGAGGAGATGATTGAGCTGCGTCTGCTGCCCTACCCAGAAGATGCCCAGGGTCATAAAACTCATCATGTACATGATGAGCCGCGGCGCCAGCGCCACCAACGCACGCCAAAGCTCGTGTTCGCTGCGAATTGCTTCTGCTGTGGGCGCGCGCAGGTCCAGCACCAGCAGCGTCATGGCCACCGCGAAGATGCCATCGCTCAGCGCGGTCAGCCGCTCCAGGTTGTGCCCTGCGATCCGGTTGTAGGAGGTGGTCAAGGCTCTACGACTGATGGTTGAAGTTCAGCTCTTCTCGTCTTTGGCGCCGCCCATACAACGGCATCAGGGCGAGTGGTCCCTCATTGTACTATTCGGAGCGGGAGCCAATAGGCAGGGATAGGCCCACTAACACGGGCATATGGAGAACAGCCACAACTCGGATATCGCGCGGGCGCGGCCCGGTAATCCTGGCATGAGCGCGCCTGCCGTTGCATATAGCGAGCCGGCGGCCGCCTCTGATGCGGGTTATCGCATCACTCTCCCCACGCGCCGCAGTCCCAACGTTGCCCAGGCGGTGCTGCTCGCGAGTGCGCTGGCGCAACTAGGGCTTGCCCTGGCGATCACCATCTATCTGGCGCGCGTGCTGTCGCCGGCGGCCTTCGGATTTTTCGCCCTGGTCAGCACCATCTTCATCCTGGCGCGAAAGTTTCTCGATCTCGGCCTGGGCAGCGTGGCCGCGCGCGAGATCGCCGCCGAGGCCCGGCGCGAGCGCCCCATCCTGGAAGGCATGATGGCCTATCGGCGCGCCGCCGGCCTCTTTTTGATGCTGGCGCTGTTCATCTTTGCCTTCGCGCAAAAGTCGGCTACCGAGCGCGGCGTACTGTTGGCCGCCGGCGTAGTCCTGTTGTTCACCGAACCGGCGGCACTCGATCCCGTCTTCCAGGTACGCCAGGCGCAAGGCGGACCGGCAGTGCTGAACCTCTCCGGCGGTTTGCTGGTGTTGGGCGGCAGCTTGCTGTTCAGGCGCCTGGCGATGCCGGGCACGGCCTTTGCCTGGCTGCTGGTGCTGCGTGAAGCGGTGACCCTGCTGTTCACGAAACTACTGGCTGAGCGGCTGCTCGGCTATCACCCCAGGCCGGGCTTTCGCGGGCGCGCCTTGCGCGCTTTCGTAGCGCCGGCGTTCATCTTCGGCCTCGCCAGCCTGGTGTATACGATTTACTTCCATGGCGACGTCTTCTTTGTCGATGCTCTGCGCGGACCGGCGGAGCTGGGCGCCTACGCCGCCGCCTTTCGCCCCATCAATCCGCTGCTGCTGTTGCCGTGGCTACTGATGTCGCCGATGGTGCCTGTGCTCACCGTGGTCGCCAGGCAAGATCGCGAGCGCTTCGTGCGCCAGGTGCGCGGCGCCTGCCGGCTGGCGCTCGGTCTGGGAGCCTGTGGGCTGGTCGCAGGCACGCTGCTTGCTCCCGATTTGCTGCAACTGCTCTATCGCGGGCGCTACCTGGCAGGACCGCTCTCCACGGTCGCGGCCTTCCGCTGGCTCTCTGTCGCACTTGGCCAGGTGTGCGTCACTACCGTTTTGACCGCATCCCTGCTGGCCGATCGCAAGGAGAAATTGCTGCTGGCGATCGGCACGTCCGCCTTGTTGCTCAACGCTGCGCTTAACCTGGTGCTGCTGCGCCATCACAACTTCACCGCTGCAGGATTTGCTACCGCAGCCTCAGAGCTGCTGTTCCTGATTTGCGCTCTGGTTGCATTTCAACTGGTGACGCGGCACAGTGCGCTGACGTGGGACGCGCTGCTGTATTTGCTGCCGGCAGCGGTCATGGGCGCGATCGTGTATTTCGCAGTGCTGCACCTCACGACAGGAGGGGCCGTGCTGCGGGTCGTCTTTGGGATTGTGTTGGGAGTGGTGGCCGTCACGGCGATTCTGCTCTCGCCTGCCGCCCGCCGTTTCCGCAAGGAAATGGCCGCCCTCGTGCCGCCCCTCTGATCACTTCTCTCGCAACAGCGCCTGGAGTTTCTTCTGCAACGCCTGCATGTCAGCCTCGCCAACGTACTTGGCGGCGATGCGCCCATTGCGGTCAATGAGGAAGGTCACCGGCAGCCCCAAGATTCCCCCGTACGATTCGGCCAGCTTCGCCGTGCCCATGGCCACCGGATAGTTCATCTTGAACTGTTGGTAAAACTCGCGTACCGGCTTGGGGTCGTCGTCCATCGAGATGCCGATCACCTGCAGCCCCTGTGGACCGTACTGGTTCTGGTAGTCGACAAACTGCGAAATCTCGGCGCGGCAGGGCGTGCACCACGTCGCCCAAAAATCAAGCAGCACTACCTTGCCGCGATAGTTGGCCAGGTCCAGAGGCTGCCCCGTAAGGTCTTGCAGCGCGAAGCCGGCGGCCACGGAATCCACCGCTCCGGGCCGCCCGCCGCTTGTCTGCGGCTTGCGCCGCGCCGCTTCATACACCACCACCGCCAGCGCGATGGCAATAATCAGTAGAACAATTCGTCTCATTCGGTTTTACTGGCCTTTGATGGTGGGATAGCCTTTGTAGACCCAGTCGGCGCCGAAGTTATCCGCGATATATAGCACCTTCACGTTCGTGAACCCCATCTTCTGCAGCTCGTGGTACGCAGGACGAACGTTGGGACAATGGTTCCAGGGGCAGCAGCCGCAATACAGCACGATGAACTTATTGCGCGGTAGCGGCTTCACCCGCGCCCGAAGCCGCTGCAACCCCTCAGGCTCCGACCCTGGCCCGATGTACTCCGCGCCCGGTATGTGCGCTTGCATATAAAGAACCATGGGGCCGACACTCAGCACCAGCGGCTTCTCGCCTTTGGGGGACTGTATCAGCTTCAACAGTTGGTCTGGGTTGATCAGTTGCTGGCTGCCCGGTGCCAGTTCCGTGTTGGGCGCCTGCACCCACTGCGCCTGCACGGTTGTAACAAAAAGTCCGAGAGTGAAGATAAGAGATAAGAAGATCCGCATTTATGCTCCTTGGTAGCAATAAGCGACTAGCAATTAGCAATTAAAAAACCGCCGGAAGGCCGCCAGACGCTCGCGCACGCTCATCACAGGCTGCGGCAGGGCGAGTTGCGATCCCTCCTCGATAATTGGAACCAGCTTGTCGAACTCCGGCCCGGAATGCGATCCCGTCAAGGCCACGCGCACGGGATGAAACAGCTCTTTGCCCTTCGCACCGGTCTTTGCCTTCACCTCATTCATGATCGCCTTGAAGCGATCCGGTGTCATTGGAATCACGTCGCACTCGACCCGCCTCGTGAACTCCGCCAGCACTTGCGCTGTCTTTGGCCATCCCAGCACCTCGACGTTCTCCGGTGAGCTGGCCGCCTCCGCCGCATCATAGCGAAAGATCAGCCCCGCCCGCTCCGGCAACTGCTCCAGCTTATCGACCGACGGCGCCAGCAGGGCCACCACTTTGCCGAACCACGCGCGCGTGCGCTCGTCAGTGTTCCGCGGGAGCAATCCCCCGCGAATAAAATACGGCTCCGCCAGCCGCTGGATGCGCTCCGGCGGACTTTGCCGGATGTACTGCCGATTCAGCCAGTACAGCTTCTCCATGTCGAAGACCGCGGCCGAAGGCGTGACCCGCCGCAGCGAAAACTCGCGCTTCAATTCCTCAGGCGAGAAAATTTCCCGCGTGCCGCCGCTGGGCGCCCAGCCCAGCAGCGCCAGGTAGTTCATCAGCGCCTCGGGAAGCACGCCCATCTCGCGAAAGTTGGCCACCGACGTCGCCCCGTGCCGTTTTGAGAGCCGCTCGCGATCACTGCCCAGAATGGTCGAGAGGTGGGCAAACTCCGGCACCGGCCAGCCCAGCGCCTCATACAGCGCCACCTGCTTGGGCGTGTTGGAGAGATGATCGTCGCCGCGAATCACATGGGTAATCTGCATCAGCGCATCATCTACCACCACCACGTAGTTGTACACCGGAATGCCGCTGGAACGCAGGATGATGGGATCGCTCACCACTTCGCTGGCGAACTCCACCGCCCCGTGCACGATATCGTGGAAGCGAATGGGATGCTCGGGGATACGCAGGCGAATCGCCGCCGCTTCGCCGGCCGTACGGCGGCGTTGCGCCTCCGCCGGATCGAGCGCCCGACACTTGCCGGAATAGACCGGCGGCAATTGCCGCGCCAGCTTCTCCGCGCGATCGCGTTCCAGCTCCTCTTGCGAGCAGAAGCATAGATACGCCTTGCCCTCCCGCACCAGCCGCTCGGCGTGATCGCGATAGATCGCCAGCCGATCGCTCTGCCGGTACGGCCCGTGCGGCCCGCCCACGTCCGGGCCCTCGTCCCAGTCCAGCCCCAGCCACTTCAGATCGTCCAGCAGTTGGGCTTCGAAGCGCGCCTCGCTGCGCTCCACGTCGGTGTCCTCGATGCGCAGCACCATCACCCCGCCCGCCTGCCGCGCGAATAGCCAGTTGAACAGGGCGGTGCGCGCGTTGCCCACGTGCAACTGCCCGGTCGGCGACGGCGCAAACCGTACCCTGACTTTGGAAGAAGTGGTCACTTCTCGATGTTAACAAGAAAGAGTTTTGCCCACAGGGATCACTGGGACCACCGCCAAAGTGAACCTCAAATCTCCGTGTCCCAGGTGGTCTGTCGTATGTGGTGAAATCCTTCCCCGGGCGTCGGACATAAAATCGCAGCGGCGACGCGTTCACTTCCGCCGCGCCGACAAGATGCCAAGGATTTCCTGCAAGCCCTGGCGCACTTTCTTCAGGTCCGCAACCGGGTTTTGCACGGGGAACGGCAGTTCCGACTGCCGCCGCGCCGGCCGGCTTTCTTCTTTCAACTGCTGGCGCGCGCCGGCGATGGTGAACCCCTCTTCGTACAGCAGCTTCTTGATGCGCAGCACGTTTTGCACGTCGCGTTGGCGATACATACGCTGTCCCGTGCTGCTCTTTGCCGGCTTGAGCTGGGGAAACTCCGTCTCCCAAAAGCGCAGCACATACGCCGGCAGGCGGCACAGCCGGGCCACCTCGCCGATGCGAAAGTAAAGCTTGTCCGGAATCACCGGCTCTGCAGCGACGCTCTTCCTGCGGCGTGTTTTCTTCTCGGCCATGCTAAGCAGCTTCGAGTTTCAAGTTTCCTGTTGCAACTGACGGCCTGCTTAGAATACGCGGTCTGAGCACTTGTAACACGAAGTCAACCGGGGAACAACCCAAGGATTTAACCGACGGCCGACGGCTGATAGCTGACGGATGGCAGCTTCTCGGGGATTTGGAGACCTGCGTGTACACCCTATGCCAATCTCCAGCCTGCCTTGCACACTTACAACTCTGCAACGCACAACTGAATCCTATCCTCTGTTTTCGCCTTCCAGCCAAGGCCGAAAAACCGCGAGGGGCCCCGGTCATGAGACTTATCCCAGTCATCAGTGCGGGCAAGGCTCGATCAAAAGGTGGGCGCCTCAGGGTGGGTTCGTGCATACTATGTCCCCCTTACGTTGTGCTGCCTCTCTGCTCAGTGCTTGTTGTCTTTTGGCCGCCTTGGGTTGCGGCGGAGGTTCCTCGAATTCCAACCCCAATAACGGTAGCAACGGAAATGGAGGCAGCGGTGGCTCGCCGCCGCCCCCGGCATCCCCAACCGTGACCAACTTCGCAGTCACGCCCGCCGTGATCGCTCCCGGCGAGTTTGTGAACTTCTCCTGGGCTACGTCCAACGCCACGGCGTTCAACGTTACGCCCTCCATCGCACAGGAGGAGCAGACCCTGCCACTGAACGCCACGGCCTATTCCTACAACACCAGCGGCCTCAGCCAGGCCACCACGTTTAAAGCCACAGCCAGCACCAGTACAGTGCAGTCGCAACCCATGTCCGCCACAGTGACCGTGGTTCCCGTCAGCCTGAGCGCGTCGTCCATGACCATCCAGGCGGGGCAAACCGTCACCCTCACCTACGGCGGGCCGAACAACGGCAGCACCTGGTCGCTGGTCACCGTAGGCAACAACAATCCGACGCAGTTACCCGCGCCTTCCTGCAATGGCAACACTTGTACCGGCACGTACACCACCGGCCCGCTTTCTGCCAATACAACGTTCGAAGTCGAAGTCAGCGGCATGGCGGGCGGGCAAGCACTTTCGCCGCCGGTGACGATCACCGTCAACGGCGCCACCACCATAACGCTTACCGCCAATCCGACCACCGTCCAAGCAGGCGCTCAAACCACCCTGACCTGGACCTCGACCAATGCTGCCTCGGTGACCATCACCTGTTCTTCGCCGCCGGGCTGCAATCCGCAAATTGGGCCAGTGCAGTTAAATGGTTCCACCACCCAGACCCCGGAGGCGACAACCACCTATACGGCAACGGCAGCCCCAATTACTCCCGGAGCTCCGCCCGTAATTGCGACCGCCACTGTGACCGTCAGCACCGGGGGGCTCAGCAACCTCAATCACATCATCTTCATGCTGCAGGAGAACCGCGCCTTCGATAACTACTTCGGGGTGCTGGCGCAATACCGCGTGAATCACAATCCGCCAATTCAGGGGGCGCAGCTAAGCGACGTCAACGACCTGCACACGCTGCCGCCGGGTTATCAAATCTGCAATGAGCAGGGCGGCTGCTTTGCTCCCTTCCACGCCCGCACCGAGTGCATTGAGAACCTCTCACCCGCTTGGAACGAGACCCATTACGACATGGACCTAGTGGGCAACGACTGGCTGGACCTCAGCCCCGACTCGCAGTACCTCATGGACCGCTTTCTGGACACCACGTTATCCGGCGGCACCGGCGATCAATATGATCCCACTCACTCCCGTCCGCTAGGTTACTACGATCAGACCGACCTGCCGTATTACTATGAGCTGGCAACACAGTTTGCTACCGACGACGCCTGGTATTCCCCGATTCCTGCCAACACCGTGCCCAACCGGATGTATCTGTTCGCAGCAACTTCGTATGGACACGGCTATCCGCCAACTGATCCCAGCGATCCCGCCTGGCAGCGGCCCACCATCTTTCGCGCCCTGACCAACGCCGGCGTCACCTGGAAATACTATTACCAGGACAACAGCGTCTTCCTCGCGAATTGGGCCGACTGGAACGATCCCCAGATTCAGGGGAATGTACGCAACATCCAGGAGTACTACAACATTCTCGCCAGTCCCAATGCCGATCAGAACCTGCCTCAGGTGGTCTTCATCGAACGCGCCAGCGCGACCGGCTACGATGAGCATCCCGGCAACAACATCCAGCTAGGCGCGGTGCGGGCAGAGAATGCGATCAATGCCTTGATGAACAGTACCGCCTGGCCGGATTCGGTGTTCATCCTGACCTACGACGAAGGCGGCGGCTTGTACGATCACGTCGGGCCGATCCTGGTGACGCCGCCTGACGATCAACTGCCCAACGATCTGCAAGGACACGGCACCTACACGCCCGGCTACTTCAACGTGACCGGCTTCCGCCTGCCCGTGATCGTAGTCTCGCCGTGGGACAAACCTCATTACGTTTCGCACTTGGCCACAGACTACACCGCCATCCTGAAGCTGATTGAAGAGCGCTTCAACGTGCCATCGCTGACGCAACGCGACGCGACTACCGGCGACATGAACGACCCCAGCAATGGTTTCTTCGACTTCAGCTCCCCGCACTTGCTGCAGCCGCCGCCGTTGCCCACGCAGCCGACCAACGGGGTGTGCAACGATCAGCTTGAGAGCTCGCCGCAGTAGCGAGGGGTTTGCAATTTTTGTTTCTAGGGCCGGCCGCAAGAGAGAAGTTCGATCAACACCAGGTCCGGCGTGGGATAAGGAATCACGTGAAAAGGCCTCCGCGTAACAACGTCTGCGGAGGCCCGGTGTGAGGCAAAAACAATCGTGGTCTCAAACAACAGCGAGGCTCAGGGCCTCGCCGCAAACACTATCTCTTTTTCTTCTTTGCGGCCTTCTTGGCCGGCTTCTTTGTTGCCATACGATGTTTCCTCCTTTATGGAACCTTCCCTTGAAGGTTTTGCTGACTTCTGACTTCCTGAGCCCTTCGTCCAATATATTGCATGGACGATTTAACTACGCTACATATTGCGGTTACCAAGAATAAAAGTCAACGAAAAAATGCAAAACAGTGCTTGCGGCGAATTCCGTTTTGTGCTTCAGGACTGGCCAGCCGCCCATGCCCTCTCAGGCCCAACCAGGGGCAAGCACGTCGGGGAACTATCCGGCCCTCCGGAGGGAAGTGTTTTTTCCTGGTTCCGTTGACAGAACTCGCGGCTACGGATTCATAATCCGGCCGGCCACCATGCGGAACGTTCCGCTGTCGTCGAACATCAGCCCTCGGACTTCTACTGTCTGGCCGTTGCTGATGCCGGTCATGCCGTAGAGTTCTGTACCTGGCTGCTGATAAACCGTCACGGTATTTGCTCCCGTCATCATCGCAAAGTAGCAGTCGGACGCCAGGGTCAAGGTGAAGGTGGCTTGACCGCCGGAGGATGAGTAATTCGACACGATTCCCGTGAAGCCCTGCTGCTCAAGGCCGCATTCGTTGGCATTCATTGTCCCCATCATGCCGCCGCCGCCCATGCCACCCATTCCGCCGCCGCCATTTCCCATGGCACTGTTGCTGATGCAGCGCACGCGCTCGCCGGGATACATATGATCAGCGTCAAACATGGGGTCGAAAGGCAGGTTCGACATGTCCATGCCATCCGTATCGATGTTGTAAGCCGTGCTTCCGGTAAGGTTCGTCGTGACGTTGTTCGACAAAAACGACGCCATCATCCCCTGTCCTGAGCCATTTTGGACGACCATTGCAATCTGGGTGGCCGGAGCGCCGGTCACAGAGCCCACGATACCGTCACTCATCACGCCGCCGTTACCCTCGAACCAGTCCACAGTCTGGGCCTGGATGGAGCCGTCGGACTGCAACATCGCGTCGACCATCATCAACGACCCGCTCGACATCATTCCCATGCCGCTGATGTTTTCGAACTGCGTGTTGGATGTGGTGGCAAAGGTCAACGTCTGGGCGCTCTGCATCATGGAAAACCCGAAGTTGTTGCCGGAAACGCTGGCCACCGAGCCTATCAGGTTTTCCATCATCCCGTTCTCAGGATCATTTCCGTTACCCGTGCCGACATTGTTCATCACCGCCTGGAACGTTGGCGTCACGGTCACGTTGTCGGAGCTATCAATGGCGATTGAGCTGGCCATGTTCATGTCGAAGCTGAGCACCATGGGAGTGCTGCCCAGCGTTAGGTTCGGGCTGAAGGGAATGTTTGTGGTAATCGGGCCGGCAAGCGTCTTCTGCAGGATCGTGCGCGACGCCGGGTCCATGAACGTTACGGACAGGGATGCCAGGGTGATGCTGGCGCCGGTGTACGTTCCCTGGGGTATGCTCAACACATTGATCGGCTGCATCGTGCCCGCCAGGTGCATCATCTCGATCGGCATGGAGGAGGACACGATCGGCGTCGCGCTGCCACTGCTGCTGCTCAGAGTCAGGGAGGTGATGTTGCAAGCGAAAGCCAAAACCTGGTCGGAAGGCGAATCGCCGAGGTTGACCTGTACGGTAGTGTTCTGCGGAGCGGGAGGCGGTTGCGTGGGAGGATTGCTGCTTGAGTTACTGCCGCCACAGGCACCCAGCCAAAGCATAGCGGCCACGACAGCACTCAAAAGAAAAAGCCGGGAACGGTAGAAAGAAAATGTCTGCGACATCGCTTATGATCTCCTAACGACCAGACAACTTTTAATATGTTCTCGGGATCCTCGCCCCAAGGACTCCGCTAACTTGGTTGAAGGCTAAGCGATTAGCTCACCAGAATCCGTGATCTGAATCACTGGCTGGAGTGCGGTTGCTCACTGGCGGTGCTTGCGGTTTGTTGCTTCAGGAAAACTTCCGCGCAAGGCTCCGCGAACGCCGAGGTCGCCCTGCGAGAGAATGCGATTAGCGCCTCACTGCACGGATGGAGTAGAGTTGCAACGCCCCGGTGATTTCGTCACGGAAGCCTGAGGCAACCACTCGCTGTCCGGCAAAGCGAGCTCCCGTTTGCTGGTCGACTAGCACGAGGTTCCGCCTGCCGTCATTCAGCACGTATTTCTCTCCGTTTACCCTTACGCAGGTTCGAACACATTCAGGAGTTTGTTGCGCGGTGCTGCGAGAGCCGCCACATTTCGAGTCGGTAATTATACCGGCCAACTTCAACAGGTGGGTGCTAGGGGGACTGAACCACCGCCCTGGGATCCAGGAACCAGCGACGACGAATACGATCATTAACAAACCCAAAGTGACAGCCCACGCTGGCCGAAATAGAACGGAGGTCCGGGGTACAGCCTTGCTCTCTGGTTTCTGTTCCACTGCGCGTCCAGGGAAGAAGTATGGCGTGTAGTCCGCTCCACCCAGTTGCAACTGGCTGCAATCGACTTTGATGCCAGCCGGGATCGGGAATGAGACGCGTTTGATGGAATCGAGTTCTTCGACCGTGCGCACGGTACCGCGTAGCCTGGCCGTGTGGTCAACAATATCTACGTCCACATCCAGGTGTGCGGTATTGGGATCGAGCGCCAGCGACGCCTTGATGCGGGAAGAGACAACAAAATCTTCGAGTCGTGCCAGGTCGGTTCTGCAGAACCGGCTTTGATTTTGGATAACGTCAGAAGCTGTCCTGCAACATTCGTCGAGACTGTCTTGTTCGGAATTGATAAGCAGGTCGTAACCCCGCGGCAAACGTCCCTTTGTGCCTAACAGGTAGACCAGCCAGCGGCGCCGTCGGCGATCGCATTCGTAAAGATGCCTTTCTGCCTTAGGACCCCGCAGCTTCAAATGTTCCTGTGCTTGTAAACAGCGAAATCTGTGGGAAGCTTGGACGCTTATGTGCAGCACCGGTTCGATCTCGTCACCGAGCAGGTCTGCCGCAGTATCGTAGCAAACAGCGTTTCCATCCCGTATGGCTTCCGCCAGCGCCGCCTGCAGCAAGCAAACTTGAATCCGGCAGTGGTGGGTAAAACGATCGAGAAGATTAGGCGGGTTGTCAAGCGCAGCCCTTAGTTTCTCTGGGTCAGCACCCCAGGCCGCGGCCCGCTCGATTAAGAGGTTCGAATCGATGAGTCGCAAGTTGAGCCTTTTTGCCAGCGTCTCGGCAAACTCGCGACCACCGCTGAACCTCTCCTCGGAAACCGTAAGGATAGGCATTTTTGGCTCCTAGCGCACCGGCAGGACGAATGTGCACAATCGATCGTGGCAAGCTGACAACCACTCGCCGATTCATCCTGTTCGTGGTGAAGAGGCGTAATTTGCTATGACTTACAGGTGTTCCGCGGATAAAACCCAATGCTAGACTTGGCTGATTGCAGGCATCGCTTGCCCCTTTTGAGGCACCGGATTGTCCCGGAATGAAGTGCAACTGCAACTGAGTCGAGCCGTGACTAAACCGGACCCTCAGACCTAGACGATCCGCCCGATCAGTATTTCTTCACTCAGGACCCTAGTGGGCCAAGCGAACGATTTCCGCCGAGCATTTGGCATGGCGGGCGACGAACTCGGCCACGCTGCCCAGCAACATACGCGCAACGGCCCTTCGTCCGTGCGAGCCCACCATAATCAGGTCGGCGTGCCACTCGGGCCGCAGAATCGACGATTTGCTGCCGCACATCGCCGATGGCCTAAAGGCGTCCCTTTCAAAACCAGACTTAATCAGAGTTTCCCTAGAGGATATAGCGCGAAAGGTCGGTGTCCTTGACGATATCCACCAGGGTCTTGCGGACGTAGTCGGCGTCGATGACGACGTGCTTGTCCTTCATGTCGGGGGCTTCGAAGCTGATGACATCGAGCACCTTCTCCATGATGGTATGCAAGCGGCGGGCGCCGATGTTCTCGGTGCCTTCGTTAACCTTGAAGGCGAAGTTGGCGACCTCGGCAAGGGCTTCGGGGGTGAACTCCAGCTTGACGCCTTCGGTGTCGAGCAGGGCAATGTACTGCTTGGTGAGGGAAGACTTGGGTTCGGTGAGGATCTTGATGAAGTCCTCGACGGTAAGCGATTGCAGCTCGACGCGAATCGGGAAACGGCCCTGCAGCTCAGGGATGAGGTCGCTGGGCTTGGAGACGTGGAAGGCGCCGGCGGCGATGAAGAGGATGTGGTCGGTGCGGACCATACCGTAACGCGTGTTGACGGTGGTGCCTTCGACAATGGGAAGGATGTCACGCTGCACGCCCTCGCGGGAGACGTCGGGACCGTGGCCGGCTTCGCGGCCGGCAATCTTGTCGATCTCGTCGAGGAAGATGATGCCGGATTGCTCGACGCGCTCGACGGCGATGCGGGTGACCTGGTCCATATCGACCAGGCGCTGCTCTTCTTCCTGGGTGAGATAGTCGAAAGCTTCGCTGACCTTCATCTTCCGCTTTTTGGTGCGCTGGCCGAAGATGTTGGGCAGCATATCCTTGATGTTGACGTCCATCTCCTCGACGCCCTGGTTGGAGATGATCTCAAAGGCGGGCATGGATTTTTCGCGCACGTCAAGCTCAACAATGCGGTCGTCGAGCTTGCCTTCACGAAGTTGTTGGCGAAGTTTTTCGCGGGTCCGGGAGCCGGGTTCGCCGGCCAAGAGCGGCTCACTGCCGATGTTGAAGCCGATCTGCTGCTGTTCCGCGGAATGCACGGGGCGCGGGGGAACTTGCGTGGGCATGGAGGGGAGCAGCAGGTCGAGCAGGCGCTCTTCGGCGTTCATTTCGGCCTTGTCGGCGACATCTTCCAGCTTCTCCTCGCGCACCATGTCGATGGCGATCTCGACCAGGTCGCGGATCATCGATTCGACATCCCGGCCGACATAGCCGACTTCGGTAAACTTGGAGGCCTCGACCTTCAGGAAGGGCGAGTTGGCGAGCCGGGCGAGGCGGCGGGCAATTTCGGTTTTGCCGACGCCGGTGGGGCCAATCATGATGATGTTCTTGGGGATGACCTCTTCGGCGAGCTCGGGCGGGAGTTTCTGGCGGCGCATGCGATTGCGCAGCGCGATGGCGACCGCCCGCTTGGCCTGGTCCTGGCCGACGACGTATTTGTCGAGTTCGCTCACGATCTCGCGCGGGGTCAGCTCGTCGAGCGTGACGTTTTCTTCTTCCGCGGTAGCAGGTAGGTAGATAGCCATAATTCAGTTGTCAGCGGCCAGTAGCCAGTTGTCAGAGCCAGGCGTTCGCTGGCTACTGACAACTGGTTACTGGCAACTGGTTCTTACAACTCCTCAATCGTC
>Ga0070737_10003130_pt1 | contig 18377 bp, 12 predicted proteins | sample Coa_R1_10_FD_66438 | JGI IMG/M metagenome (GOLD analysis project Ga0070737, IMG submission 66438) | Surface soil microbial communities from Centralia Pennsylvania, which are recovering from an underground coalmine fire - Coalmine... | ecosystem: Environmental > Terrestrial > Soil > Unclassified...
GCCGCGTGCCGTGCGGCCGCGCCGCGCGGCGCCCTGTGAGAAGTCTCACACCGGCGCCACCGGGTGCCCCGCAGGCGCGCGGGAGGCGGGCGCGCGGGAGATCGCCGCGCGGGAGATGCGGCGGGTCCCGCGGGCGCGCGGGAGACGATGCCCGCGGCCGGCCCGGCGGCCGGCGGGGGCGGAACGGCGGCGGAAATCATCGGATCCGGCTCGGGACATGTTCACTCCGTTTTCAGGCGCTATTGGGGATATCTCTTCCTTTGCATGGTTTCGTTCACTTACGGTTGCCTCGCCGGACCCGCGGCGGGAGCGGGTCCTGACGCGGTGGAGGCAGCCCCGATATGCGCGTACCACGATCCCCGAACCCACGAATCCGCAGACCGCTCGCGGCACTGGCGGGCGGCGCTCTCGCGCTGAGCATGGTCGCCGCCGGAGCGGCCGCGGGCACCGCGAGCGCGGCGGCGGACCACCCGGCGGGGGCCGGGGCCGCCCCGGCGAGCGGGTGCAGCCTGGCCGGCGGGAAGATAACGCACGTCATCTACTTGCAATTCGACAATGTGCACTACACGCGCGACATCCCCAGCGTGCCCAGCGACCTCCAGCAGATGCCCAACCTGCTGAACTTCATCACCGGCAGCGGCACGCTGATCACCGGTGAGCACACCCCGCTGATCGCGCACACCGCCGACGACATCGTGACGTCGGAGAGCGGCCTGTACGGCAGCGACCAGGGCGTGCCGATCGCCAACGAGTACCGGTATTACACCGGCGCGAAGGACGGCTCCACGGACACGGCCGGCTCGTTCGCCTACTGGACCGACCCGATCGTCGACTACAGCACCAAGACGGGCGCGCCCGTGGGCGACTCCACGACGACCCTGACCGGGCAGGACGGCAAGACCCCGCCCGCGCCGTGGGTGCCCTATACCCGGGCCGGCTGCAACTTCGGCTCGGTCGCCGCCGCGAACACGGAGCTGGAGAACACCACCCCGGACGTGCCGCTGGTGTTCGGGCCGGACTCGCCGGACGCCAGGGAAGCCGAAGGCGCCAACCAGGGCAAGGCGGCAGCCGATTACGAGGGGCTGGCCGTGCACTGCGCGAGGGGCTCGGCGGTCTGCGCCAGCCACCACTCGGTCGCCGACCTGCTGCCGGACGAGCCGGGCGGTTACCACGGGTACCGCGCGCTGTTCGGCGCGAAGTACATCGACCCGCTGCTCAGTCCCGGAGGGCCGGTCAAGAACCTCAACGGCCAGGTGATCAAGGACTCCTCCGGCAACATCGGGTTCCCCGGCTACGACAGCATGCAGGCCGCCAACGCGCTCGCCTACACGCTGGACATGCAGACCCACGGCGTGCCGGTCACCTTCACCTACCTGACCGATCTGCACGACTCGTGGACCACGGGCGCGGGCATGGGGCCTGGCTCGGCGCAGTACGAGGCGCAGCTGCGCGCGGAGAACGCCGCGTTCGGCACGTTCTTCGCCGACCTGGCCAGGCACGGCATCACCAAGGCGAACACGCTGTTCGTGATCACCGCGGACGAGGGCGACCACTTCGTCGGCGGCGCGCCGAGCCCGGCCGACTGCAACGGCGTGCGCGTGGTCTGCACCTACAAGAACGTCGGCGAGGTGGACGGGAACCTGACCGGCATGCTCGCCGCGAGGGGCATCACCACGCCGTTCGACGTGGCGGCGGACTCCGCGCCGATCGTCTACGTGCATGGCCAGCCCGGCCGGTCCGCGGCCGACGTCCGGGCCCTGGAACGGACCGCGGCGACGCTCACCGCCGACGACCTGGCCGTCGGCAAGACGGTGCGGCTCGCCAACTACCTGGCCGACCCGGTGGAGATGAAGCTCCTGCACATGATCACCGGCGACCCGAAGCGGACGGCCACGCTGGCGCTGTTCGGCAACCCCGACTTCTGGCTGGACAGCAGCCTCCCGTCGTCCTGTCCCGCCAGGGCCCTCGTGTGCGAGCCGGCCGGCGGCGACGCCTGGAATCACGGCGACGTGGCGCCGGAGATCAACACCACCTGGCTCGGCCTGGCCGGCCCCGGCGTGGCGCACCAGGGGGTGAACAACTGGCTCTGGTCCGACCACACCGACATCCAGCCGACGATGATGGAGCTGCTCGGGCTGCGGGACGACTACACGCCGGATGGCCGGGTGCTCGCCGAGGTCATCGAGCCGAGCGCGCTGCCCGGCTCGATGCGGGCAGACACCAGGCTGCTGGTCAGGCTCGGCGACTCGTTCACGCAGATCAACGCGGCCGTCGGCGCGTTCGGGCTGGATACGCTCAAGGCGTCCACCAGGGCACTCGCCAGCGACTCGCCCGGGGACGCGACCTACACCAGGATCGAGAACGAGCTGATCAGGCTCGGCAGCGAGCGGGACGCGATCGTCTCGCTGATGAAGGCCGAGCTCTACGGCGCCGCGTTCGGCGGCCGCCCGCTGAACGCCAGAAGGGCCAGGGGGCTGATCGCGGCCGCGGACAGCCTGCTCGCCCAGGCGGCTGCGCTCGCCTGACGGCCGCTGCCGGTACGCCGGCCGCGCAACCGGCACACCCCGCTGTGGCCGGTCGCGCGGCCGGCACGCCGTGTGCCCCGCGGCGGCCGCCGATCACGATCGCCAGATGAGGACCAGGGCGCAGTCGTCACCGCTGTTGATGGCGCGCTGCATGGCGGTGACCAGTTCCGGGGTGCCCGTGCCGAAGCCGGTGACCACCAGGCGCTCGGCCTCGCCGAGCAGGCGATCGATGCCCTCGTCGATGTCCCTGCGCGGGGCTTCGACCAGGCCGTCGGTGTAGAGCATGATGGCGTCGCCGCGGCGCAGCACGCCCTCCTCCGGGACGGCGGGGACGCCCGCCAGGTCGGGGACGACGCCGAGCACGATGCCGCGGGCGCTGCTGACCCGCCACCGGCCGGTGTTCGCCTCGAAGCGGACCGCCGGCGGGTGCCCGGCCGAGGACAGCGTGTACTCGCCGGAGGCGAGGTCTACCGCCAGGTGGACCGCGGTCACGAACCCCTCGGCGGCCTTGCCCCGGCGCAGGTAGGCGTTGCACGCGGACAGGAACCGCTCCCTGGGCACCGAGCCGAGCATGCCGCCGAACGCGCCCGAGAGGATCAGCGCCCTGGTGGCGGCGTCCATGCCCTTCCCGGACACGTCGACGAGCGCGACCTCGAGCGACTTACCGTCGCAGTACGACACCACGAAGTCGCCCCCGAACGAGGAGCCGCCCGCCGGGCGCAGCACCACCGTGGACCCCCACCCGTCGCCGAGCTCGGGCAGCGTGCCCTGGGCGCGGATGCGGTCGCGCAGTTCGATCATCATCCGGTCGGCACGCAGCCCGCGGGTGCCGAGCTTGCCCCTGGTCCGCGCCAGCACGTCGGCGAAGAACGCGGTCACCGCGATCGTCGCGACGATCCCCGCGCCGGCCCTGTCCTCGGCCACGTCGTAGCCGATGCCGACGGCCGCGATCCCGAACAGGATCCGCAGCGCCCGCGGCCACAGCAGCAGCCCGCCGCACAGGATGGGCAGGATCATCACGCCCGGCGAGAACCACCACTCCGACACGTGCACGGCGAACACCGCGATCGCCACGACGGCCATGGTGAGCGCCAGCGCCATGCGGCGGTTCCTGGTGATGAACTGCCGGCGGACCTGATCGCCCAGCCAGCCCGCGGCGGCGCGCACCGGACGCACCGCCGCGCGCATGACTGCGAGCGGCGCGGGAACACTCATGACGGGCGCAGGCTATCCGTATATCGCCGCGCTCGCACCCATGCCACGCTTCTCCTCCCCGCCTTCCCTCCTCCTGTCGCCCTCCCGTTGGCGCAGGCCGGCCGGCCCGTCCTGGCGGCGAAAAGGATTCGCCTCCGGCGGTTTCGCAGGATAGGAAGACCATCATGGCAGACCAGTATCCAATCCGGCCCATCGCGGACAGCGAGTTTGCCGCGTATCGCGCCGTGGACGAGCACGCCTTCCACGAGGGCCCGCCGGGCGAGGCCAGGCTGCGGCTGCTCGGCCGGCTCTTCGAGGCCGACAGATCGCTGGCCGCCTTCGACCCGGCGCTGCCCGCCAGCGCCGGGCCGGTCGGCATCGCGGGTGCCTACACTTTCCTGATGTCCGTGCCGGGCGGCCTGCTGCCGGCCGCGGGCGTCACCTATGTCGCGGTGCTGCCCACCCACCGGCGGCGCGGCATCCTGCGCTCGCTGATGCGCCGCCAGCTCGCCGACATCGCCGCGAGGGGTGAGCCGATCGCGGCGCTATGGGCCTCGGAGTCGCCGCTGTACGGGCGGTACGGGTACGGGCGCGCGACCACTCAGGCGTCCTTCCGGTTCGCCCGGGGCGAGGGCGCCCTGTCCGCCGTGGCCCCGGCCGACGCCGCGCTGCGGCTGCGCATCGCCGGGCCCGCGGCGGCCACCGCGGAGCTCGCCAAGGTCTACGAGACGGTGCTGCCGCACCAGCCAGGCTTCTTTACCAGGAATGACGCGTGGTGGGAACGGACGCTGTATGACCCGGAGGAGGACCGGCACGGGTTCAGCCCGCTGCGCTGCGTGCTCGCCGAGGATGGCTCCGGGCCGCGCGGCTACGCGCTCTACCGCGCCAAGGGCCGCTGGGATGACGACACGTTCCTGCCTGACAGCCTGCTCGACGTCCATGAGCTGGTGGCGGCCGATCCGGCGGCCGCCGCCGCGCTCTGGCGCGACCTGCTCAGCCGCGATCTGCTGACCGAGATCACCGCGCGGCTGCGCCCCGCCGACGACCCGGTGCTGTACCAGCTCCTCGACCCGCGCCGGGCGCGCCCCCAGACGCATGACGGGCTCTGGGTGCGCATCATCGACCTGCCGGCCGCGCTGGCCCGCCGGGCCTACTCCTGCCCCGTGGACCTGGTGCTCGAGGTCACCGACGAGCTGCTGCCGGGCAACGCGGGACGCTGGCGGCTGCGCGCCGGCGGACCGGACGAAGGCGCCCGCTGCGAGCGGACCGCCGAGGCCGCCGACGTCCGGCTGGACGTCCGGGAGCTCGGCGCCGCCTATCTCGGCGGCACCAGGCTGGGCACCCTCGCCGCGGCCGGCCTGGTCAGGCAGTCGCGGCCGGGCGCGCTGGCGCGCCTGTCCGCCGCCATGGCCTGGGATCCTGCCCCGTGGTGCCCCCGTATCTTCTGATCCCCGCCCGCTGGTGTTCCCTGCCCGCTGGCGCGGCCAGCCGGCCGCCCGTCAGCGCGCGCCGGCAGCGCACACTGGAGTGCATGGCAGGCATGAAGATCACGCTGAGCGCCGCGATGCGCGCCAGGGACGTGTCGCGCCCCCGGCCCGAGCATCTCGCCGAGGCCGCCGCACGCGACGAACCGGCTCCCCGTGCCGGTGCGGCGGCCGGGGAACCCCGCCCCACGCCGGCCGGCGAGGCCGCGGCGCAGCCGCGCGCCCGCCGCCGGCGGCGCCGCGGGCGCTAGGCCACACGGCGCTAGGCCCCGGGGCGCTATGCCGGGGCGCTATGCCGGGGCAGGCAGCGCCCCGGCAGGCAGCGCGGCACGGCAGCCGACGGCTACGCCGTGCCCGGCAGCGGCGGGAGCTCGCCGGACTTCTCGTACTCGGCGATCATCGCCAGCCGCCTGGCGTGCCGCGGCTCCTGCGAGAACGGGGTCTGGATGAAGGTCTTCGCGAACTCCATCGCCTGGTCGATGCTGTACATCCGGGCGCCAAGGCTGAGCACGTTGGCGTCGTTGTGCTGCCGGGCGAGCCGGGCGGTCTCCGTCGTCCAGGCCAGCGCGGCCCGGATGCCGGGGATCTTGTTCGCCGCGATCTGCTCGCCATTGCCGGAGCCGCCGATGACGATGCCCAGGCTGCCCGGGTCCCCGGCGACGCCGCGCGCCGCGCGCATCACGTACACGGGGTAGTCGTCGTCCGGCACATAGGCCCCCGGACCGCAGTCGACGGGTTCGTGCCCGGCCTCGCGGAGCCAGGCGGCCAGGCTCGCCTTGAGCTCGAAACCGGCGTGGTCAGATCCCAGATATACGCGCACGGGTGCCAGTGTGCCAGAAGCCGCCGGCCCCGGCTCGCCGCCCCTGATCGTTGACGACGCGCCCGCGGGGACATCGCGTGACGTTCCGGGCCGGGATACGGGCCGGATATCACGCGAGGCCAGGACTCCGCGGGCCCGCGGGCGGGACGCCGGCTCCCGGTCCGTCGCCGGAGGCCCCCGGGAACAAAGGCTGTCACACTCGATGACCGACCGGGCACTCGGTGTAATATGCTGTAAATTCGCTATCCGGACAAGGCGCTGATCATGGCACCACTGCCCGTCGGGGGCCGCTCAGCCGAAGATCGGGTCGCGGGTGCGGGACCGCTTCAGCCCGAAGAAGCCGTCCGTGCCCGCGGTCAGCGGCACGCCGTGCCCCAGCTTGCCGGCCGCCTCGCCGCGCGGGACCGGCGACGTCACCGGGCCGAAGACGGACATCCCGTTCCCGGGGATGACCGGCGTGCCCACGTCGTAACCGACCCGGCCGGTTCCCTCGTTGCGCGAGGCGCGCAGCGCCTCGTCGCAGGCCGTGGACTCCGCGGCGGCGGCCAGGCGCGGGCGGCCCGCCTCGGCGAGCGCCGCCGCAGAGATGGCAAGATCACAGCAGCAGATGACATCACGAAGGGATCACCTGGTGGCAGATAACCTCACCCGCGACGAAGCGCGGGCGCGTTCTGAGCTGATCACTGTCGGTTCCTACCATGTTGAGCTGGATTTGACGGGGGGAGACACCACCTTCCGTTCGGTGTCGAGGGTTGTTTTCGACTGCGCGCGGCCAGGAGCGGGCACCTTCCTCAACCTCGCGGCGCCGGAGGTCCGTGCGATCACGCTGAACGGAGCGGCGGTCGGCCTCGGCGCGTTCGACGGCGAGCGGATCGCGCTGGACGGCCTCGCCGAGCACAACGAGCTGGTAGTGGATGCCGAATGCGCCTACTCGCGCAGCGGCGAGGGACTGCACCGGTTCGCCGACCCCGCGGACGGCAACGTCTACATGTACTCCGACCTGGAGACGTTCGACGCGCACCGCATCTACGCGTGCTTCGACCAGCCCGACATGAAGGCGAGGTTCGAGCTCACCGTGCGCGCGCCAGAGGGCTGGCTGGTCGTTTCCAACATGGCGCCCGACGCCGACGGCGGCGTTCCGGCCGGGGGCGGGGCGCGGCTGTGGCACTTCCCGCCCACACCGGTCATGGCGACGTACATCACCCACGTCTCGGCCGGCCCCTGGCACGTGGTGCGCGGCGAGCACGACGGGATCCCGCTGGGCATCTTGTGCCGCCAGTCGCTGGCCCAGTACCTGGACCCGGACGAGCTCTTCGAGGTCACCCGGCAGGGCTTCGACTTCTACCACGCCGCGTTCGGCATCAAGTACCCGTTCGGCAAGTACGACCAGCTCTTCGTGCCCGAGTTCAAGGAGGGCGCGATGGAGAACGCCGGCGCGGTCACCTTCCTGGAGGACTACGTCTTCCGGTCGCGGGTCACCGATTTCTCCCGGGAGGCGCGCGGCGGGACGATCCTGCACGAGATGGCGCACATGTGGTTCGGCGACCTGGTGACCATGCGCTGGTGGGACGACCTGTGGCTGAACGAGTCGTTCGCGACCTGGGCGGGCACGCTGGCGCAGGCCGAGGCCACCCGGTGGACCCAGGCATGGACCACGTTCGCCCAGGCGTACAAGGCGTGGGCGTACCGGCAGGACCAGCTTCCGTCCACCCACCCGATCGCCGCCGACATCCCCGACATCCACGCGGTCGAGGTGAACTTCGACGGCATCACCTACGCCAAGGGCGCTTCGGTGCTGAAGCAGCTCGTGGCGTATGTGGGGCGGGAGAACTTCCTGGCGGCCGTCCGGCGTTACTTCAGCGAGCACGCCTGGGGCAATGCGACCCTGAGCGACCTGCTGTCGGCCCTCGAGGCGGCCTCCGGGCGCGACCTCGCGGCGTGGTCGCGGGAATGGCTGGAGACGGCGGGGGTGAACACGCTGCGGCCGTCGTATACCGTCGACGCGGAAGGGCGCTTCACCTCCTTCGAGGTGGCGCAGGAGGCGCCGGACTCCCACCCCGTCCTGCGCTCGCACCGCATCGCGATCGGGCTTTACGACCGAACGGACGGTGGCCTTACCCGCAGGGCCAGCGTCGAGACCGACGTGTCGGGCGCCACCACCCCGGTGCCCGCGCTGGTCGGGCAGGCGCGGCCCGACCTGGTGCTGGTCAACGACGACGACCTGACCTACGCCAAGATCCGGCTGGACGACCACTCGCTGCGGACGCTGGTCACCTCCATCGGCTCGTTCGCCTCGTCGCTGCCCGCCGCGCTGTGCTGGGCGGCGGCCTGGGACATGTGCCGCGACGGCGAGATGGCCGCGCGCGACTACATCCGGCTCGTGCTCGGGGGCGTCGACTCGGTGCAGGACATCAGCGTCGTGCAGACGCTGCTCCGGCAGGCCGCGCAGGCGGCGCGCCGCTACACCGACCCCGCCTGGCGGGCATCGGCCCTGGAGCTGATGGCGTCGTCGCTGCGCGAACTGCTGCTGGCGGCGCCGGCCGGGTCGGACCACCAGCTCGCCTACGCGCGGGCGTTCGCCGGGGTGGCTATCTCCCCGGCGGACCTGGAACTCCTCTCCGGGCTGCTGTCCGGCACCACGGTGGTGGACGGCCTGGTCGTGGACACCGACCTGCGGTGGACCCTGCTGCGCCGGCTGGTCAGCCGGGGCGCCGCCGGGGAAGCCGAAATCGACGCCGAACTGGCCCGGGACGCCACCGACGCCGGCGAGCGGCAGGCGGCGACCTGCCGGGCGGCGATCCCGTCCGCGGACGGCAAGCGGGAGACCTGGGAGACGCTGGCCGGCGGCAAGCTGACGATCGCGATGTTCCGCGCCACGCTGGCCGGCTTCGCCGACCCGGACCAGCCGGAGCTCGTCGAGCCGTACCGGCCGAAGTACTTCGCGGCGATCAGCGACGTGTGGCGCGACTGGAGTTCGGCGATGGCCCAGGACTTCGTGGTCGGCGGCTACCAGATCTGCGCCGTGGACGCCGGGACGGTGCGCGCCACGGACGAGTACCTGGCCACGGCGCAGCCGCCGGCCGCGCTGCACCGCCTTCTCATCGAGGGCCGCGACGAGGTGCTCCGGGCGCTGCGCTGTCAGGAGCGCGACCGCGCGGCCGGCTGAACGCGGCCCCGGCCGCGGCCTTGAACGCCGCCGCGCCGCCCGGACACGGATGAATGTGACAGCGAGCCGGTGATAGCCGGCTGCATGTCACATTCATCCGGGCGGGTCGGGGTGCGGGCGGGGGTGCGGGCGGGTCCGGGCGGGTCCGGGCGGGTCCGGGCGCCCGGGCACCGCGGGCCGTGGAACGGTGCCGCGAGGTGACCGGCCGCGGACGGCCCGCCGCGCTCGTGCCGAGCCTGCTCGGCGGACACGCCTTCAGCGACGGCGCCGTATGGTCAGCACGGCGCAGTCGACGCGCGGCCGCGGATGGAAGGCGCGCCGCGGCAGCGCATCCCCGGCGGCCAGCGCGAACCGCCGGGAAGCGATACCGCCGGTGGCGTACTTACGTACCACAGCCCGCTGGAGCACGAGGTCGGCGGCGGTCAGCTCGCTGTCCCGCGCGAGCAGCAGGCGAAGCAGCTCGGCCGTGGCCGAAAACGGCGGGTTGGCGACGACCCGGAACGGCCGCCTTGGTAGCCGCAGTTCCGCCACGTCCGCGCGGACCACCGTCACGCCGGGAAAGCGCTCGCGGAGCGCGCGCGCCCGTCCGGGGTGGAGTTCCACCGCGATCACCCGCGCTCCGGCGCGGACCAGGTGCGCGGTCAGCGCGCCCTCGCCAGCCCCGATGTCGAGCACCAGGTCCCCGGGCCTTATCCCGGCCGCCGCGACGATGCGTGCGGCCCAGTCGTCATCGAGCCGGTGCCAGCCCCACGTCCGGCGTGACCGTCCCGCGGCGGACACGGCGGACCATCACCATGCAGCAACCCACGCGCAGACCGTAGCCTTCGGCCGGCCCGGGGGCAATCTTATTTTCCCTTGTTTATTTTCCGCTCACGCGCCGCGACGGCGCGCCGGTGCGGGACGCCGGCAGCCCGTCGCGGCCTCGGGGACGTCCGGGCGCGGAGACGGACAGCCCGGGCAGCCAGTCAGGGCTGGCCGGAGACGGCGTGGGACACGGCCTTGCGGACACGTTCGGGGATTTCGTCCAGGGGGACGGCGACCGTCTCGCCGGCGGCGCGGTCGGTCAGCTCGCCGGTGCCCGCCGCCAGGCCGCGCTTGCCGATCGTCACCCGGAACGGGATGCCGACGAGCTCGGCGTCGCTGAACTTGACCCCGGCCCGGACCGGACGATCGTCGATGATCGTGTCTACCCCGGCGTCGAGCAGCCGCCGGTAGACCTGCTCGCCCATCTCCGCGACGGCGGTGTCGTCCTGCTGGGCGACCACCACGACCGCCTCGAACGGCGCGACCGCGGCCGGCCAGATGATCCCGCGGTCGTCGTGGTGCACCTCGATGATCGCGGCCATCGCGCGCTCAACGCCGATGCCGTAGGAGCCCATGATCGGCCGGACCGGCTTGCCGTCCGGCCCGGACACCGAAAGCTCCATGGCGTCGGAGAACTTGTAGCCGAGCTTGAAGATGTGCCCGACCTCGATGCCCTTGATGACCTCGAGCGGGTGGCCGCACCGGATGCAGGGCTCCCCCGGTCCGGCGGCACGCAGGTCCGCCCACTGCCCGACGTTGATGTCCCGCGCCACGTCCACGCCGCGCAGGTGCACGTCGTCGGTGTTGGCGCCGGTCACCATCCCGGAGCGGCCGCGCAGCGCCGGGTCGGCGATCACCGGCAGGGAGATCACGTCCACCGCGCCCAGCGATCCCGGCGAAGCGCCAAGTGCCCCGACGATCTCGTCGGCGGCCGCTGGACGGACCGAGATCGCGCCGGTCGCGTCGATAAGCTTCTGCTCCTCCAGGGCGTGGTCGCCGCGCAGCAGCACCAGCGTGAGCTTCCCGTCGAGCACGTACACCAGCGTCTTGATCTGCCGGTCCGCCGGCGCGTCATAGCCGGCCGCCAGGTCCTCGATCGTCCGCACGCCGGGCGTGTCGAACCGCTCCGGGGCAGGCAGCGCGGCGGCCGCGTCACGATCGGGGTCGACGGGGTCCAGCGCCGATGTCGCCTTCTCCGCGTTGGCGGCGTAACCGCAGTTCGGGCACTGGATGATGTCGTCCTCGCCGCTTTCGGATGGGCAGACGAACTCGGTGGAGTCCGACCCGCCCATGGTGCCGTTGGACGCCTCGACCGGGATCGCGGGGATGCCGAGCCGCGCGAACGCGCGCGTGTAGGCGTTGAAGTGCAGTTCGAACGACTTGTCCAGCCCGGCCGCGTCCAGGTCGAAGCTGTAGGAGTCCTTCATGGTGAACTCGCGGGTGCGCATCAGGCCCGCCTTCGGCCGTGCCTCGTCGCGCAGCTTGGTCTGGAACTGGTACCACATCTGCGGCAGCTCGCGGTAGGAATTGAGCTCGGTGGCCAGCGTGGCCACGATCTCCTCGTGCGTCATGCCCAGCGCGAGGTCGGCGCCCTTGCGGTCCCGGAGCCGGAACATCGCCTCGCCCATCAGCTCCCAGCGCCCGCTGCGCGCCCACGGCTCGGCCGGGTGCATGACCGGCATCAGGATCTCCTGGGCGCCGATCCGGTTCATCTCCTCGCGGATGATGGCGATGACCTTCAGCCGGACCCGGACCGCCAGCGGCAGCAGCGAGTAATGACCCGCCATCAGCTGGCGGATGTACCCGGCGCGCAGCAGCAGCCTGTGGCTGGGCGCGCCCGCCTCCGCGGGGTCCTCGCGCAGCGTCGGGATGTGCATGGTTGACCAGCGCACGACCGCCTCCAGTTCTCGTCTTGCGCGTAGTGTAGTGGCGCGTCACATGGGCCGCTTACCCGTTAGCGCGGAGCCGCGGCCCGTTCGGACGATGACGACGGCAAAGGGGCAAGGCGGCACGCTGCCCATCCGACGCCGCTGCCGCGGCGTTCACCACGCGGCGCAGCCGCCTGCCCGGGTTCCCGGTCTCTCACGGGTCCACATTCCGCCCCTTTTATCATGGGCACCATTCACGGCCGCCTGTTACCTGCACAATTCGGGCACGATGTCCGCTTTAAAAACCCCCTGCGGAGGGGACAATTGATTACGGAGCGCGGCCCCCCGCCGCGGCGAAATCGGTACGCTGAGGTGGTGAGATGGATGGCTTGGCCCCGGATCAAGAATTCCAGGTCATCAGCGCTGCCCGGGACACATGCACGCGACGGCGCGCAGGCTACCGTGACACCGGCACCTGACGCTGGCCCGGCTCCCGGCAGCGGGCAGAATACGGGCATCAGCGGCACCCGGCACTCGGTCGCCGACCCCCAACCGGCACCCATACGCTACGCGGACTCGGGCGTGGACGACGTGTCCGCTGAATATGACGGCACAGCGGGCGCGGACCGCGGGCCGGCGGACGCGCCGCAGGACGACGGGCTCACGATCCTCGACGGCGTGGTGACAGACGGTGCGGTGACAACCGAGGCCCCCGGCTACGAAGAGCCCCCCACGGCCGATATGGAAGAGCCCCCCACGGCCGATATGGAGCTGCCGGAGTCGGAGTTGAACCGGCCGTTCTCGGCGCCCCTCCCCCCGTCCGCGGACGAGGAGAGGGAACCGGAGGGCCAGGAGGGGCCGGGGGAACGGGCGGTACCTCCGGACGGGGGGCCGGGAGGGAATGAGGGACGGGAGGCCCCGGCGCCGGGAGGCAGCTCCCCCGGGGAGGCGGAGCCGCCGCGGTTCGGTGTCCGCGACCTGCCTCCCGACGTGCGGATGCGGCTCTGGCGCTGGCGCGCGCTCATCGTGATCGTCGTCGGCGTGGCGTTCACCGTCATCGCCAACTGGCCGGTCGGCCTCACCCTCGCCATCCTGGCCGGCATCGCCGACACCATCTACCGGTCGCGTACCGCCGCGGACATCCCGACCGGCGGCAGCCAGGCGTCCGCCCAGCGGCGCACCCGGCGCCAGCTGACCGGGATGCGGCGTGCCGGTTACCTGACCCTGGACGCGCGGCCGATCCCGAACAGCCGGGAAGTCATCGACCACCTGGTGATCGGCCCCACCGGGGTGTACGCGATCGACTCCGAGAAGTGGCACAAGAGCATGCCGATCCGCACCCGCAACGGCAAGCAGCTCTGGCACGGGCCGGACAGCAAGAAGCAGCGCCTGGAGCACGCGCGCTGGGAAGCGCAGCAGGCCAGCGAGCTGCTGTCCGCGGCGCTCGGCACCGAGATCGTCGTCCGCCCCGCGATGGCCATCTACGGGCCGAAGGTGCCGTGGGACATCGCCACGATCAGGGACGTCGACGTGTTCAGCGGGCCGAAGCTGCGCACGTACCTGAAGCGGCGCGCCCGGTCCAGGGAGCGGCAGCGGCTGAGCAAGGAGCAGGTGCGGACCATCTACGAGGCGGCCGGCCGGGTGCTGCCCGACGTCGCCCCGACGATGACCGTAACCCCGGTAGGCTGAACAGGGGTCTCCGGGGCCGCCCCCGGGGCCAGCGTCTCCGGGGCCGCCCCCGGGGCCAGCAGAGCCTATCGGCGAAGGGAGTTCGGCATGCCACCGTTGAGGTCCCGCACGGTCACACACGGCAGGAACATGGCCGGAGCGCGCGCGCTGCTGCGCGCGGCCGGGGTAGCCAGGGAAGACCTCGGCAAGCCGATCATCGCGGTCGCCAACAGCTTCACCGAGTTCGTCCCCGGCCACGTCCACCTGCAAGAGGTCGGCCGGGTCGTGGCCGACGCGGTCCGGGCGGCCGGCGCCGTGCCGCGCGAGTTCAACACGATCGCGGTCGACGACGGGATCGCGATGGGACACGGCGGCATGCTGTACTCCCTGCCCAGCCGCGAGCTGATCGCGGACTCGGTCGAGTACATGGTCAACGCGCACTGCGCGGACGCGCTGATCTGCATCTCCAACTGCGACAAGATAACGCCCGGCATGCTGATCGCCGCGATGCGGCTGAACATCCCGACGGTGTTCGTCTCGGGCGGCCCCATGGAGGCGGGGAAGGTGACCGCCGCCGGCCTCGAAGGCGCCGCCGGCCGGAAGCTGGACCTGATCGACTCGATGGTGGCCGCGGCGGACCCGTCGGTGTCGGACGACCAGCTCACGCTGATGGAGGAGGCCGCCTGCCCGACCTGCGGGTCCTGCTCTGGGATGTTCACCGCGAACTCGATGAACTGCCTGACCGAGGCGATCGGGCTGGCGCTGCCCGGCAACGGGACCACCCTGGCCACGCACACGGCACGCAAGGCGCTGTTCGAGAAGGCAGGCGCGCTGGCGGTGGAGATCGCCAGGCGGTACTACTTCGAAGAAGACGAGTCGGTGCTGCCGCGCTCGGTCGCCAGCCGGGACGCGTTCGAGAACGCGATGGCGCTGGACGTGGCGATGGGCGGCTCCACCAACACCGTCTTGCACCTGCTGGCCGCCGCGCACGAAGCGGGTGTGGACTTCGGGCTCAAGGAGATCGACGAGCTGTCCCGGCGGGTGCCGTGCCTGTGCAAGGTGGCGCCGAGCAGCTCCTACCACGTCGAAGACGTGCACCGGGCAGGCGGCATCCACACCATCTTGGGGGAACTTGACCGGGCCGGGCTGCTCAACCGCACCGTGCACACGGTGCACGGGCTGCCTCTGGCGTCCTGGGATCTCCGGTCCGGCTCGACGAGCGAGGAGGCCGTGGAACTGTACCACGCCGCGCCGGGCGGAGTGCGGACCACGAAGGCGTACTCCCAGTCGGCGCGCTGGGCGTCGCTCGACCTCGACCCCGCAGCCGGGTGCATCAGGGACGTGGCGCACGCGTACACGGCCGACGGCGGACTCGCCGTGCTGTACGGCAACCTGGCGCCGGACGGGGCGATCGTGAAGACCGCCGGGGTGCCGGAAGAGCTATGGACGTTCTCCGGCCCGGCCCGCATCTTCGAGTCGCAGGAGGATGCCGTTGAGGGCATCCTCGGCGGCCGCGTGGCCGCCGGCGATGTCGTGGTCATCAGGTACGAGGGGCCGCGCGGCGGGCCCGGCATGCAGGAGATGCTGTATCCGACCAGCTTCCTCAAGGGCAAGGGGCTGGGCCGTGCCTGCGCGCTCATCACCGACGGCCGGTTCTCCGGCGGCACTTCCGGGCTGTCCGTCGGGCACATCTCCCCCGAGGCGGCCGCCGGCGGGGTGATCGCGCTCGCGGTCGACGGGGACACGATCGTGATCGACATTCCGCGGCGGGAGCTGCGGCTGGACGTGCCCGAGCACGAGCTCGCCGAGCGGCGCGAGGCGCTGCTCGCGTCGCTCGGGTCGTACCGGCCAGCGGCCCGGCAGCGGCCGGTCAGCGCGGCGCTGCAAACGTACGCGGCGCTGACGACCTCGGCGTCGACTGGCGCGGCGCGGGACATCTCGGTGCTCTCGCGGCTCGCTCAGCCTGAGAGGTGACCGCCGGGTTCGTGCGCCGGGCACGCTCGGCCGACGCGGCCGGCCTCGCGCGGGTCCAGGTGGCGAGCTGGCGGGCCTCGTTCGCGGGCCTGGTGCCCGACCCGGTGCTGGCGGAGCTGACCAGCGCCGAGGCGGAACAGCAGTGGGCCGGGCGCTGGCTGGAGGCGATCACCAAGCCGCCGACCAGCCGGCACCGGGTGCACGTCGCGGTCACGGCGCCGGACGCCGCCGCGGGCGGCGCGGCGGGGTCCCCGGCCGGGCTGGCGGGGTTCGCCGCCGCCGGCCCGGCCACCGACGCCGACCTGTGGCCCGCGACCGACGCGGAACTGTACGAGCTGCACGTGCTCCCGGCCCTGGCCGGCCAGGGCCACGGCGGCCGCCTGCTGCACGCGGTCGCCGACACGCTCGCCGAGGACGGGTTCCAGGCCGCGTACACCTGGGTGCTGTCCGCGGACGACAAGCGGCTTTCATTCCTTGAGTCCGCGGGGTGGGCGCCGGACGGCAGCCACAGCAACCTGGACATGGGCGTAAAGGTCCATGTGGTCCGGCTGCGCACGCTGCTTGCCCCCGGGGGCTGACCCTGGTGCCCCGCATGGGCCTGCCCGGCCCCCGGCCCCGCACCGGGTGAGCCGGCCGCGTACGTTCGGGATGACGAGAGCTCAGGGGACGGCGACGGCGGTGGCCGCGCCCGCCCGCCGGACGGCCGGTTTTTATCCCGGCCCGGCCATCGGCTTACAATCTGCCGTGGCAAACGCGCGTGAATGGCTGGCGGGGGCCCGCCCGAGGACCCTGCCGGCCGCCGTGGTCCCGGTTCTGATCGGCTCCGGCGTGGCGGCCGGGTATGGCAGGTTCTCGCTGTGGCGGGCGGCGCTGGCGCTGCTCGTGGCGCTCGCGCTCCAGGTTGGGGTGAACTTCGCCAACGACTACAGCGACGGCGTCCGCGGCTCGGACTCCGCCGAGCGGCGGGTCGGTCCGGCGCGGCTCGTCGGCTCCAAGCTCGCGGAGCCCGGGCAGGTGAAGCTGGCGGCGTTCGGCTGTTTCCTTGTGGCCTGCTGCGCGGGGCTGGCGCTGGCCGCGGTGACGTCGTGGTGGCTGGTGCCGGGGGGCGCGCTCGCGGTGCTCGCGGCGTGGTTCTACACCGGCGGCTCACGCCCGTACGGATACCGCGGGTTCGGCGAGGTCTCGGTGTTCGTCTTCTTCGGCGTCGCGGCGGTTGCGGGCACGGCGTATGTGCAGATGGGGCAGCCGAGCTGGCTGGCGTTCGCCGCGGCGGTCCCGGCGGGGCTGCTGTCGTGCGCGCTGCTGATGATCAACAACCTGCGGGACATCCGGTCCGACAGCGAGTCGGGCAAGCGGACGCTCGCGGTGCGCATCGGGGACGCGCGGTCGCGGGCGGTCTACCTCGGGTTCGTGCTCCTGCCGTTCGCGCTCGGCGCGCTGATCGCCATCGCCCGGCCGTTCGCGCTGCTCATCTTGCTGGCGCTGCCGCTGGCCCTGGGGCCTGTCCGCGCGGTGCGCGGCGGCGCCCGCGGACCCGCGCTGATCGCGACGCTAGGGCAGACGGGCCGGCTACAGATGGCCTTCGGCCTCGCGTTCACCGTGGGGCTCGCGGTCCACGTCTAGCACGGCAGCCGCCCGCTGGCACGGCAGCCGCCATGCGCCGGCTGACCGGCGGATGCGCGGATGCGCGGATACGCGGCGCGTGAAGCGCCGGGGCCGCGCATCCCCGCCCGTCGCGGGTTCCGTTCGCCGTCATTCGGATATTGACGGCGAATGACGCGATACCGCCCGGTTACGTGACCGCCCGGTTAACGTGCGCCGTTTTCCCGGCAGGCCCGCGGCGCCGCCGGCGTGGCAGGCGCCGCGGGCCTGCCGGGGATTTCTCCCTATCCAGGTAGCTAATGCCAGCGGCGTGCGCGTCTTCCGCGATCGTGACATCATTGCTCGAAACTTCGGCCGAAGACCGCGCTAATGAGGGTAAAACGGGACGTACGTCGCTGGCAGGGCCCCCGGAATGACCCGGCGTGCCGGGCCCGGGTATCACGCGAGTCCGAAAATACGTGAACATAACATTATCGGCACGGCCAACGAGGTAGCCTGCGAGAGAATCCCTTGGCCTGGGATGCGCGAGCGTCACGGTCACAGCGGTCCAATGGGCTCAACCGGTCTCACGGATTCAATGGGAGGGGTGCTGGGGTTGGAGCACCGTAAGGCTGAGCTGCAACAGGTCGGGCCTTGCGACGCGTCGGGAGACGACCCGGCACGATTCCTGCGTGAACTGCGGCAACTCCGGATCGAAGCCGGTCTCAGTCACGCCGGGCTCGCGGCGCGGGCGCACTACCCCTGCGACGTGGTCCGTGCCGCGGAAGCCGGCCCGTCGCTGCCCGGCCTGCCGGTGCTTTCCGCCTATGTCCGGGCCTGCGGCGGCGTCCCCTCCGAATGGGAGGACCGGTGGCGGTCGCTCACCAGGACGCCGACCTTGACGCTGCTGCCGGTCCGGCACGCCGGCGGGTCGGAAGCAGCGACGGCCGGGGCGCGCGCCGGAACCGCCATCCCGGCCTGCGACGGGCACGACCCGGCGCTCATCATGGCCGCGCTCAGCAAGGCCGCTGACGGCACGGCGGCCGATTCGCCGGCGTCTCCCTCGCCGGCGCCGGCCACGGCTGTCGCTGAGCGGGGCACGGCCGGGACGGCCGCACGCGCGCCGGAACCGCCGCCCGGCGCGGCGGCTCCGGGCGGCCGGGCAGCTCCGGGTCCCGCCACGTCGCCGTCAGCCGCGCCGCTGCCGGACACGGCCGCTGCCCCGGGGCGGCTCTTGCCGCCCCGGGGCATGGTCGTCGCGCTAGCCGTCCTGCTGTGCCTGGTCGTCGCGGG
>Ga0070737_10003134_pt1 | contig 18362 bp, 18 predicted proteins | sample Coa_R1_10_FD_66438 | JGI IMG/M metagenome (GOLD analysis project Ga0070737, IMG submission 66438) | Surface soil microbial communities from Centralia Pennsylvania, which are recovering from an underground coalmine fire - Coalmine... | ecosystem: Environmental > Terrestrial > Soil > Unclassified...
CGAGGGCTGATCCTGCAGACCGGTAAGGTAGTGCGATCAAATTGGCGAGAAGGACAGCGACGACAACGTGCAGACACACGAGATCAGGAAGCGGTTCCTCGATCATTTCGTGAAAGCGGGTCACACCGAGGTGCCGAGTGCCTCGGTGATCCTCGACGACCCCAACCTGCTGTTCGTCAATGCCGGCATGGTGCAGTTCGTGCCGTTTTTCCTCGGCCAGCGCACCCCGCCGTACCCGACCGCCACCAGCATCCAGAAATGCATCCGCACTCCCGATATCGACGAGGTCGGGATCACCACCCGGCACAACACGTTCTTCCAAATGGCCGGCAATTTCTCGTTCGGCGACTACTTCAAACGCGGCGCTATCGAGCTGGCCTGGAAGTTGCTGACCAACTCGCTCGATGACGGCGGCTACGGGTTCGATCCCGAAAAGCTTTGGGCCACCGTTTATTTGGACGACGACGAAGCCGCCGGGCTGTGGCAGGAGGTGGCCGGGCTGCCGGCGGAGCGGATCCAGCGCCGCGGGATGGCCGACAACTACTGGTCGATGGGCATCCCCGGACCGTGTGGGCCGTCGTCGGAGATCTATTACGACCGCGGCCCGGAATACGGCCCGGAGGGTGGCCCGCTGGCCAGCGAGGAGCGCTACATCGAGATCTGGAATCTCGTGTTCATGGAGAACGAGCGCGGCGAGGGCACCACCAAAGACGACTATCCGATTCTGGGGCCGTTGCCGCGCAAGAACATTGACACCGGGATGGGTGTCGAGCGGGTCGCGGTGCTGTTGCAGGGCGTGCACAACGTCTACGAGACCGACCTGCTGCGCCCGGTGATCGACACGGTGGCCCGCAGAGCGCCGCGCGGCTACGACGTCGGCAACCACGACGACGACGTGCGCTACCGGATCATCGCCGACCACAGCCGCACCGCGGCGATCCTGATCGGTGACGGCGTGAGCCCCGGCAACGACGGGCGTGGCTATGTGCTGCGCCGGCTGCTGCGCCGGGTGATCCGCTCGGCCAAACTCCTGGACATCGACGGCCCGATCGTCGGTGAGTTGATGGCATGCGTGCGCGACGCGATGGGCCCGTCGTATCCCGAACTGGTGACCGACTTCGAGCGGATCAACCGGATCGCCGTCGCCGAGGAGACCGCGTTCAACCGCACGCTGGCGTCGGGCTCGAAGCTGTTCGAGGAGGTGGCCGGCGCCACTAAGGCGTCCGGCGCCGCAGTGCTGTCCGGCTCGGACGCCTTCACGCTGCACGACACCTACGGGTTCCCGATCGAGCTGACCCTCGAGATGGCCGCCGAAGCGGGTCTGAAGGTCGACGAGGCCGGCTTCCGCGAGTTGATGGCCGAGCAGCGCCGTCGCGCCAAAGCCGACGCCGCCGCGCGAAAGCACGCGCACGCCGACCTGTCCGCCTACCGCGAGCTGGTCGACGCCGGGCCTACCGAGTTCACCGGTTTCGACGAATTATCCTCGGAGGCAAGGATTTTGGGCATCTTCGTCGACGGCAGGCGGGTGCCGGTGGTGGCGCACGACGACGCTGTCGCAGCCGATCGCGTCGAACTGGTGCTGGACCGCACGCCGCTGTACGCCGAATCCGGTGGGCAGGTCGCCGACGTGGGGACAATCAGCGGGACCGGCGCCGGGGAGAGCGCCCGGGCGGCTGTCACCGACGTGCAGAAGATCGCCAAAACCCTGTGGGTGCATCGGGTCAACGTGGAATCCGGCGAATTCGTCGAGGGCGACACCGTCGTCGCAGCCGTGGATCCCGGCTGGCGCAAGGGCGCCACCCAAGGCCACTCAGGCACCCATATGGTGCACGCCGCACTGCGACAAGTACTGGGCCCCAATGCTGTTCAGGCCGGCTCGCTGAACCGGCCGGGGTATCTGCGTTTCGACTTCAACTGGCAGGGGCCGCTGACCGAGGAGCAGCGCACCCAGATCGAAGAAGTGACCAACCAGGCCGTGCAGGCCGACTTCGAGGTGCACACCTTCACCGAGCAGCTCGAGAAGGCCAAGGCGATGGGCGCGTTGGCGCTGTTCGGGGAGAGCTACCCCGACGAGGTTCGCGTCGTCGAAATCGGCGGGCCGTTCTCGCTGGAGCTCTGCGGCGGCACCCACGTGCACAACTCGGCGCAGATCGGCCCGGTCACCATCCTGGGCGAATCGTCGGTCGGTTCAGGGGTGCGCCGGGTGGAGGCCTACGTCGGGCTGGAGTCGTTCAAGCACCTGGCCAAGGAGCGCGCGCTGATGGCGGGGCTGGCGTCGTCGCTGAAGGTGCCGTCGGACGAGGTGCCCGCGCGGGTGGCCACTCTGGTCGAGCGGCTGAAGGCGGCCGAGAAAGAACTCGAGCGCGTCCGGCTGGCCAACGCCCGCGCCGCCGCGACCAACGCGGCGGCAGGTGCGCAGCGTATCGGTAACGTGCGTGTGGTGGCGCAGCGGATGTCGGCGGGGATGACCGCCGGTGACCTGCGCTCGCTGGTCGGCGACGTCCGCGGAAAGCTCGGCAGCGACCCCGCGGTGGTCGCGTTGATCGCTGAGGGGGAGGGCGGCACCGTGCCGTATGCGGTCGCCGCCAATCCCGCGGCCCAGGAGCTGGGCCTTCGGGCTAATGACCTGGTCAAGCAGCTGGCCGGGGCGGTAGACGGGCGCGGCGGCGGCAAGCCCGACCTCGCGCAGGGCTCAGGGAGGGACCCGTCGGGCATCGACGCGGCGCTCGACGCGGTACGGGCAGAGATAGCGCGGGTCAGCTGAGTGGAATCTTCGCAACACCGCCGGCCGGACCGGCCCGGCGGAGACGATCCCGGACGCGGACGGCGGCTGGGCGTCGACGTCGGCAGCGTGCGCATCGGCGTGGCCGCCAGCGACCCCAACGGCATCCTGGCCACCCCACTCGAGACCGTTCGTCGGGAACGGTCCGGCCGGCATGTGCGCCGGCTGGCCGAGCTGGTCGCCGAGCTGGACGCCGTCGAGGTGATCGTGGGGCTGCCCCGCACGCTGGCCGACCGCACCGGTCCGTCGGCCCGTGACGCGATTGACCTGGCCGATGTGCTGGCCCGGCGGGTCGCGCCGATCCCGGTGCGGCTGGCCGACGAGCGGCTGACCACCGTGAGCGCGCAGCGGTCGCTGCGCGAAGCGGGGGTGCGGGCCAAGGGCCAACGCGGGATGATCGATCAGGCCGCCGCGGTGGCCATCCTGCAAAGCTGGCTCGACCAACGTCGCGCCGTCCTGCCGGGGGAGGTTTCCGGTGCGTGAGCGAGCCCAGCCCGCGTCGGTCGGCGCGGCCCGTCGCAAAATGAGCCGCGCCGATCGGATCCGCGCCGAGCGCGGTCGTCGCCGTCGGCGTGTCGTCAGTGCGCTCGCCACCGCCGTGCTCGTCGTGGTGGTCGTCGCTGCCGTGTTCGTCGGCTCCAAGCTGTGGCACATGTTCGGCTCGCAGAACGACTACCGCGGCAGCGGCAAACAGGACGTCGTGATCCAGATCCACGCCGGCGACTCGACCACTGCGATCGGCGAGACCCTGCACGACCGCGGCGTGGTCCGCACGGTCCGGGCGTTTGTCGACGCGGCGCACGGCAACGCCGCGATCTCGTCGATCCAGCCCGGCTACTACCGGATGCGCACCGAAATCCCGGCGTCGTCGGCCGTCGCGCGACTCGCCGACCCCAACAGCCGGGTGGGCAAGCTGGTGATCCCCGAGGGCCGCCAGCTTGACGACACCACCGACGTGAAGACCAACGCCGTCACGCCCGGCATCTTCACCCTGATCTCCCGGGCCACGTGCGTGGACCTCGACGGCGACAAGCACTGCGTTCCGGTCAACGATCTGCGCGGCGCCGCCGCCAGTACACCGCCGGCCCTGCTGGCGGTGCCCGGATGGGCCGTCGACCCGGTGAACCGGATGGGCAGCGACCATCGCCGGATCGAGGGCCTGATAGCGCCGGGGACGTTCAACGTGAACCCGTCGGCCTCGCCGCAGAAGATCCTCTCGACGCTGATCAGCTCCAGCGCGGTGGACTATGTGAAGTCGGGTTTGGTCGACACCGCCAAGGCGATGAACATGTCGTCGTACGACGTGCTGGTGGTGGCGTCGCTGGTGCAGCGCGAAGCCAAGCCGCAGGACTTCCCGAAGGTCGCCCAAGTCATCTACAACCGGCTGGCCGAGCACCGCACGTTGGAGTTCGACTCGACGGTGAACTATCCGCTGGATCGCCGCGAGGTCGCCACCACCGATGCCGACCGGGCCCAGCCGACGGCGTGGAACACCTACGTGTCCGAGGGGTTGCCGGAAACGCCGATCTGTTCGCCGAGTAGCGATGCGCTGTCCGCCGCCGAGCATCCCGAACCGGGTGACTGGCTGTACTTCGTCACGATCGACGCGCAGGGGACGACGCTGTTCACCCGCGACTACCAGCAGCATCTGGCCAACATCGAGCTGGCCCAACACAACGGTGTCCTCGACAGCGCCCGCTAGACGGGCGGGCGTGCTCGGCAAGCCGATTGCGCATTCACGTTCCCCACAACTGCACCTGGTGGCCTATCGCGCGCTGGGCCTGGAGGACTGGACCTACGAGCGCATCGAGTGCGACGCCGACGAACTGCCTGGTGTGGTTCGTGGGTTCGGTCCGGAGTGGGTCGGCGTCTCGGTGACGATGCCGGGCAAGTTCGCCGCGCTTCGGGTCGCCGACGAGCGCACGGCGCGCGCGGAACTGGTCGGCTCGGCCAACACGCTGGTGCGGACGCCGCGTGGCTGGCGCGCCGACAACACCGACATCGACGGCGTGACGGGAGCGCTCGGCGCGGCGTCGGGGCAGGCGGTTGTCGCGGGCTCAGGCGGCACCGCACCGGCGGTGGTGGTGGCCTTGGCCGAACTGGGTGTCAGCGGCATCACCGTCGTCGCGCGCAATCCCGACAAGGCCGCCCGGCTGATGCAGCTGGGCGCGAAGGTCGGGGTGCCGACCCGGTTCCGCGAGCTGGGCGCGCCGCTTGACGAGGCGACGGTGTTGGTCAGCACGCTGCCGGCCGACGTCGCGGCACGCTATGCGCAGAGCCTGGCGCGGGTCCCGGTGCTCTTGGACGCGATCTACGACCCGTGGCCGACACCGCTGGCCGAGGCGGTGATCGCGACGGGCGGACGGGTGATCGGCGGGCTGCAGATGCTGCTGCACCAGGCGTTCGCGCAGGTGGAACTGTTCACAGGCCGGCCCGCGCCCCGAGCGGCAATGGCGGCTGCCCTCGGCTAGCCTGCCGCGCATGCTGGCGGGGGCGGTGCTGCTGTGGATGGCGGCGCTTGGCTGCTACGACATCGCGCGGCGACGGCTGCCCAACTGGCTCACTGTGCCCGGGGGCGCCGGGATCCTGCTGGCCGCGACGCTGGGCGGGCGCGGCGTGCCGGCGCTGGGCGGGGCGCTCGCGTTGGCGGCGGTGTATCTCACGGTGCATCTGGTGTCGCCGACGGCGATGGGAGCCGGCGACGTGAAGCTGGCGCTCGGACTGGGCGCATTGACCGGCTGGTTCGGTGTCGATGTGTGGGTGCTGGCGGCGCTCGGAGCGCCGCTGCTGACGGCGCTGGTCGCGCTGGCTTTGGGTGCGCGCAGTGTGCCGCACGGCCCGTCGATGTGCCTGGCCACCGGGATGGCGGTCGGGTTGGCAGTTCTGTAGTCCACCGGCTCGCCGAACGTGCGCTGACGGTGAATTTCGCGGCGGTTCTCCGCCGTGGGTACACGTTGGGCGTGGGCTGATGTGCGGCATGGGAAGATGGGACACGTGTTGCGTTGGACCACTGCCGGTGAATCCCACGGCCGCGCGCTGGTGGCCGTGCTGGAAGGCATGGTCGCCGGGGTGAGCGTCACCTCCGAGGACATCGCCGCCCAGCTGGCCCGCCGCCGGCTCGGCTACGGCCGCGGCGCCCGGATGAAATTCGAGCGCGACCAGGTGACCGTGCTGGCCGGGGTGCGGCACGGCAGCACGTTGGGCGGCCCGATCGCCGTCGAGATCGCCAATACCGAATGGCCGAAGTGGGAAGACGTGATGGCCCCCGACCCGGTCGACCCCGCGGTGCTCAGCGAGGTCGCGCGCAACGCGCCGCTGACCCGGCCGCGGCCCGGCCACGCCGACTACGCCGGCATGCTCAAGTACGGCTTCGACGACGCCCGCCCGGTGCTGGAGCGGGCCAGCGCCCGCGAGACCGCGGCCCGCGTCGCGGCCGGCACCGTCGCGCGGCAGTTCCTCAAGCAGGCGCTCGGCGTCGAAGTGCTCTCCCACGTCGTCTCGATCGGCGCATCCCATCCCTACGACGGCCCGCCGCCACAACCCGACGACCTGCCCGCGATCGACGCCAGCCCGGTGCGTGCGTTTGCCGAAGAGGCTGAAAAATCCATGATCGCCGAGATCGAGGCCGCCAAGAAGGACGGCGACACGCTCGGCGGCGTCGTCGAGGTGGTCGCCTACGGCTTGCCCGTCGGCGTCGGGTCGTTCACCAGCGGCGACAACCGGCTCGACAGCCAACTGGCCGCGGCTGTGATGGGCATCCAGGCGATCAAAGGCGTGGAGATTGGCGACGGCTTCGAGACCGCGCGGCGCCGCGGCAGCCGCGCCCACGACGAGATGTACCCCGGGCCGGACGGTGTCGTCCGCTCGACCAACCGGGCCGGCGGTCTGGAGGGCGGGATGACCAACGGCCAACCCTTGAGGGTGCGCGCCGCGATGAAGCCGATCTCCACGGTGCCGCGGGCGCTGGCGACCGTCGATATGGCCACCGGCGACGAGGCCGTCGCCATCCACCAGCGCTCGGACGTGTGCGCGGTGCCGGCCGCCGGGGTGGTGGTCGAAACCATGGTGGCCCTGGTGCTGGCCCGCGCGGTGCTGGAGAAGTTCGGCGGCGACTCGCTGGCCGAAACCCGCCGCAACGCCGAGGGCTACCTCCGTTCGGTCGCCGAACGCGAACCCGCCACCGAAGTCCGGGCGTCCGGCTAATGGCGCCGAAGGCGGTGCTGGTGGGCTTGCCCGGGTCGGGCAAGTCCACGATCGGCCGGCGGCTTGCCAAGGCGCTCGGTGTCGAGCTGCTCGACACCGACGCCGCGATCGAAGCGCAGACCGGCCGCAGCATCGCCGACATCTTCGCCACCGACGGCGAGAAGGAATTCCGTCGCATCGAGGAACAGGTGGTGCGCCGGGCGCTGGCCGAGCACGACGGCGTCCTGTCGCTCGGCGGCGGCGCCGTCACCACCCCCGGCGTCCGCGCAGCGCTGGACGGCCACACCGTGATCTTCCTGGAGATCACCGCCGCCGAAGGGGTGCGGCGCACCGGCGGCAACACGACCCGCCCGCTGCTGGCCGGCTCCGACCGCGCCGAGAAGTTCCGGGCGCTGATGTCGCAGCGGGTACCGCTGTACCGCCGGGTCGCCACCCTCCGGGTGAACACCAACCGCCGTAACCCCGGCGCCGTCGTGCGCTACATCGTGTCGCGGCTGGAGAATCGCGACAAGACCCGGCGGTGCGGGCGCCGCCGCCTCGACGCCGAACCCGGGCCGCCGCCCACCCCGGTCACTCCGGCCACCCTGGCGGCCGCCCGCCGCGCCGAGGCGGGCAAATGAGCGGCGCACCGGTCACCGTGCAGGTGGCCGTCGACCCGGCCTACCCGGTGGTGATCGGCACCGGTCTGCTGGGGGAGCTCCAAGAGCTGCTCGCCGGCCGGCACCGCGTCGCGATCCTGCACCAGCCGGTGCTATCGGCCACCGCTGAGGCAATCCGGAAGAGCCTGGCGGACAAAGGCATTGACGCACACCGCATCGAAATCCCGGACGCCGAAGCGGGCAAAGACCTGCCGGTGGTGGGATTCATCTGGGAAGTGTTGGGCCGCATCGGCATTGGCCGTAAGGACGCTCTGGTCAGCCTGGGCGGGGGCGCGGCCACCGACGTCGCCGGGTTTGCCGCCGCCACTTGGCTGCGCGGCGTCGACATCGTGCACGTGCCCACCACGCTGCTCGGCATGGTCGACGCCGCGATCGGCGGCAAGACCGGGATCAACACCGACGCCGGCAAGAACCTGGTCGGCGCGTTCCACCAGCCGGCCGCCGTGCTGGTCGACCTGGCGACGCTGGAGACGTTGCCGCGCAACGAGATTGTCGCGGGGATGGCCGAAGTCGTGAAGGCTGGCTTCATTGCCGATCCGGTGATCCTCGATCTGATCGACGCCGACCCGCAGGCCGCCCTGGACCCGGCCGGCGAGGTGCTGCCGGAGCTGATCCGGCGTGCGGTCGCGGTCAAGGCGGAGGTTGTCGCGGCCGACGAGAAGGAATCGCAGCTTCGCGAAATCCTCAACTACGGGCACACTTTGGGCCATGCCATCGAGCGCCGGGAACGCTACCGGTGGCGCCACGGCGCGGCGGTGTCGGTGGGTCTGGTGTTCGCTGCCGAGTTGGGCCGGCTGGCGGGACGGCTCGACGACGGCACCGCCGCGCGGCACCGCAGCATCCTGACCTCGCTGGGGTTGCCGGTCAGCTACGACGCCGACGCGCTGCCGGAGTTGCTGGAATACATGGCCGGCGACAAGAAAACTCGTTCAGGGGTACTGCGATTCGTCGTTCTCGACGGGCTGGCCAAACCCGGCCGGCTCGAGGGTCCGGACCCGGCGCTACTGGCCGCCGCCTACGCGGAGGTCGGTGCATGACACAAGTCAACGTCATCAACGGACCCAACCTCGGCCGGCTGGGCCGGCGGGAGCCCGACGTCTACGGCGACACCAGCCACGACGACCTGGTCGCCATGATCGAGCGGGAGGCTACCGAACTCGGCCTGAAAGTTGTTGTGCGGCAAAGCGACAGCGAAGCCCAATTGCTGGAGTGGATCCATTCGGCGGCCGATGCGCAACAGCCGGTGATTCTCAACGCCGGGGGGCTGACGCACACGTCGGTCGCGTTACGCGACGCCTGCACCGAGCTGCGGGCACCGCTGATCGAGGTGCACATCTCCAACGTGTATGCCCGCGAAGAGTTTCGGCGCCATTCCTATCTGAGCCCGATAGCGACGGGGGTCATCGTCGGTCTGGGCGTGCAGGGCTACCTGCTGGCGCTGAAGTATCTGTCCAGCGTCTACCGCTGATCTTCGGGCTTGGCCTTCTCGGTTTGAGCCTCGGCTTCGGCCGGCTTCGCCTCGGTGGGCGCTTCGACGTCGGACAGCTTGATTTCCTCGGTCGGCGACTCGCTGTAGGCCGGCTGCGGCGCCGTGGTCGCTTCCCGTTCGGCCGTGGCCACCGAGGACGCCTGCTGCTGGTGCATCGCACCGCCCTGGGTGGCGGTGTCGTCAGGCCGTACCGCGGCGAACACGTCGGTGTCCACGCGGTCCTCCTCACCGCCGCCGCGGGGCTGCGGCGCGTAGTTGCCCTTGCGGTCGATGAGCCAGCGGCCCAGCGTCGCCCCGCCGATTCCGCCCAGGAACACCAGCAGGGCGGTGAACGCGGCGAACGTGGTGAGCTCGTTGATCAGACCACCGGCGTACAGGCCCTTGTAGAGCAGCGAGATCAGCCAGGCCACCGCGCCGCTGACGATGCCGGCCACCAGGCCGGCCAGCAGCCACACCATGGCCAGGTCACCGCGACGGTCCGGGTCGGGCTGCACCCACGCGTCGGCGCGGCCGTCTCGTATGCCCCACACCACGATCCCGATGATGAACAGGATGAGCAGCACAATGCTGATCAATGCGGCCTGGGTTTGAAAAGCGTTGATCAACGTCCCCTGGAACAGGCGGACGACGACCATCGCGGCGGCATAGACCAGACCGCGCAGCATCCAGTTACTCATGGGGCCACAGCGTAGACGAGTACCGTCGTCGGGCGTGACACATTCCCAGCGTCGGCACAATCTGTGTTCGCGGATCGGCGCCGCCGGGCTGGACGCGATGCTGGTGACCGACCTGGTCAACGTCCGTTACCTGTCCGGTTTTACCGGCTCGAACGCCGCCTTGCTCGTCTTCGCCGACGACCGGCCGCCGGTGCTGGCCACCGATGGCCGCTATCGCACTCAAGCCGCCGAACAGGCACCCGACCTGGAGGTGGTCATCGAGCGGGCCTGCGGCCGCCACCTGGCCGGGCGCGCCGCGGCCGCCGGCGTGCAGCGGCTGGGCTTCGAAAGCCACGTCGTCACCGTCGACGGCTTCGACGTCCTGGCCGACGAGGCGGGCGGCGCCGAACTGGTCCGCGCGCCACGCACGGTCGAGGCGCTGCGCGAGGTCAAGGACGCCGGCGAGGTGGCGCTGCTGCGCCTGGCGTGCGAGGCCGCCGACGCGGCGCTGACCGACCTAGTCGAGCGAGGCGGGCTGCGGCCGGGCCGGACCGAACGCGAGGTGGGCCGCGAGCTGGAGGCCCTGATGCTCGACCACGGCGCCGACGGGCCGTCGTTCGAGACAATCGTTGCCGCCGGAGCCAATTCGGCGATCCCGCATCACCGGCCCACCGGCGCGGTGCTGGCCGCCGGCGACTTCGTCAAGATCGACTTCGGCGCACTGGTGGCCGGCTATCACTCCGACATGACCCGCACCTTCGTGCTGGGCAAGGCCGCAGACTGGCAGCGCGACATCTACCGACTGGTCGCCGAGGCGCAGCGCGTCGGCCGGGAAGCGCTCCGGGTGGGCGCCGAGCTGGCCGAGGTGGACGGCGCGGCGCGGCGGGTGATCGCCGACGCCGGCCACGGCGACCATTTCGGGCATGGCCTGGGCCATGGGGTGGGCCTGCAGATCCACGAAGCGCCGGGGATCAGCGCCAGCGCCGCCGGTACACTACGTGCGGGCTCCGTGGTGACGGTGGAGCCCGGTGTCTATGTGCCCGACCGTGGCGGCGTCCGCATCGAGGACACGTTGGTCGTGGGAACGCAGGGCCCCGAATTACTTACCCGGTTCCCCAAGGAACTGGCCATCCTCTAGGAGACGTAGAAGACCGTGGCAACTACTGCCGACTTCAAGAACGGCCTGGTGCTGGCGATCGACGGCCAGCTGTGGCAAATCGTCGAGTTTCAGCACGTCAAACCCGGCAAGGGCCCGGCGTTCGTGCGCACCAAGCTCAAGAACGTGCTCTCCGGCAAGGTGGTGGACAAGACCTACAACGCCGGGGTGAAGGTGGAGACGGCCACCGTGGACCGCCGCGACACCACCTACCTGTACCGCGACGGCTCGGACTTCGTGTTCATGGACAGCGAGGACTACGAGCAGCATCACCTGCCGGAGTCGCTGGTCGGCGACGCGGCCAAGTTCCTGCTCGAGGGCATGCCGGTGCAGGTGGCCTTCCACAACGGCTCGCCGCTGTACATCGAGCTGCCGGTGACCGTCGAGTTGGAGGTCACCCACACCGAGCCCGGTTTACAGGGCGACAGGTCCAGCGCGGGCACCAAGCCGGCGACGCTTCAGACCGGCGCGCAGATCAACGTCCCGTTGTTCATCAACACGGGCGACAAGTTGAAGGTCGACTCCCGCGACGGCAGCTACCTGGGCCGTGCTTGACGATGCCTGAGGCCAAGCCGGCGAGGCCTGCGAGGGCTGTTAAAGGGCGGCATCAGGCCCGCAAGCGCGCCGTCGACTTGCTGTTCGAGGCCGAGGCGCGCGGCTTGACCCCTGTCGAGGCGGCCGAGGCCCGCGCCGCTTTGGCGGAGGCGAAACCGGATGTGGCGCCGCTGCATCCCTACACCGAGACCGTGGCGCGTGGCGTGGCCGCGCACAGCGCTCATATAGACGACCTGATCTCGTCGCACCTGCAGGGCTGGACGCTGGAACGGCTCCCGGCGGTGGACCGGGCGATCCTGCGGGTTGCGGTGTGGGAGTTGTTGCACGCCAAGGACGTGCCGGAGCCGGTTGCCGTCGACGAGGCGGTGGAGCTGGCCAAGGAGCTGTCCACCGACGATTCGCCGGGCTTCGTCAACGGGGTGCTGGGCCAAGTGATGTTGGTGACGCCGCAGATCCGGGCCGCTGCCCAAGCGGTCCAGAACCGCGAGTCATGACCCGGCTGGAGCTGCGGGTCGTCATCGCCGGCGTGCTGGCGGCGACCGTCGTGCTGGGCGCGGTGGTGTGCGCCGCGTACGGGCAGGCCGCGATCGCGGCGGCGCTGGCGATCTACGCGCTGGGTGTGGGGGCCTGGCTCTATCACTGCATCGAGCGCTACGTGGTGGCGCGGCGCATCAGCACGGTTCGTTCGGTGGCCCGGCCTTTCGCGCCGCTGCTTCCGGTGATGGCCGCGATCATGGGGCTGACCCAGGCCGTGGTCCGATCGCTGTCCGACGTCACCGAGGTCGGGTCGCGGCGCTGGGATCTGCCGGTGCGCCGGTGGATGGCGATCAACCGGGCCAGGCCGTCAGGCGACGACGACCTCGACGGCTGAAACCACCCCCACGCCGTTCGACGGAGGGACACACTGGCGACATGGACCGTGACGGCAGGCGCCCGAGACGGCTTCGTGTTTCCGCGCTGGCGGCGGTAGCCAACCCGTCGTATTCGCGGCTGGATACCTGGAATCTGCTCGACGACGCCTGCCATCAGCTCACCGTCGTCAACCGGGCGGGGCTGGACACGACACACGAGGTGGCCCGGGTCAAGCGCCTGCTCAAGCGGCTCGCGGCCTACGAACGCTATTGGCTGTACCCGGGTGCGGAGAACCTGGAGGCATTCCGCAGCTATCTCGACAACCTTGCCACGGTGAGCCTTGCCGACGAGGTGTCGCTGGCGGTGCGGCTGCTCTCCGAATACGGCGACCGGGCGGCGCTGTTCGACACGTCCGGGTCGCTGGCCGACCAGGAGCTGGTGGCGCGGGCCAAGGAACAACAGTTCTACACCGTGCTGCTTGCCGACGACTCCCCGACGACGGCCCCGGAAAGCCTGGCCGAATGCCTGCGCGCGCTTCGCGACCCGTCCGACGACGTGCAGATCGAACTGCTGGTGGTGACCAGCGTCGAGGACGCGATCACCGCCGTCGCCCTCAACGGTGAAATCCAGGCGGCGATCATCCGCCACGACCTGCCGCTGCGGTCCCGCGACCGGGTGCCGTTGATGACCACACTGCTCGGCGCCAACGACGACGTGGTGGCCACCGACCGCACCCACGACTGGGTCGAGTGCGGCGAGTGGATCCGTGAACTGCGGCCGCACATCGACCTGTATCTGCTCACCGACGAGTCGATCGCCGCCGAGACCGAGGATGAGCCCAACGTCTACGACCGCACGTTCTACCGGCTCAACGACGTCACCGACTTGTACAGCACGGTGCTTGCCGGCATCCGGAACCGGTTCGCCACACCGTTTTTCGACGCGCTGCGGGCTTACGCCGCCGCACCGGTCGGCCAGTTCCACGCCCTGCCCGTCGCGCGCGGCGCCAGCATCTTCAACTCCAAGTCGCTGCACGACATGGGCGAGTTCTACGGCCGCAACATCTTCATGGCCGAGACGTCGTCGACGTCGGGCGGGCTGGACTCGCTGCTGGACCCGCACGGCGCCATCCGGGCGGCGATGGACAAGGCCGCGGTGACCTGGAACGCCAATTCGACCTACTTCGTCACCAACGGCACGTCGACCGCCAACAAGATCGTCGTGCAGGCACTTACCCGGCCCGGCGACATCGTGCTCATCGACCGCAACTGCCACAAGTCGCATCACTACGGCCTGGTGCTGGCCGGTGCCTACCCGCTGTATCTGGACGCATATCCGTTGCAGCCGTTCGCGATCTACGGCGCGGTCTCGCTGGAGACAATCAAACAGGCACTGCTCGACCTCGAGGCCGTCGGACAGCTGGACCGGGTGCGCATGTTGCTGCTGACCAACTGCACGTTCGACGGCGTCGTCTACAACCCGCGGCGCGTGATGGAGGAGGTGCTGGCGATCAAGCCGGACATCTGCTTTTTGTGGGACGAGGCGTGGTACGCGTTCGCCACCGCGGTGCCGTGGGCACGACAGCGGACCGCGATGGTCGCCGCCGAGCAACTCGAATCGATGCTGTCGTCTCCGGCCTACGCCGAGGAGTACCGCAAGTGGACTGCGTCGATGGAAGGGGTCGAGCGCGCGGAGTGGGTCAACCACCGGCTGCTGCCGGACCCCCATCGCGCTCGGATCCGGGTCTACGCAACACATTCCACGCACAAGTCGCTATCTGCGCTTCGACAGGCGTCGATGATCCACATCCGCGACCAGGATTTCGCGGCGCAGAGCCGCGACGCGTTCGCCGAGGCGTTTCTGACCCACACCTCCACGTCGCCCAATCAGCAGCTGCTCGCGTCGCTGGACCTGGCGCGCCGGCAGGTCGACATCGAGGGCTTCGAGATGGTCCGCTACGTCTACGACATGGCACTGGTGTTTCGTCACCGGGTCCGCAAAGACCGGTTGATCGGCAAGTGGTTTCGCATCCTCGACGAATCCGACCTGGTGCCCGACGAGTTCCGGCTGTCGAAAGTCAGCTCCTACCGCCAGGTTCGCCAGGGCGCGCTGGCCGAGTGGAACGAAGCGTGGCGTTCGGATCAGTTCGTGCTGGACCCCACCCGCGTCACCCTGTTCATCGGGAAGACCGGCATGAACGGTTACGAGTTCCGCGAGAAAATCCTGATGAACCGGTTCGGCATCCAGATCAATAAGACGTCGATCAACAGCGTGCTGCTGATCTTCACGATCGGCGTCACCTGGTCGAGTGTGCACTACCTGCTCGACGCGCTGCGCCGGGTGGCCGCCGATTTCGAGCGAACCCAATCCGCGGCGGGCAAGGAAGATCGCACGCTGCACGAGCGCCGGGTCGAGGAGATCACCGAGGATCTGCCGGCGCTGCCCGATTTCAGCGAATTCGACAGCGCATTCCGTCCCGAGGGAACCTGCTCGTTCGGCGACATGCGGTCGGCGTTCTACGCCGGATACGAGGATTCCGACCGCGAACACGTCCAGCTCGGCGCCGCCGGGAGGCGGCTTGTGGAGGGAAAGCCGTTGGTGTCCACCACTTTTGTGGTGCCCTACCCGCCGGGCTTTCCGGTGCTGGTTCCGGGCCAGGTGATCTCCAAGGACATCCTGTATTTCCTCGCCGAGATCGACGTGAAGGAGATCCACGGCTACAACCCGGAGCTTGGGCTGTCGGTCTTCACCGAGGCAGCACTGCAGCGGATGGCCACCACCAGGCGCGCCGTCGCCGAGGCAAGCGGAAACGGCAGGGCCTCGGAGGTCGCGGTGGCCTCCACCCGTGCCGTCCTCGGCTAGCCCCCTTTTTTGCCGTCAGCGTGCGTGTCGCCGGTCGACACGCCGGCAATTGTCGCGGGATCACGCACGCTCGCCGCGCAGAGAGTTCGACTCATCGGGAGTCGAAAGCCTGACTACCGGGGTGAGGTGGCGCAATCGCCGGCTGATCCCGAGTTTCGGCTGGTAGTACCGCAGTACCGGGCGGCGCAATGCATCCGGTCGCCTCGCCGCGGCCATTTCGGCCGGCCAGGACACCTGCGGTGCGCCGATAGCGTGACGGCGTGGCCTTAGCCGTACCGCTGCCGATCCGCCGGCCCCGCGCCGACCGCGCGCGCCAGGTCGCCGACGTGCTGCGCCATCAGATCCACAGCGGCGCCTACGATGACGGGCTGCCCACCGAGCAGCAGCTGGCGAGCGAGTTCTTCGTCTCCCGCAACACGATTCGCGATGCGCTTGCCGTCCTGAAGAACGAGGGGCTGATCGATCGCGGGCCGCGCGTCGGAACCCATGTGGCGCAACGCAAATACGACCACGGTCTCGACACGCTCTTGGGTCTGAAGGAAACCTTCAAAGGTTACGGCGACGTCCGCAACGAGGTGCGTGCGGCAATAACGATCGCCGCCCCGCCGTCGGTGGCACAGCGGCTGCAACTGGCGCCGGGCCAGCAGGTGGTGTTCATCGAACGGCTGCGTTACCTCGGCGGGCTGCCGCTGAGCCTGGACCTGACCTACCTCGCGCCTGACGTCGGCGCCGAGATCCTGGCCCAGCCGCTGGAGACCAACGACGTGTTCGAGCTCATCGAGCAAGTCAGCGGGCATCGGCTCGGCTCGGCGGGCCTGGCGCTGGAGGCCATTCCCGCCGACCCCCATTCCGCGGCGGCGCTGCAGGTGCCTGACGGTGCGGCGCTGCTCATGCTGGAACGGCTCACCAGTCTCGACGACGGCAGACCCGTTGACCTGGAATATATCCGGATGCGCGGTGATCGAATCACCATGCGCGGCAGCCTCGTTAGGAGTTCGACGTGACACTGGTCAATCAGCGCGCCGACGTCCCGGTGACCATCGACGAGTCGCTGTGTATCGACGGCTGCACGCTGTGCGTCGACATCTGCCCGCTGGACTCGCTGGCCATCAACCCCGAGACCGGGAAGGCCTTCATGCACGTCGACGAATGCTGGTACTGCGGCCCGTGCGCGGCCCGCTGCCCGACAGGCGCGGTGACCGTCAACATGCCCTACTTGATCCGCTAGGACAATTCATGAGAAGAACCGCCACCTTGCTGGCGGCGCTGACGCTGGTTGCCGCCGGTTGCACGCTGAACTCCACCGATGCCGTCAACGTCGTCGTCGGCTATCAGTCCAAGACCATCAACACGGTGACCGCAGGCACGCTGTTGCGCGCCCAGGGTTATCTGGAGCGCCGACTCGACGACATCACCAAACGCACCGGCACGAAATACCGTGTCACGTGGCAGGACTACGACACCGGTGCGCCGATCACCGCCCAGATGGTCGCCGAGAAGATCGACATCGGCTCGATGGGCGACTACCCGATGCTGATCAACGGCTCCAAAACGCTGGCCAACGAGCGCGCCCGCACCGAAATCGTCTCGGTAACCGGCTACCAGCCCAAGGGCGCACTGAACATGGTGGTGGTGACGCCGGCGTCGACGGCCGGGGCGATCACCGACCTGTCCGGGAAGAAGGTCTCCGCCAGCATCGGATCGGCCGGTCACGGCACCCTGGTGCGGGCGTTGTCGAATGCCGGGATCAACCCGGCCACTGGCGTCGAGGTGTTCAACCAGCAGCCGCAGGTCGGTGCCTCGGCGCTGGAATCCGGTCAGGTGCAAGCACTCTCGCAGTTCGTGGCCTGGCCCGGTCTGCTGGTCTACCAGGGCAAGGCCAAGCTGCTCTACGACGGCGCCGAGCTGAACTACCCGACGCTGCACGGCGTCGTGGTGCGCCGGGCTTACGCAGCCGCCCACCCGGAGGTGCTCGACGCCTTCCTGCAGGCGCAGCTCGACGCCACCGACTTCATCAACACCAAACCGCTGGACGCGGCGCGCATCGTCGCCGAGGGCAGCGGACTGCCGCCAGAAGTCGTCTACCTCTACAACGGCCCCGGCGGCACATCGTTCGACACCACGCTCAAGGCGCCGCTGGTCGACGCGCTGAAAGGCGATGTGCCGTACCTGAAGTCGATCGGCGACTTCGCGGACCTCGACGTCGGCGGCTTTGTGCAGGACGCGCCGCTGCGGGCGGCGTTCGCCACCCGAAAGCTCGACTACGGCAAGGCAGTCAACCAAATCGACCACCCGTCGCTGACCGGCGGCGAGCTGTGGCTGGACGGATCGGACACCACCCAATCGCTTGCCGACCCGACGGCCCTACTCAAAGCCGTGCGGGACGCCACCGCTCACGGCGGGCACGTGCGCGCGGCCTACGTGCACGACGCCGGACTGGGCACCCGCTGGTTCGCCGACAAATCAGTATGGGTCCGCGACGGCCAGAACTACCTGCCGTTCGACACCACGGCTGGCGCGCACCGCTACGTCGCCGCGCACCCGGGCAGCGTCGCCGTCGACTATCAGCAAGCCCTGGCGGGTGCGGCGTGACCGCCGTCGAGATCAGTGCCCCGGCGGCGATCACGCCCGTCACCGTCCTGCCGCGCCGAGGCCCCTCGCCGTGGCGGTCGCGCCTGCTGCGGACCGCGTCGGTGGCCGCCGCGATCGGGTTATGGCAGCTGCTCACCGCCGGCAAGGCTCGGCTGTGGCTGCGGTTCGACACGCTTCCCACCGTCACCGAGATCGTCGCCGCCCTGACCCGCCGGCTGGCCACCGACGAGTACTGGCTTGACTTGGGGCAGTCGCTGATTCGCATCCTCACCGGCTTCGGGCTGGCCGCGGGGGCCGGTGTGGCGACCGGCATTCTCTTGGGGCGGTCCCGGATGTTCGCCGACGTGTTCGGCCCGCTGACCGAGTTGACCCGGCCGGTCCCGGCGATTGCCGTGGTTCCGGTCGCGATCCTGCTGTTTCCCACCGACGAGGCGGGGATCGTGTTCATCACTTTCCTGGCGGCCTACTTCCCGATCATGGTCAGCACCCGGCATGCGGTCCGGGCATTGCTCACGCTGTGGGAGGACTCCGTGCGCACCCTGGGCGGCGGCCGGTG
>Ga0070737_10003135_pt1 | contig 18361 bp, 16 predicted proteins | sample Coa_R1_10_FD_66438 | JGI IMG/M metagenome (GOLD analysis project Ga0070737, IMG submission 66438) | Surface soil microbial communities from Centralia Pennsylvania, which are recovering from an underground coalmine fire - Coalmine... | ecosystem: Environmental > Terrestrial > Soil > Unclassified...
GCGTTCCTCGATCTCGGCGCGCTGAGCGGCCGGCCCTACAGTGCGGCCGACGCGAGCTACCTCGCGCCCGATCCCGGCGGCGCTTGCCCGAGCCTCGTGGTCACGGCACCCGATGGCACGCGCCGCACCGTGCGCGCGTGGCTCAACTATGCGGCGGGAACCATTATCTTCGATGGTTGGGACGCCAGCGACGGTCTGAAGGCTGGGGCCGCGCTGGCCCAGCGCCTCTGGGAGCTGGACCTGCAGGCCGGCTGGCCCCTGCCGGCCCCGTGCCCGCCCCCGCCTCCACCGACCGCGACCGCCACGGCCTCACCGACGGCCACGGCAACGCCTACCCGCACGCCCAGCCCGACGCGCACTCCCACCGCGACCAGCGTCCCGACCGTCACGCCTACCCCGACGCCAACCGACCCCACGCTGCCGACGCTCACCCCGCCGACCACGCCGAGCCCGACCGGTACGGCCTCGCTCACGCCCTCGCCGACCCGCACGCGCACACCGACCCGCACGCTGACCCCGACGCCGACGCCGACGCGGACCCTCACGGCCACCCCGACGCCCGACATAGGAGTGAGTGCGGCCGGGGGCCCCGACCCCTATGGCTACACATATCGCGACAGCCGCCTGCCCGATGGGCCCCGGTTCCAGTGGTACGACGCCACCGGCGGCGGCACGCGCCTCACTGCGCTCGACGACGCGAACGACCTGCGTGCTGGGCCGGTTCCACTGGGGTTCGACTTCCCCTTCTATGGGGGCACCTACACGCAGGTGTGGGTCGACGCCAACGGCGTGCTCTCGCTCGCGAACGGCGGGGGCTACTCGCCGCCCCAGAACCTGCCGCTCACGCATCCCAACGCCCAGCGCGGCATCATCGCCGTGTTCTGGGACGACCTCACGCTCACTCGCGGGGCGGCCTGCCCTGCCGCGGCCAGCAACGCGGGGGTGTATATCAAGCAGGATGGCCAAGGGGCCGGCGCGATGTTTACTGTCTCGTGGCTGGGCGCCGTGCGCTACCCTTGCGAAAGCGGGCAATACTACTTCCAGGCGCGGTTACATCCCGACGGCCGTATCCTCTTGCAGTACCTGGTGATGGACGGCGCGCTCAACTCGGCCACCGTCGGCCTACGCAGCGCCGACGGTGCCAGTGCGTTGCAGTACGTCTACAACCAGCTGGGTGTGGCGGCCGGCCGCGCCATCGAGTTCCGCCCGCCCGGCGTGGTGGCGACCCCGACGCCGACACCCACCCCGACGGGCACGCCCGCCGCAGCACTCACCGCCTCGCCGCTACCCGCGCCGCCAAGTGGCACCGTGCTGCCGCTGCTCGGCGGCCTACGGCTGGTAGCCGTGCCAGCCGGCGCGCCGCCCACCCCTCCGTCCCCTACCCTCACTGCGGCGCCGTTGAGTGGCACACTCGTCCCCACCCAGCCCCCGCCCGCGCCGTCCCTCGCGCCCACCCCGACCCTGACGCCCGTGCAAGTGCTCCCGACGCCAAGCGGCACCCCGACGCCTCGCGCCCTCACGCCGATCGTAGTAGCGGGCACCGCCACGCCCACGCGCACGGCCACCGCAACCCCCACCCGCACGCCCACACCGACTGCCACACGCACCCCCACTCCGACCCGCACCCCTACCCCCACGCCCACGCGCACCCCCACCCGTACGCCAACGGCCACGGCCACCCCGACGCGCGCCCCTACCGCGACCTTCACGCCCACCCGGCCGCCCACGGCCACCCCACGGCCCGCCTCCACGGCAGCGAGCGGGAGCACCAGCGGGGCCGCTGGCGGGGCGGGCGGAGCCGTAGGCAGCGGGGCACGCTGATCGATCGGCGGGGCCGAGCCTTTGCTACACTCCTGCCCAGGGTGGGGTGGAGGCACAGCGATGGGTGCGCTGGCGGGTGTACGGATCATCGAGTTCGGGCAGGTGATCGCCGGCACCTTCGGTACACAGCTGCTGGCGGACTACGGCGCCGAGGTGATCAAGGTCGAGCCGCCGCAGGGCGATCCGGGCCGCAACCCCGTAGTGGGCAACCTGCGCGGCGAGAGCTGCCTGTTCCTGAGCATGAACCGCAACAAACGCAGCATCGTCCTGGACCTCAAGCGCCCCGAGGGGCTCGCGGTCTGCGACGACTTGGTGCGCACCGCCGATGTGGTCATCGAGAACTTCCGGCCGGGCACCGCCGAACGGCTGGGCATCGACGAGCCGCGGCTGCGCGCGCTCAACCCGCGGCTGGTCTATGCCTCGCTCTCGGGCTTCGGGGCCGACAGCCCGCATCGCGACCTCCCCTCGTTCGACCTGGTACACCAGGCGATGAGCGGCTGGATGAGTATCACCGGCCAGCCAGGCGGCGCGCCGTGTGCCGCGGGGGTGCCGGTCGCCGATCTGCTGTCCGGGGTGTTCCTGACTCACGGCGTGCTGGCCGCGCTGTATGCGCGCGAGCGCACCGGCCAGGGGCAGCGGGTGGAAACGGCGATGTTCGACGTGATGCTCGCGCTGCTCACCTTCCACGCTACGGCGTTCCTCAACTTGGGGATCGTGCCCGGCCCGCGCGGGTCCGCCCACGAGTACCACGTGCCCTGGCAGGCCTTCCGCTGTGCCGATGGCTGGATCGTCGTCACCCCGCGCGAGCAGCATTTCTGGCGGCGCCTATGCGCGGTCATCGGGCGGCCAGAGCTGGCCGATGACCCGCGCTTCGCCGACAGCCAGGCGCGCCGCGCCCACCGCGAGGAGTTGATCCCCCTGCTGGAGGCGGTGTTCGCTACCCGGCCCGCCGCCGAGTGGCTGCGGCGGCTGCACGAGGCCGACGTGCCGGCCGCGCCGGTGAACACCGTCGCCCAGGCGCTAACCGATCCCACCGTGGCTGCGCGCGGGTTGATCGCCGAGCTCGCCTACGCACCCACAGGCCCTGTGCGGGTCGTGGGCAACCCGCTGCGTTTCAGCGCCACGCCGATCGACCGCTACACACCGCCGCCGCGGCTCGGCGAGCATACGGTCGCCATCCTCCGCGAGCTGGGCTATTCCGCCGAGCGGATCGCGCACCTACTGGCCATCGGTGCGGTTCGGGCGCCCGCCGCCGCTGCGGAGCGCGCCCCGGGGACGCCACCTGCCGCCCGGGCGAGCGAAGCGGGGTAGCAAGAGGAGCGATCCCGATGGAGCCCTTGCGCACGCTGCTGTTCGTGCCAGCCAATCGCCAGCGGCTGCTCGACAAGGCGCCGACGCTGGGCGCCGACGCGCTGCTGCTCGACCTGGAAGACGCCGTTCCACTGGCCGAGAAGGAGGCGGCGCGCCGCATGGCCCAGGCCTACCTCCCTACCATCACCGGCCAGCCGGTGTGGGTGCGGGTCAACGCCGTCGCCAGCGGCGAGCTGGCCGCCGACCTCGACGCGCTGGTCGGCGTGCGGGGCCTGGCCGGCATCGTGCTGCCCAAGCCCGAGGCGCCGGCCGAGGTGCTCGAACTCGACCGACTGCTGCGAGCGCGTGAGGCGGTGCGCGGCTTGGCCCCGGGCAGCGTGCCTGTGATCCTCCAGATCGAGAGCGCGGCCGGCGTGCTATTTGCCTACCCGCTGGCCACGGCGGCAGCACGCGTCGTCTCGGTCTGCTTCGGCGGGGCCGAGGATGGCGACCTGCAGAGCGACCTAGGCTGCGGGTGGTCGATCGAGGGCCCGGAGCTGCTATACGCGCGCCAGCACACGCTGCTCGCGGCGCGCGCCGCCCGGCTCGCCTGGCCGCTCGACGGCGTGTTCGCCAACGTGCGCGACGCGGACGGCTTCGCCCGCGATACCCAGCTCTCGCGCCGGCTGGGCTACCGCGGGCGGACGGTGATCCATCCTAGTCAGATCGCCCCCGCTAACCAGCTCTATAGCCCTAGCCCCGCGGAGGTCGCCTATTACCGGCGGGTGCTGGAGGCGTTCGACGCGGCCGTCGCTCAGGGCACCGCGAGCACGACGGTCGACGGCAAGCTGGTCGACTATGCGATGGCCGAGCGGGCGCGGCGCGTGCTGGCGCTGGCCGCGCGGCTGGGCGTAACGGGCTGAGCACTCACCGCAGCCGGACCAGGGTGGGCGCGAGCATGCGGAGCGGCGGGCGGGCCGCCAGCGAGATCAGGTGGCCGGCGCAGCGGCAATCCGAGCTACCAAACCGCGCCCAGCGCCGCGCGCCGGGCAGCGTGGCCAGGCTGGCGGCCAGCGCACACTCGCGTCGCCCGCGGCCGACCGCCACCCAGACCTCGACTAGCTCGGCATGCGGGCGTAGGTAGTCGATGTGCCAGTGGGGCCGCCGCGGCGGGCGCAGGTGGTGGCGCAGGCGCGCGGCCAGCCCGCCCTGGGCGCTGCCGGCGTAGACATGCCAGCCAGCAGGCAGGTGCAGCACGCCCAGCCGCCCGATGACCAGAGCGCGGGGCACGTGGGTCCGTAGGACAAGCAGGTAGCTGCCGGGCGCGCGGGGCGCCTCCCCCGCGTCGAGCGGCGCGGTCCCGCCAGCGAAGCGGACCATGGCGCGGCACGGCCCGCTAGAACAGGGGCGGCCCCAGGGCCTGACCGCCGGCGGCGCGCGCCAGGATCACCACATCGCGGCCGAGCTGCCGTGTCGCTTCTACCAGCTTGGGGTCGTCGGGCCGGCCATCCACGAGCTGGAAGCCGCTGCCGTAGACGATCGCCGGCACGACATGCACTTGGAAGAAGGCTAGCGCCGTGCGTAAACCCAGGTCCAGCCCCAGATAGTGGTGCGGGCTGGCGCCCGTGGCGATCAGCCCGGCCGCCTTGCCCACCATGTACTCTTTGGGGATGACGTCGATCAGGTTCTTGAGCGCACCCGTCATCCCACCACGGTACATGGGCGAGCCGATCACATAGGCCCTGGCCGCCCGCACGCGCGCCAGCACCGCCTGCGTCACGGGGGAGTAGGCTTCCGGCGGGCGCCCGTCGGCGAAGTCGAGCGGGGTCTCCGCCAGGTCGATCAGGTCGGTCTGCACGCCCTCGCACTCCGCCGCCCCCGCGAGCGCCAGCTCGATCAGCGCGCGCGTACGGCCGCTACGCGCCGCGCTGCCGCAGATCCCTAGCACCAGCATCTACGCCTCCCGCCGGAAAGGGCGTCGCAGCCCGGCCTGCTCCAGCAGCGGCAGCACCTCGGCGACCCATTGCTGGAGTTCCGCCTCGTAGTTCACCCACGATAGCACGACGCCGTCGAGCCCTACCCCCACCAGCTTCCCCAGCGTGTCGGTGATCTGCTCGGGCGTGCCCACCAAGGGATAGCCCCCCCAGCCAGCGATGAAGTGGAATTTGAACGCCTCCACGGCCTCGGGTGGCAGCACCCCCGACTGGACGCCGATGATGCGCGTCAGATTGTCCACGGCCTCCCAGTCGCCCCGCTCGCGAACGTAGTAGTGCAGATACTCCCGGGCCTCGCGCTCGGTGGGGCGACAGACCACATAGCCATTGGTCCATACCTGGAGCTCGCGGCCGAACTCCTCGCGCGCCAGCCGGCGCAGATGCTGCACCTGGGCACGGGCGCCGTCGTAGTCGTGCTCGCGCACCAGGATGAACGCCATGTCGGCGTACTTCGCGGCGAACCGCTGGCCCACCGGCGAGCCGCCGGCGTTCATGATCGGCGGGAACGGGCGCTGGATCGGCTTCGGCTGATGAAACCCCTTCTGGATGCGGAAGAAGCGCCCCTCGAAGTCGAACTCGTCCTCGGCGGTCCACAGCTGTTTGACGATCTCGAGCCACTCGGCCGCGTACTCGTAGCGCGTGTCGTGCTCCATGATCGGCGCGCCGAACATCTCCAACTCCGGCTGGTACCAGCCGCAGACGACGTTCAGCGCGAAGCGGCCGTTCGAGATGTGGTCGATGGTGGTGGCTTGTTTGGCCGCCATGAGCGGGTGCACGGTCGGCACATGCGACGTGGAGAACACCCCGATCTGCTCAGTCACTGCCGCCACGCCCGCCGCCCAGGTGTAGCATTCGAAGCAGCTCCCATTGAAATTGGTCGGTCCGCCGAACCCCTTCCAGCGGGCCACTGGGACCATCGCTTCCAGGCCCGCCTGGTCCGCCAGGGTGGCGATGCGCCGGGTGTTCGGCCAGGTCGTCTCCAGCCGCCCCTCGGCCAGGGTGATCGCGCAGCCGTTGCTCACATTGGCCCCAAACACCCCCAGCTTCAGGCGGTTGTCGTTGAACAGCGGGTTCGTCGCCTGCCGGGGCGCGGCCTGCTGGTCGCCCGTCATGGTGTCTCCCTATCGCCTGCAGCGTGCTCCGTCCGCATTCTAGGCGGAGCCTATCGGCCCCGCTAGTGGTCGCGCGGCGCCAGGGGCAGGGGGTGGCCTGGGCACCCACCGCGTCGGCCGCACCGATCGCCGGGAGAACCGTCGCCCGCCGGCGCGATTTTCTCTATCATGAGCGCTACAGGCGCGTCCCGGTCAGGTAGGTGGCGGCGGAGGGAACGATGTCGCGGCACAGCCTCCACGCGGTCGGTATCGGCTGCCTCGTGTTGTTGAGCGTGCTCGGGGCCTGCGCCCCGTCGGCGAGCCGCCCCTCGGGGGCCAGCGAGGCGCCCAGGGCCGCGGCCCCACCAGCGGGAGCGGCGGCCCAAACCGGTGCGCCCGCGCCGCCCGAGCACATCCGGATCAGCTACGCGGGGCTGACGGCGCACTTCGCCGCGGCCTGGGTGCCCAAAGAGGCCGGGTACTTCGCGCAACAGGGGCTCGACGCCGAGGTGACCTACCTGCCCAGCCGCCAGGCATCGGCCGCGCTGGTGTCCGGTGAGGCCGACTACGCCTTCTTCAGCGGCCGCACGCTGGTCGACCTGCGCATCCAGGGCGCCGACGTGGTGGCTATCGCCGCGCCGATGACCAAGCTCATCCTATCGCTGATCGTGCAGCCCGATATCCAGCGCCCCGAGGACCTGCGCGGCAAGCGCATGGGGGTGACCGGGTTCGGCTCGATCATCGACTTCGGCGGCCGCTACCTGCTCAAGGAGCTGGGGCTCCAGCCCGAGGTCGATGTGGCCGTCATCCAGCTCCAGACCAATCCGAATATCATGGCCGCGCTCGAATCGCATGCCATCGAGGCCGGTGCGCTCGCCCCGCCCCAGAGCCTCCAGGCGCTGGCCCAGGGGTATCGCGAGCTGGCCGCCATGCACCGGCAGCCGTTCGAGTACCCCGCGAACATCGTGGCGGTGCGCGGCGACCGGCTGCGCGAGCGGCCCGATCAGGTGCGTCGCGTGGTGCGGGCAGTGACCGAGGGCATCGCCCGCATCAAGAACGATCCGCCCTATGCCCAAGCGGTGCTCAAGCAGTACACCTCGATCGAGGACCCGGAAGCTCTCAAAGGCACCTACGACCTGTTCGCGCCGGCCTTCCCGCGGCTGCCGCTGCTCACCGAGGCGGCCCTGCAGGTGGCGATCGACGAGACCGCCGCCGAGAACCCACGGGCGCGCGAGGTGACGCCGGCGAGCGCGATGGACATGCGCTTCGTCCAGGAGATCGAGGCGTCGGGCCTGCTCCACCAGCTCTATCCCTAAAGGTTACGGCGCGCGCAAGGCCGCCTCCTGGTAGCGCAGGTCGACGAAGCGTTCGGGCGGCGGCAGCGGGGCGCTGAGGTCGCCCTGCTCCAGCATCAGCTCGAGCATCGCCTGGATGCTGGCCAGGTCGATCGCTCCGCGCGGGTACAGGATGTGGTCTTGCACGATCCAGCCCTCGTAGGTCTGCTCGGCCGCCTCGCGGGTAGCCCCGATCCCCTCGGTCAGCCCGCGGAGGGCGCCCTCGCGGTTCGAGGGATCGTAGATCCAGTCGATGGCCCGTCCCACCGCGCGTAGCCAGCGCACGAGCGTGTCGGCGTTGGCCGCGGCCCAGTCCTGCCGCGCCGCCATCGTCAGGAAGGGGAAGTGGGGAAGCACCTCTTTCGACGAGCCGAGGATCGGGTAGCCGTCCTGGCGCAGCTGCACGTCCTCCGGGCTCGGCAGCATCGCGGCATCGAACGCACCCGAGCGGAAGGCGATGTACCGCTCGGCGGTGCCGCCGCCGACCACCAGGTGGTAGTCGCTTTCTTGGAGCCCCCGCGCCTGCAGCAGCTTCCGCAGGTGGGTCGTCTCGCCGCCCTTCAGTGCCGAGACGCCCAGGGTCGCTCCGCGCAGGGCGCTGTACGCGCGAATGTGCGGCTGCGCCACCAGCGAGTAGACCGCGCGATTGACCCCGCCGACGATTACCACGGGCGCGCCGCGGTCGTGCCCCAGGATCACCGCGTCGGCCGACGCCGAGACCACATCGAGCGAGCCGCTAGCCACGAACTGCACGGCGCGCACCGACGCGCCGGTCTGCGTGGTCTCGACCTCGAGCCCCTCGTGCTCAAAGAACCCCTGCTGCTCGGCCACGAAGATCGGCCAGTTGTGGACGTTCCGCGAGACCATGCCGTACTGGATCCGGGTGCGCGCGGGCGGGCCGGACCCTGGCGCAGCGGCCGCCGCCACCGGCCGGCCTGCGCTGGTCGTGCTGTCGGCGGCCGGAGGCGTGCCCCCTGACGAGCAGGCGCCGAGCAGGGCGAGCACCCCACCGAGCAGGCCGAGTGCGGCCCAACGCCCCACCGTTCGCCCTTGGTGTCCTGCCCACATGGCGGCCTCCCCCCGCCGGCCGGAGCGGACGGCGCCGTTACCATAGCCCCTGTGCACCGCAGCGTAGCACGCCCGCCGCGTCTCGTCACGCGCGTGCGTGCCCTCCGCCTGGCCTCCCCGACCCGGCCTGTGGGGCGGCCGAGCGCGCCAGGTGCGCGCGGGATGTACGCCCGTACGCAAATCGCCTATCATGGCAGCGAGTGCCTGGGTAATTACCGAACGGCGGGTGGCCGCCGGAGGGCGAGCTAGGGGCGGCTGCCGCGGGAAGGAGGGTGCGCGTGCGGTTCGGGACATACTATTTCCTGCAGCGCCCGCCGGGCCGAGCGGAGAGCGCGATCATCCGCGAAGAGCTAGACCAGATGGTCTGGTCAGAGGAGCTGGGCTTCGACTCGGTCTGGCTGACCGAGCACCACTTCGCGGACTACGGCCTCTCTGCGGCTCCGAGCGTGTTGGCTGCCGCGGTCCTCAGCCGCACCACCCGCTTGCACCTCGGGCTCGCGGTATACGTGCTCCCCTTCCACCATCCCATCCGCTTCGCCGAAGAGATGGCCACGCTCGATATCCTCGGCGATGGGCGCTTCACCGTCGGGATCGGGCGCGGCAACCGGCCGGCCGAGTTCGTGGGCTACGGTGTGCCGCAAGAGGAGAGCCGGGGGCGGTTCGAGGAGGGCCTCGACATCGCCATCCAGGCGTGGACCCAGCCGTACGTCGAATACGAGGGGCGCTACTGGCGCATCCCGCGTACGCCCGTGCACCCCAAGCCGATCACCAAACCGCACCCGCCCATCGCTGTGGCGGCCATTAGCAACGAGACAATCACCTGGACGGCCCAGCGCGGCTACCGGCTCCTCTCCTCCGGGCTATTCACCCCCCTGCGCCAAAGTGTCGAGCAGCGCCAGCGCTACGCCGATGCCCTCGCGGCCGCTGGTCACGACGCCGCGACCATCGCGCGCCTCCTGGGGCAGTGGACACTCACCAAGCATGTCTATGTCGCGCCGACTGACGCCGAGGCGCAGGCGGAGGCGCGCGACGCCGAGCTGTGGTACCTCGACTCGTACTGCCGCTCCATGCGCGTCGACCACCTGGCCACCGTCTCGGCGGCTGTGCGCCAGCAGGCCGAGCAGATGATCGCGCAGATCCAGCGGCTGCGCTGGGATGACCTGCTGCGTGAGGCGCTGCTGATCGGCTCCCCCGAGACGGTGGCCGCCAAGGTGGCTGAGCTGCAAGCCGCCGGGGTGGGCGAATTGGCCTGCTGGATGAACTTCGGCGGCCTGCCGCCCGATAAGGTCCGCCGCTCGATGGAGTTGTTCGCGCGCGAGGTCATGCCGGCGTTCCAGGGCTAGCCGAGGCCACGGCTGCGGGGCCCGGGGAGTACGCCCGTGCGCCTTGCAGGCTGCCGCGGCGGCGCGTAGAGTACCCCAGAGCGAAGGCCGGCGGCGACGGGGAGGCGACAATGCGGATCGGCGTGATCGGCGCGGGCGCCATCGGGCGCTATCTCATCCAGGCAGTGCGCTCGGGACAGGCAGGCGACCACGAGGTCGTGGTGGTGGCCGATATCCTGCCGCAGGTGGAGATCGAGGGGCTGCCGTACACCACCGATGTGACGACGCTGCCTAGCTATCGCCTCGACCTCGTGGTGGAGGCGGCGGCCCAGGCCGCGGCGCGGGCGCACGTCATTCCCCTCCTCGAGGCCGGGCTCGACGTCATGATCATGAGCGTGGGCGCCCTGGCCGATGAGGCGTTCTACACGCGCCTGCGCGAGGTCGCACGCCGCGCCGGCCGGCGCGTGTACATCCCCTCCGGCGCGCTGGGCGGGCTCGATGCCATCAAGGCGGCGGCCATCGCGGGCCTCGATGAGGTCGAGCTGATCACCACCAAGCCGCCCGTGGCGCTCCAGGGCGCCGCCTACTTCGAGACCCATCCCGTCGATTGGGCGGCGATCCGCGAGCCCACCACAGTGTACGAGGGGCCGGCTATCGAGGCGGTGCAGCACTTCCCACAGAACGTCAACGTCGCCGCGGTACTCAGCCTGGCCGGGCTGGGCCCCCGCCGCACGCGCGTGCGCGTGGTCGCCGACCCGGCGGCCACCGTCAACCAGCACCGCGTGCGGGCGCGTGGGGCGTTCGGCTCGCTGGAGGTCACGCTCAACAACTTGCCCAGCCCCGACAACCCGAAGACGAGCTGGCTGGCCGCTCTCGCCGCGGTGGCCATGCTGCGCCGTCTGGCCGACCCCATCCAGCTCGGCCAGTAGCGCCGCCCTCAGACGGGCAGATCGACGTACTGCTCCGGCGCCACGCCCAGCTCGCGCGCCAGCTGGGCCACCTCCTCCCACACGACGTCGGCGATCTCCACGCCGTGCGCTAGCCGCTCGCGCCGCGTGCGGTACGAGCGCTCGCCCGGCACCAGGATCTCGGCCACGCCCGGCGCGCGGCGCGAGCCCTTCACCTGCGCGAGGTAGGCGCTGACGGCCGCGCGGAATCCCGCCGGGTCCACGAACACCGCGGGGTCGAGCGCGAGCAGCAACGTACCCCAATGCTGCGTCCAGCCCCGGGCGTCGCGCATCGGCCCGGCGCCCACACCCGTGAGCAGGCCGCCGAGCAGCTCGACCGCCAGGCCCAGGCCGTAGCCCTTGGCGCCGCCCACCGGCGTGATGGCCGCCGCGGCGCGCGGGTCGGTGGTAGGCGTGCCGGTGGCGTCGACCGCCCAGCCCTCCGGGAGCGGCCGGCCGGCGATCGCCGCCTCGCGCAGCTTGCCGAACGACGTGGCGCCCACGCTCATGTCCAGCAGGAACGGGTCGCCGGTGGTCGGTACCGCCACGGCGATGGGGTTGGTGCCGATCTGGCGCTCCACCCCGCCCCAAGGGTGCACATGGGCCTCAGACTTGGCGAACAGCACGCCGACCACCCCCTCGCGGGCCAATAGCTCGACATAATAACCCGCGAGAGCGATGTGGCCGCAGTGGTTCAGAGCGATCGCCGCGGCGCCGCCGCGCCGGGCGCGGGCGAGGGCCTCGCGGGCGGCCAGGGTGGCGGCATACGGTCCCAGTGCCCGGTCGCCGTCCAACAGGGCGGCGGCCCCCCGTTCCTGGACGATGCGTGGCTGGGCCTGCGCGCGGCACCAGCCCGTGCGCAGCAGATCCACGTTGAGCGGCACGCGGATCAGGCCGTGCGACCCATGGCCGCGGAGATCGGCCTCGGTGAGCACATCGGCCATGGCGGCGGCCTCGGCGGCGCTCGTGCCGAGGGCCATGAAGATGGCGTGGATGTAGCGGCGCTCGGCGTCGGCCGTCAGTCGCATCGCTTGCTCCCCGGAGATGTACGGTGTCGCGAGCAGGGCGCCGCGAGCCCCCCCGCTCACCGCTCTAGGGTAGCAGGCGAGCGCGCGGCCAGCACATCACCGCGCGTCAGCTCCCTGCGCGCTCCCCACCGCCCGTCGGCACGGAGACAAGCACCACCGGCCCACGGTGCGCTAGCCACCCTTTCAGGACACGGGTGCACACGGCCTGCCGTGCGTGCTCAGGCTGCTGGGGCCTGGCGTGCACGGACCAGAGCGACGGCGAGTAGGTGTTTGCATGGGACGTGGCCGCGCCAGGCGAAGTCCGGGCAGTTGCAATAGGCCTCGCGCACGGCCCACCAACCGCCGCGCGTGCCGCGCACACGATAGCGACCATCGCCCAGCGCTTCCACTGCGCCAGCGCGCACGAGCGCCGTAGCCCGCTCGGCTCGCTGGGCAGCCTGCGCGGCCAACCGTGCGGCATCGAGCGGTAGCCGTGGTGCTGACGTCAGGGATCCTTCCGGCCCGCCACGAGGTGGTTCCTTCACAAGGATATTGTAAAGTATGGGCGGGGCGCTGGGCGGGTACGCGTCGGGTATCATGTGAACGGCAGCGAGGCCGAGAGCGAACCGGCGGTGCCGCCAGCGTTGGGAAGGGAGGCCATTGCAGATGCTTACACTGACGCCAGCGGCGCGGGCGAAGGTCGAGGCGTTGCTCGCGCGCGCGGAGGACCCGCACACCGCGCTGCGCGTGTTCGTCTCGCCCGGCGGCTGCTCGGGCCTGTCGTATGGCATGACGCTCGATACCGAGCGCCAAGAGGGCGATACGATCATCGAGGACGGCGGCGTGCGGATCGTCGTCGACGAGATGAGCGCGATGTATCTCGCCGGCGCGGAGATCGACTATGTTGATGCGCTGATGGGCGGTGGGTTCACCATCCACAACCCGAACGCCGTGCGCTCCTGCGCCTGCGGGCACTCGTTCGACACGGGGCGAGACGCCGCTACCGCACGCCCCTGCCACTAACCCGCGCCGTCGCCGCCTGATCCCCGGGGCCGTGGTTCCGCGAGCGCCACGGCCCCACCGTGTAGCCCCAAGCGCTGGCCTGCGGCGCCGCGGAGGCGCGCCCGGACCGCCGTTCGCCGCGAGCCGCCGGCCAAGTACGGCTTCATGTACGTACGCACCGCTTGCGTGGTGCGGCGCGTTTTTGCTACCGTGTAACCGAGGGCACGAGCTTACCGCGACGTTGCCTTCGGAAGGGAGGACCGGCACGGTGTTCCACCGGCTCAAGCCGCATGTTCTCCTGGGGAGATGGCAAGTCGACAGGTAAGCCCCCGCGCCGCCCAGCGCGGGGGCCAGGGGACCCTTCCGCCGAGTTGTTGAACCGAATGGGGTTGCGTTCGCTCGGCAGTCGAGCGGAGAAGTAGGCGGAAGCTAAGGACGAGAGCGAGCGAGGTGATACTACTCACCTCGCTCGCTTGTTTGTTCGTGCGGCGCGCGCCGCGATGGGTAGACAGCAAAAGCGCCCCGGTGATCTACCGGGGCGCTGCACGGAACTACCGGCCGCTAGCGCTTCGCGGGCTCGTCGCGGCGCCGGAGCTCGTCGGCCACGTCGTCGGCAGCGTCTTCCGCCTCGCCCTTGGCCTGGCGCGCCTTGCCCTTCAGCTCCTCGGCCTTGTCGCCGGTCAGCTTGCCCTTCAGCTCCTCGGCCTTGCCCTGGATCTTGTCGCCGAGCCCTGCCATGAGAGATCTCCTCCTACATTTGCGACGACCGCTGGGGCCGTCTGCCGCCTCGTATCGCAAGCGACGTGCCAGGCGCGACGTGGTGCTACCGCGCCGCTAACCTGGTATGATCCAGCGCACGGACGTGCTGTTGTCGAGGGGCCCATGGCCGAGCCACCGCCCGAGGAGCTGGCCGCGTTTCGCGCGCTCGAACACCAGGCCTGGGAGACCGTGGTCGGCTGCTACGCCGAGGGGTTCGGGCCGCTCACCTGCCAGCTGGTCGAGCCCCTGCTGGACGCGGTCCACGCGGGGCCCGGCACGCGTCTGCTGGATGTAGCTTGCGGCCCGGGCTATGTAGCGGCGGCGGCGGCGGCGCGTGGAGCGCGCGCGCGGGGCGTCGATTTCGCGGCCGCCATGGTAGCGCTAGCCCGTGCACGGTACCCACAGGTCGCTTTTGCCGTGGGCGATGCCGAGGCGCTCGACTTCCCCGACGCACAGTTCGATGCCGTGACCTGCAACTTCGGCGTGTTGCACCTGGCCCGACCGCAGCAGGCGCTAGCCGAAGCGTACCGGGTGCTGGCCCCGGGCGGCTGGTACGGCTTCACGGTCTGGGCATCGCCCGAGCACGCCGTGGGCTTCCAGTTGGTGCTCCGCGCCGTCGAGCAGTATGGCAATCCCCACGTGCCGCTGCCGCAAGGGCCGCCGTTCTTCCGCTACAGCGAGCCTGCGGTGGCGCGGGGAGCGCTGGAGGCCGTCGGGTTCGTCGAGTGCTGCGCGCGCGTGGTGCCGCTGGTGTGGCACTTGCCGACGGCCGACGCCCTGTTCACGATCATGGCGCAGGGCACGGCGCGCACAGCGGCGCTGCTGCGCGCCCAGACACCGGCGGCCCGCGAGGCGATCGCCGCCGCGCTGCGGGCCGCGCTGGTCCCCTACGCCAGCGGCCCAGGCTACGCCGTGCCGATGGCGGCCATGCTCGCCGCCGGGCGGCGGCCTGGCTGACCCCTACCGGCGGACGGGGAACGCGCGCGCATCCTCCCGCAGCGCGCGGGCGCTGGCGAGCAGCTGGTCGCGGCTCAGGCAGAACGTGAGGTACACGTCGCGCTGGCCGACCGCCTGGGTCGGTCGGCCGGGCGGCCGCAGCTCCAACTCGAAGAACACGCGGATCTGCACGCGGTCGCCGGCTGCAGCCCCGGGCGCCTCGGGCAGCGGGTCGGCGCGAAACTCGAGGTTGGGCTCCACGAAGCTGCACCAGGGCTGCCGGTCGCCCTGGCCCTGGGCGACGCGTTCCAGCCAGCGGGCGAGCCGGTCCAACTCCCAGGTGAGCAGTGCCGGGTCGTCCACTGTCCAGGTCGTGGCGCCGTCGCGCGCCACGATGCGGACCAGCAGCCAGTTGGCGTCGTAGTAGTCCTCGGCTCCCTCGGGGAACTCGTAGCCGAGCACGGTCAGCGCGAAGCGCTGTTGGCCATCCGGCGATTCCCAGACCAAGGGCATAGCTTCTCCCCGCGAAGGCGGCTCAGGGCGGGCCACCGCGAGCTGGCGGCACCCGGGCCAACCGCAGCGGCGTGGTTCCCCCTAATGATGCCGAATCCCAATTCTCGCAGCGAGGTATCCGTGCTGCGGGACACTCCCGCTCGGTCAGCCGCGTGGTGCGCGGCGATGGCATAGCCTATACTCGCCGGCAGCACCGCCGGCGCGGATTGCGCAGGCGACACGGTCCGAGGAGGCGGGCATGGTGACCGAGGCGACCACCACCCCCGCGGCACTCGACGCGCTGTACGCGGAGATGGCTCGGCTGCAGGTGCAGGGGCTCTGGCAGCTGGGCGACGAGATCCAGGCCAGGCGTCCCAAGGTGCGCGCGGTGCCGTACGTCTGGCGCGGGGCGGAGGTGCGGCGCGTCCTGCTGCGCGCTGGCGAACTGGTCCGGCACAGCGAGGCGGCCGAGCGGCGCACGCTGCGGCTGGTGAATCCGGGCCTCCCGGAGGCTCACAGTGCTACTCACACCCTGGCCGCCGCCGTGCAGCTCCTGCTGCCGGGTGAGGTAGCGCCGCCCCACCGGCACACCCCGGCCGCGGTGCGCTTCATGCTCCACGGCGAGGGCGCCTATACCACGGTGGCGGGCGAGCGCTGCCACATGCGCCCGGGCGACTTGATCCTCACGCCGCGCATGGCCTGGCACCACCATGGCAACGCGGGCGACGCGCCGGTGATCTGGACCGACGGGCTCGATTTCCCGCTGGTGATCCTGCTCAACGCGACGTTCTGGGAGCCGTACCGCGCGGGGGTGCCGCCGGAGACGGAGCCAGCCGACGCCTCGGCGCTGCGCTACACGGGGGCCCTGCGGCCCGGCTGGCGCCCGCCGGCCACCACGCCGCGCCCACGGCTCATCTACCGCTGGGAAGACACCTCCGCCGCGCTGCGCAACCTGGCCCGGCTCGGCGAGGCCAGCCCCTACGACGACATCCTACTCGAGTACACCAATCCGCTCACGGGCGGCCACGTCTTGCCCGCGCTGGCCTGCTTCATCCAGCTCCTGCGGCCGGGCGTACAGACTCGCGCCCATCGGCACACGTCGAGCGCCGTGTACCATGTGTTCCGCGGTGCGGGCTACAGCATCATCGACGGCCAACGCTACGACTGGGCCGAGGGCGACTGGCTAGCCCTGCCCGCTTGGGCGACGCACCTCCATGTCAACCCCGGGCCGGCGGAGGCCATCCTGTACTCCATCAGCGACCTGCCCGCGCTGGAGGCGCTCGAGCTGTATCGTGAGGAAGAGGTGCCTCTCTAGCGGGGGGCTAGCGCACTGTCTCCACCTCGCGCAGGAAGGGGAACAGGGCCAGCCCGGCCAGCAGCACGCCGCTCAAGAGCAGCCACGCCGGGGTGTAGCTGCCCAGGCGGTCGACGAGCCAGCCGAACAGCGGCGGCACGAGCACCGCGCTCGTGAACACGCTGGTGCCGAGCAGCCCCAGGGCCGTCCCCGCGCGCTGCGGGCCGGCCTGCTCGGCGGTATACACGAACAGTACGCCGTTCCAGCCGATGACTGTGGCGCCGAGCCACCCGGCGAGCAGGGCCACGGCGAGCGCGGGGGTCCACGGGGGCAAGATCGCTAGGGCGAGCGTGCCCAGGGCGCTGGCGGGCACCAGCAGTCCCAGCGCGGGCTTGCGGCGGCCGCGCCAGAACACGTCGCTGGCCAGGCCCCAGGCGATGCGCCCGCCGATCGCGCCGATCTGGGCCAGTGCGAGGTAGCGGGCGGCCTCGCTCACCCCCCAGCCGAACCGCTCGTACAGGAACAGCACGAGGTACGGCAGCACGGTCCACTGGCCGGCGACCAGTAGCGGCCCGAGTACAAAGGTGGCGACCAAACTGCGATCGTGCAGCAGCGCCGAGATCGTCTGCCAGCCCGGGGCCGCGCGCGCCGCCGCGCCGGTGCTGGTCGGCGGGTCGCGGTACAGCGCCAGGACGGTCAGGGCGGCGAGCCCCCCCACTGCGGCCGCGGCCAGCAGGGCGCCGCGCCAGCCGAACGCACTCGCACACAGCGGCAGGAGCAGCGCCGAACTGACCCCCCCGATCGACACCCCGGTCTGGCGTAGACTCATGGCCAGCCCGCGCACCCGGGCTGGGAACCACAGCAGCGTGGCCTTGCCGCCCGCGGTGCCCGACAGGGCCACGAACGCGCCGGCCGTGGCCAGCGCGAGGGCCAGCAGCCATGGCGTGGGGCTGAGGCTGGCCAGCACAGCCAGGGCCGCCACACCGCCTGGGGCGAGGACCATTGGCCAGCGCTCCCCCACGCGGTCCACCAGCTGCCCCGCGGCGACGGAGGCCAGCAGCACGCCGACATTGATCGCAGCCAGCACGCCCCCCAGCTCGCCGCGGCTCAGCGCCCACTCGGCCTGGAACAGGGGGGCGAGCGAGGGGAGGCCCTGATGGAGAAACGAGCACCCGACCTGGGCGAGGATGGCGACGCCCAGCATGACCCAGGGGCTGGCAGCGCTGCGGCTCACATGGCAAAGGCTACCAGGTTGGGCGGCCCGCGGGGTAGCGCTAGCGGTCGGCCGTCGCGCAGCGGCCCCATGCCCACGCGGCCCCTGTACGCGGTCGACTTCTCGGGTGCCGCGCGCTACGCCGCCAAGCTGTGGGTCGCCTGCTGGTGGCCGGGGCGGCCCGTGGCGCTGCGTCGCGGGACGGATGCGCCCGCGCTCGACTACCCCGCGTTGGTGCGCTGGATCGCTGCCAGCGAGGGGGTATGGCTGTTCGACTTCCCGTTCGGAATCGCGCACGAGCTGGCCATCTCCCAGGGGCTGCCCGCCGACGACTGGCCCGCGTTCGTGCGCGCGTTCGCGGCCCGCTATCCGACGGCAGCCGCCTTCTACGCCGCCACCCATCCCCTGCCGCGCGGCAACCGCGAGCCGCGGCGGGGGTGCGACCACGCCGCGCGCGCCCCCCTAGCCCCGCACAACCGGCGCCTGTACCGACAGACCTACCACGGGCTCCGCGATGTGTTGGGGCCGTTGCTGGCCGCGTCGGCGGCGCGCGTGGCGTTCTTGCCCTGGGACGCCGAGGTAGCAGCCGCGCGGCCCGTGTGGGTGGCGGAGAGTTGCCCCGCCGCTGTGCTCAAGCGCGCTGGTCTGCCCGCGCGAGGCTACAAAGGCCCCGGCGAGGCTCACCGGGCTGTCCGGGCGGTGCTCCTAGAGTGGCTAGGCGCGTGGGGACTGCCGCTACCGCCGGCGGTCTGCGGGCGCGCGCTGGCCGACGCGGAGGGCGACGCGCTCGA
>Ga0070737_10003136_pt1 | contig 18345 bp, 15 predicted proteins | sample Coa_R1_10_FD_66438 | JGI IMG/M metagenome (GOLD analysis project Ga0070737, IMG submission 66438) | Surface soil microbial communities from Centralia Pennsylvania, which are recovering from an underground coalmine fire - Coalmine... | ecosystem: Environmental > Terrestrial > Soil > Unclassified...
CGGCGACCCGTCGGCGAACCGCTGGTACTGCGCGTGCTCGCAGAGCGTGGTGATCGGCTCCAGATCCGGGCACACGTTGAGGATGTCGTGGGCCAACTCGTCTGCGGCGATCCGGTGGGTGAGCACCCGCCCGGTCATCAGCGGCGGGAGCCACACCCATCGCTCGTCGACCAATTGCCGTGCTGGGAAATCGATTTCGTAGTGGAGCTGCTTGAGTACGGCATCCGGGTCGGCGACGCCATTCTCACGCAGGCGTCGCGCGATGTCGTCCTCGTGCAGCGGGCCGTGCTCGGCCAGAATTCCCGCAAGTGTTTCGCCGGGTGCGTCAGCCACGACGACCACCCTATGCCGGGGTTGGCTCAGCGGCGAGGTCCGAAACGAGCCGACCTGTGGTCCGTCCGACGGCGGCCGAGTGGGCACGTTTTGTCGATGCGTGCAACCTGCGACAGACACGACGAGCGGAACCAGCGTGAGTACTGGTACCATCGCAAAGGTAGAAAGGTACCAGCATGGCGTTGAACATCAAGGATCCGTCGATCCACGAAGCGGTCAAGGAGATCGCGAAAATCACCGGTGAGTCCCAGGCGCAGGCCGTGGCGACCGCGGTTAACGAACGTCTCGCCAGATTGCAGAGAGACGATCTCGCAGCCCGTCTCCTGGCCGTTGGCCACCAGACCGCGAGTCGGATGAGCTCAGAGGCGAAGCGCCTGGACCACGCTGACCTTCTCTACGACGAGCGAGGGCTTCCGGCGTGATCGTTGACACGTCGGCAATCATCGCGATCCTCAGCGAAGAGGACGATGCCGCTCTCTATGCCCAGGCCATCGCCGGTGCTAACGTCCGAAGGCTTTCCGCGGCAAGCTATCTCGAGTGTGGGATCGTCCTCGACGCCCAACGGGACCCGATCGTCAGCAGGGGTCTGGACCAGCTTCTCCAGGAAGCAGAGTGCGTGGTGGAACCGGTGACCGAACGTCAGGCACGGCTGGCCCGTCAGGCCTACGCAGATTTCGGCAAGGGCAGCGGTCACCCGGCCGCGTTGAACTTCGGTGACTGCCTGTCATACGCGCTGGCGCTCGACTTTCGCGAGCCGCTGCTGTGGAAGGGCGACGACTTCGGGCATACAGGTATTCAATCCGCGCTCGAGGGATGAGAGCGCTTCTCAGGGCGCCTCGCTCTCTGGCACGTCGTCCCCGGCGGCGCCGGCATGCTCACGCCATTTCCGATATCCGCGGTGCGCAGCGAACGCGCCGACGACGGCCGTCACGCACCACACCGCTATCGCCGCGTAGGCCAGCGGCGCCGATCGGTCCGCGATCGAGGCGCCCAGCGAGGTATAGACGAACGCCCGCGGCACCGAACCGATAAACGCCCCGACGGCCATCTGCCACAACGGAACTCCGAACGCCCCGAACGCATAGGCGGCCAGCGCATCCGAGATGCCGGGAACGAAGCGCTGCCCGACGACCGCCCACAGTCCGCCGCGGTCGATCAGCGCGTCGACGCGGTCGGCGCGTTCGGTCCCCAGCAGAGCCCGCGCGCTGTCGCGGCCGGCCCGACGACCCACGAGGCTCGCGACGACTGCGGTGCCCACCGTCGCGCCCAGCGTCACGGCGATCCCCAGCAGCGGACCGAACAGCAGCCCGCTGCCGGCGGCCAGCACCGGGCCCGGCACGAACAACGCGCCGAGCACGGCCGACATGACGACGTAAGTCAGCGGCGCCGCTGGTCCCGTCGCCGAGATCATGCGCCGCACCTCCTCGACGTCGATGACTCGCCTGACGGCGACCAGATAGAACAGCCCGAGCAGGAAACAAGCGAACACGGCGAGCCGCACAATGTGGCGCCGTCGGGATACCGTCGATGAGGTGTCGTTCATGCTGACCGCGATTCTTCCGTAAGGTCAAAGCGTGGCGAGAACCGACAACGACACCTGGGAAATCACCGAGAGCGTGGGCGCGACGGCGCTGGGCGTGGCCGCGGCCCGTGCGGCGGAAACCGAGAGCGACAATCCGCTGATCAGCGATCCGTTCGCGCGGGTGTTCCTCGACACCGTCGGCGACGGCGTGTGGAACTGGTACGAGGCTCCGGAGCTGCCCGCCGAGGTGGTCGAAGCCGAACCTGAGTTGCCGGCGCGGATGCGGTCGCTGGTCGACTACTTCGCTTCGCGGACAGCCTTTTTCGACACGTTCTTCCTCGACGCCACCCGTGCGGGCATCCGTCAGGCGGTGATCCTGGCCGCGGGCCTGGATGCGCGGTCCTGGCGGCTGCCGTGGCCCGACGGCACGACGGTGTACGAACTCGACCAGCACAGGGTGCTGGAGTTCAAGTCGTCGACGCTGCGGGACCACGAGCCGACGTGCAACCGGGTCGAGGTTGCTGTGGACTTGCGCCACGACTGGCCAACGGCGTTGCTGCAGGCAGGATTTGATGCATCGGCTCCGAGCGCCTGGTCGATTGAGGGGCTGCTGATGTACTTGCCGGCGGCGGCCCAAGACCTGCTGTTCGCCCGCATCCAAAAGCTTGCCGCCGCGGGCAGCCGGATCGGCGTCGAGGCGCTCGCGCCCAACTTCGCCGACCCCGATGCCATCGCGCAGCGCCGTGAGCGCATGGAGCGCGTCCAGGAGTTGATGGCCAAGGTGGATCCGCAGCGCCAGGTCCCCCGCAGCGACCAGCTGTGGTACTTCGAGGAGCGCGAAGACGTCGGCGAGTGGTTGCGCCGCCACGACTGGGACGTCACGGTGACACCGGCCGACGAGCTGATGGCCCGCTACGGCCGCGAACCCGCCAAGGACGTCGAGCAGGCCGCGCCCTGGAACCTGTTCGTGTCCGCGCAGCGGACCTAACGCAGCCGTACCATCCGCGTCGTCGAACTCTCGTCGAGCTCGACGAGATCTGAGCGGGAACGCAGGAAATCGCTGAAAGACTTGAATCCCAGCGACTTTTCGGAAAACGACGGGTCCATCCGCTTCATCTGCGCCTTGACCGCGGAGTTGTGCAGCCATTCGGCGTCGTCTTTTTCCATGCCGATGCGCAGCGCGCGGGTCAACAGACCGGTGGCCGCGGCCTGCGGATCGGGCGGCAGCGGCTCCTCGGCATCCTTGGCCCGTCGCCGGGGTGCTTCCGCGGGCTCGGGCACCGGAACCCCGGGAAGCGCGTCGTAGGTGACGAACTCGTCGCAGGCGGCCGCCAGCGACCGGCTCGACGACCCGGCAACCCCGACGCCCACCACGTAGCGGCCGAGGCGTTTGCAGCGCTGCGCCAGCGGGATGTAGTCGGAGTCGCCGGCCGCGATCACCACATGGGTCAGGTCGGGCAGGCGGAACATGTCCTCGACCGCGTCGACGGCCAGCCGGATGTCGGCGCCGTTTTTGCCGTAGGCGGCCGCCGGGAACAACTGCACCAGATCGACGGCGCGACCGACCAACTGCTCGCGGTAGCCGGTGTTGACCTCGGCCGACCAGTCCGCGTACGCCCGGGTGAGCACCAGCGTGCCGAACGACGACGCGAAGTCGATGATGGCGCCGACGTCGACGGTGGCCCGCGTCAGCCGGTCTTTGTCCAGTCCCTTGGCCTTGTCCTTCTGAAACGAGTTGCGGCCATTGATCTGGTCGTAGCGGGAGATCACGATGTTGTCGAAGTCGAGGTAGACCGCAACACGGCCCGCATCGGGAGCTGTCATGCGCCCAGTCTGTCACCGCTCCAAGCTGCCGCGACACTGATATGTTGCGGCGACACGCCGAAACGCTTCGCAATGAGTTAAGTTTCGGTGACGCGACGCCCACTGCCCGGCTGATGCTTTTTCTCGGGTGCTCAGTCGACCTGCGGCCGAATATGCCTCTAGCGCTTGTACATTCGCGCGACGACCGGCAACGCCAACGGCGTCGGCACGAACCGCGACGATCCGAGGAACGCTCGCACATGCGGCCCGCCAGGGACCACCGATGCGTGTCCATGCTCGGCGGCCTTCAGCGCGTCGGCAACCACCCGCTCGGCCGAAACCCGGACGAAGGACGGCATCCGGTCGACCAGGAAATCGGCGTCGTTGGCGGACTGAAACTCCGTCGGCACCGGGCCGGGGCAGACCGCGGTGACCGTCACACCGCTGCCGGCGACTTCGGCGTTGACGGCCTCCGACAACCACAGCACATAGGCTTTCGCCGCGGCATAGCCAGCGTTGTACGGCGCCGGCTGAAACCCCGACACCGACGACATGTTGATGATCGCGCCGCGACCGCGATCGACCATGCCGGGCAGGTAGCGCAGCATCAGGTCGGCCACCGCCTCGACGTCGACCCGCAACATCTGCAGTTCCTTGTCGCGGCCCTCGGCGCCGAACTTGGTGTAGATGCCCAGCCCCGCATTGTTGACCAGGATGTCGACCTGGGCACCGAGCTCGTCGATCCGCGCGGCCAACCGGTCTCGGTCTTCCGGCACCGCGAGGTCGGTGCCCACCGCGACGGCGTGCTCGTCGCCGCCCAGTTCCGTGCACAGCTTTTGCAGCCGGTCCTCACGGCGGGCAGTGACGACGACGCGGTAGCTGCGCGCCACGAGTTGGCGGGCGAATTGTTCGCCGATGCCGGAGGACGCTCCGGTGACCACGGCGACCGACTCTGCCGACGGCGGAGGAAGTGTCATGGCGGGAGCCTAGGCGCGCTTCAGCGCCAGAGGCAATGGGCAGGCGATCACAGGAGTCTCTAGAAATCCGGATGCTGATGCCCGGCTCTGAGCGACAACCGACCCGTTGTCGCGCGTAGCCGGGCATGGTGAAACACGCGAATTTGCCGTAACGGGTGTGACTAAAAAGACGGCAGTGTCACAAGTGCCCGATCCGGCGTCCGCCCAACCCGAGATTGACCCGGTTGTCGCTGTGAGGCAGGCACATTGGGTCATGCCTCGGAGCGGAGACTCCTGTGGCAGATGTGGTTAAACGAGCGAAGCACTAGACCGCCCTCAGTCGCTTCGCCAATCCGCCCGCTCGCGCCACCCGCCGCTCGATCGCAGCACGGATGGACGCCTCTGAGCCCACCACGCGCACCCTTCGCTTCGCGCGAGTCACCGCGGTATAGAACAACTCTCGTGTCAACAGCCGCGAATCCTCCGACGGGATCAGCGCCGTGACTTCGTCGACCTGACTGCCCTGGGATTTGTGGATCGTCATCGCGTGCATCGTGTCGACGTCGGCCAGTCGGCTGGTCGAAAAGTCAAGCGGCCCAGCGGCGCCGGAGATGACGGCCCGCAGGCCATCCGGACCCGACACCACCACGCCGCTGTCACCGTTGTTGATCTTCAATGCATAGTCGTTGGCCGTCACCAGCAGTGGCCGTCCGGCGTACCACTCCGACCACGGCGGCAGGCCGGTTTCTTCGGACAGCCATTGCTCCACCTGCCGGTTCCAGTGCCGGACGCCAAACGGCCCCTGCCGGTGCGCGCATAGCAGCCGGTGCTCGTCCAGCGTCGCCAGCGCAACCGTATCCGCCCCCAACGTGGCGGCCTCGCGCAGCCGGATGGCATGCGGGACCAGTATGGACCGCAACCGCGCCGTCGGGTCCGCATCGTCGATCCACTCGATGTGCTCGTCGCCCGCCCGCAGCAGCTCGACCACGCGGTCGCCGTCGCCACCGCGGATCGCGTCCGCCAACGCGCCGATCGACGCGCCGAACCGATGCGACGTCCGCAGCGCCGCCACCCGTACGTCGGCGCGCGCCGAAAGACCGTCCACCAGGTCCGCCAACACGGCCCCGGCTTCCACCGACGCCAACTGGTCCGGGTCGCCGACCAGGATCAGCCGGGCATCCGGGCGCACCGCTTCCAGCAGCCGGGCCATCATGGTCAGCGACACCATCGACGTTTCGTCGACGACGATCACCGCGTGCGGCAGCCGGTTGCCGCGATTGTGCTTGAACCGCACCGACGTATCGGCCCGGCTACCCAACAGCCGGTGCAGGGTCACCGCCTGCAGGCCGGTCAGGCGGTCACGGTCGACGTCGTCGAGTCTGTCGACTTCGGCCTTCACCGCTTCGGTCAATCGTGCCGCTGCCTTACCGGTCGGCGCCGCCAGCGCGATCCGGAAGCCCGCCCGACCGGAGAGCTCCGCCTGGTCCGCGAGCAGTGCCAGCAGCCGCGCGATCGTCGTCGTCTTCCCGGTGCCCGGACCGCCGGTCAGCACCGTAACCGACTGCGCCAGAGCGATTTCGGCTGCGGCCCGCTGCTCCTCGTAGCCTGCCGGGAAAAGCCGTGCGACGGCGGGGCTTTCGACTGCTTCTCCGGATGCCAGGAGGCCAAGTACGTCCGTGCAGACCTGCTCCTCCTCGCGCCAATACCGGTCAAGGTACAGGAGCCGGTCGTCATCGAGCCGCAACAGCGTGCCCACCAAGCCGGACGTGCGCACGGCGTTCAGCCAGTCCGAAGGCGACGGCCACGGAAGATCCCCGGAATCGGCCGCCACCGTCGTCAAGTCCACGCACACCGATCCGCCCCGCAGCGCCCGAACCGCCAAAGCCACCGCCAAAGCCACCGTTTCGTCAGACCCGTTGGCCAGCTCGGTAACCCGTTGGGCCACATGGACGTCGGCGATCTCGAGCAAGCCTGCTTCGTGGAATTCGCGCAACAGCCCGGACGCTCCGATGGCCATCTCGATGTCGGTCACCGTCATGCGGGCTGCCGCCCCTCGTCGAGCAGATCCGACAGCGCCGGCACCAGCCCGGCCGGCGGCTGCCAGCTGAACACCCCGGCCCCCGGTGAATCCACACCGCACATGCCCCGCACAAACAAGTACAAGACCCCGCCGAGGTGCGCCGACGGGTCATAGCCCGGCTGCCGCCATCGCAAAAACCGGTGCAGCACAACCAGGTACAGCAGGGCCTGTAACGGGTAGTCGGAATGCAGCATCGCCTCGGTCAGCCGCGGCGGGCTGTAATCCGCTGCGGTCACGCCGAGGAAGTTGGTCTTGTAGTCGACTATCAGATAGCGGTGCCCGGGCAACCGCAGGACGACGTCGATCGACCCGGACAGATAGCCCCGCAGCAACTGGCCGCCGAGGCCGTCGGAGACCAGCCGCTCCCCGTAGCGCGCGAACGGGTCGTCGGCGGGCAGGTAGTCGCGCAGCAGTGCGCCGACGTCGCAGAGCCGAACGTCCAACCTCGGGTCCCGTGCATCGCCGCCGGCCACCGGAATCTCGAAGTCCAACTCCCGCAAGCGGTCTGCCACCTCGATCTGGCGCAGCGTCAGACCGGCGGCCAGCGGACCCAACTGTGTGTCGTGCATCGGCACCAGCGCAGCGGCCAACGCAGCGGGTTCGGCGTCGACCGGCCACCACGTCGAGTGCAGCCGCACCTGCGCTTCGAGCTCGGCGGCCAGATCGACAGCGGACGGGTCGGCGTTTTCTAGCACCGCATGCACCAGCGACCCGAACGTTGCCCCCGACGGCAGCTCGGCCATCGGCGACGGCACGCCCGCGTCGCCCGGCGCACCGGCAGGGACCACCTCCACCTCGTCGTCGCGGGCGGTGACCTCGGCCTCGCTGCTCACCCCGGTCGCCTCGACGCCCCGGATCAGCGCCGAATACGAGGTGCGCCGCCACGTGGTATCGATCGACCGGTGAAAATGCCGCACCTCAAGGTCGGTCGGCGGTGCAGGGGGAGGAACCGGCGCGACGCCGGTAACCGACGGCTCCTCGATCACCGGCCCTCCCGCGGCTTCCCATTCGCGCATCAGCGCCAGGGCGGCGTCGTCGGAAATCGTCTTGGGCTCACAGGAATCCGGCACCTGCGCCTCGCCGATCCGCCGTCCTCGCAACAGCCGCGACAGGCCACCATTCGGTTCGTCCCAGGCCGGGGCCCACCACGTCACCACCTGCGATTGCGCCCGCGTCAGCGCCACATAGGTGAGCCGGATGTCGTTGCGCGCCGCCTCCGCCCGGCTGAGCGCTGCGATGTCCAAGCGGTCGGCGCTCTCGGGGCCACCGACGTGCAGGCGGCGAACACCGTCGTCGTGAAACAGCGGAATCTCGTCGACGAACACGTGCCGGTTGAAGGCGAACGGCAGATAGACGATCGGGAACTGCAGGCCCTTGGCGCCCCAGACCGTCATGATCTGTACCGCGGCGGCGTCGCTGTCGATGCGACGGTTGCGTTCCTGCGGGCCGTCGCGCTCCTCGCGCTGCCGGCGCAGCCAATCACGCAGTGCGGGAAGGGTTAACCGCTGCCGATGCGCCACCTCGTGCAGCAACTGGGCGATATGTGCGAGGTCCGTCATCGTCCGCTCGCCGCCCGGCTCGCCGAGCACCCGACGGCCCAGCCCGGCAATTTGGGCCGCCTCGAAGACCGCGGCCGGTCCGCGTGCCCGCAGATGGTCGGCCCAGTCCCGCAGGGTGGCGGCCAGCCGCTCGGTCAGCTCGTCGCCGCCGGCAGCGAGGTCGTCGGCGGTGTGGCCGAAGAAGACCGTCGCCCCGGCCGCACGGACCAGGCCGTCGCGGTGCGTCTGGTCGAACGCCTCGAGCAGGCATAGCCAGTCTTTGGCCGCGTCGGAGGCGAACACGTCGGCGTCTCCGGTGTAGACCGCTTGAATCCCGGCTGCTGCCAACGCTTTCTGGCACGCCAGGGCGTCGTCGCTCCTCTCGACGATCACCGCGACGTCGCCGGCTTGCACCGGATTGCCGTCGAAGGTGGCGTCGCTGGCCAGCAGCGCCCCGATGTCGGCGGCGAGATCAGCCGGGATGTAGTCCCGCAGCGCGGCGATCGGAATCGTCGCGGTGCCCGAACGGCCGAACATCGCGCGGGTGAGCAGCCGAAGCCGAAACGGCGCATTCCGTGGCGCGTTGTGCAGTCGGTGTTCGGTGACGTGTGCCTCGACGTCGCGCACGACGATGTCCGGGTCGCCGAGCGCGGCGCCGCGCAGCACGGTCTGCAGGGAATCGACGAGAACCTTGTCGCTGCGCCAGTTCACGCTCAGCGTGCACTGCTGGGCGGCCGTGCGGGCGGCCCTCAGATAGGTGTAGATGTCGCCGCCGCGGAACCCGTAGATCGCCTGCTTGGGATCGCCGATCAGCACCAGCGTGCAGTGACCGTTGAAAGCGCGGTCGATGACCTGCCACTGAATGGGGTCGGTGTCCTGGAACTCGTCGACCATCACGATCGGCCAGCGGGTGCGCATCCGGTCGCGGGCGTCAGAGTCGTCGTCTTCGAGCGCGTCGGCGAGTCGGGTCAGCAGATCGTCGTAGCTGAGAATGCCCAGCCGACGTTTGCGTACCTTGAGTTGGTCGAGCACATCGCGGGCGAACCGCAACCGCACTGCCGCAACGGATTCCGGATCCGGATCCTCGGGTCGCAGCTCGGCGCACGGATCGGCGACAACCGCGCGGGCCAGCTTCAGCGCGTCGGCGTGGGTCAGAGCTGCCTCGTCGCGGTCGGATCCGAAGTGCACCAGATACAGGTCGTCGACGATTCGCGTGACCAGGTCGTCGAGGCTCTCCACCAAGGTCACGCCGGCGTCGGTGTCTCCGGCAACCCCGAGCGAGCGCAACACCAGCTGACAGAACTGGTGCGTGGTGGCGATCGTGGCCGCGTCGAAGTTGGCCAGCGCGTCACGCAGCCTATTGCAGCGTTGGTCTCGTTCGGCGGCGCTGCCGCGGCACAGATAGGCCACGAACGTGTTGGGCGCATCGTCGGGCGAACCACACAGCGCTGCAACGATTTCCACGATCTGGCCGCGGACCCGTTCGCGTAGCTCCCGGCTGGCGGCGCGGCTGAAGGTGATCAGCAGCATCTCGTCGAGGGTTGCGATGCCCTCGGCGATGTAGCGGGTGACCAGCCCGGCCAGCGCGAACGTCTTGCCGGTGCCGGCGCTGGCCTCCAGCACTGTCGTGGTTCCGGGCGCGGGGAGCGGGCCAAGGAGGTCGAAGCTGTCCATCAGTCCGGTTCCCGTTCGGCCCGAATCAGCGGCAGCCACAGCCGCGCGGCCAGCGCACCCAGCCGGGTGTTCTCGCCGTCGGTCTCCTCACCGGGACGCGGTGTGCCCAGGATGTCCTCGAGCCGGCGATGCGGCCACACGTACTTGTGGGCCTCGTCCTCGGCTTCCCCCTTGTAGTAGTTGGTCGATTTCCACCGCCGCAGCGCGGCATCGAACGGGTCGTTGCCGCACGCACGGGCGTCGGCCCACGCGTGTGAGGTGCGCAGCGGCAGCGGCAGTGGCTCACGCCGGCCGTTGTCGTAGAGCAGCACCAAGTCGCGCAGCACCCCGACCGGGTCCGGCGGCGGAACCAGGACGCGGTGCAGGATCCGGTTGGCTCGCCTGTCGCGGCCGATGCACGACGCCCGCCACGGCCGGTCCGGTTGGTGCGCCGCCAACGCCACCAACGGAATCCAGGCCTGCAGCAGGTGCTTGCAGTTGAGTTTGGAATACGTCACCGACACCGTTCGGTCGCCGAAGACCTCCGCCACGGTGCCGGTGAGCCGACGCCCGCCGTCCAGGCCGATGTCGACATCGTGCGCGTCTGGGTCGTCCTGGCGAAGCCTCAGGGCAGCCGCGGCGAGTTGCTTTGCCTCGTCGCGGATTTCGCACGCCTTGCGCTTCCCGAGCTGGCCGGGCGGCAGCGCTCCGCGACGCCACTCGCGGTGCGCTGCGGTGTCGGGGTGCAGACCGCGCAACATGTCGCGCAGCATCCGGTCGCCCACCGTCCACGTTTCCAGGGCATTGATGTCGACGGGCATGTCGTCTTTGACCTCGTCGACGTCCCACGGCAGGGTGAAATCGAGCGCGCGGAAGAAACCCTTGACCGGGTCCTTGAAGAACGTGAGAAGGTCGGCCAGCACGACATCGTCTTGCGGTGGCTCCGCCAGCGGACGCGCCAGGAACGGGCGTTTGGGATGTCGTTGTCCGGCGGCGGCTTTCGCCGCTACCAGCGCGGTGGGGTCGAACGTGAACGGCTTCTCCGGCACCAGGGCGCCGGGCGTGACGTTGCGAAGGTCGAACGGCTGCAACGGATGCTCGACGACGATACGTCCGCGCACGGGTTGCTCGGTGGTCTGGTCCAGCGCGTCGAGCAATTCGACCAGCGGCACCGCCGGCGGGCGGTGGTGACCGGTGTGTTCGTCGGCGCCGGTGTAGGTGATCACCAGGGTCTGGCCGGCCGCGCAGACGGCGTCGAGCAGCAATTGCCGGTCCTCGGAGCGAATGTCGCGCTCACCCGTCATCGGACAGCGGGCCAGCGCGTCGTCGCCGTCGGGCAGGTGAACCCGCGGGAAGACCCCGTCGTCGAGCCCGACCAGGCACACCACCCGGTGCGGGACCGATCGCATCGGCACCATGGTGCACACCGTCAGTGTGCCGGTGCGGAAGTTGGCCCGGGTGGGCCGTCCGGCCAGATGCCCGGCCAGCAGCGCACGCACGTCGGGCAGCCGCAAAAGTGTGTCACCCCGAGAACCAGCCTCCTGCAACACGTTTGCGAACTCGCGCTGCAGCTGGCCGGCCTGCCACGCTTCCTCCGAGCTGGTCAGTCTCGCTACCCCATCGCGCAGCGCGTCCAGCCACTCGGTCAACGGCCGCAGCCCGCTGAGCGCGTCGACGGCCGATTGCAGCCGGGCCACGAACTCGGCGAGCCGGCCGGCGAGCTCCACTTTGTTGCTGCCGACGTCGTCGAGCGGCAGCGCGGTGTCCAGCCAGTCCGGGGAGTCGTCGGACATCGCCACGCCCACCAGAATGCGGTCGAGCCCGAACCGCCACGTGTTGTGCACGATGTGGTCGAGGCCGTAGGGCGCGCGATGGTCGCGGTCGAAGCCCCACCGGATGTTGGAGTCGCGGACCCAATCGGTGATGGCCTCGAGGTCGTCGTCGGTGAACCTGAATCGCGCACGCACCGGCGGGGTTTGGGCAAGGTTGAGCACCTGGCTGGCGGTGGCCCGGGTGCCCGCGATGGCGAGCAGTTCCGCCGCCGTCGCAAGCAACGGGTTGGTCTGGGTGAGCGCACGGTCGGCGAGCCGAACCCGCAGACGGTGCGCCGGGTGGCTGCCGCCGGCGCTCTCACCGAGCCCGAAGCTGGCGACAATCAACGGCGCATAGGTTTCGATGTCCGGGCACATCACCACGATGTCCCGCGGCTCCAGCGTCGGGTCGTCTTCCAGCAGGCCGAGCAGCACCTCGCGCAGCACGTCCACCTGCCGGGCCGGTCCGTGGCAGCTGTGCACCTGCACCGAGCGATCGCCGGCGGCAAGGACGCGGCCTTCTGGCTGCACGGCGTTGGCCGCGATGTCGGACTGCAGCCAGCCCAACAGTGTGCCGGGTTTGGTTGCGCCGCTGAGGTATTCGTCGGTCGCAGGGTGAGCCGGCAGGCCGCGTTGCAGCTCGCGCAGATCCCGGCCGAGAGTTTCGAGCAGCGGATGCCGCGCCGCGTGCCGGCTGGTGTCCTCACCGCGGGGCACCGCGCCGTGCACGTCCTGCAATGCCCGCCACAGCTCGTCGCTGGGATGTGGCAGCCACAGGTGCAGGTCGTGGTGGGTGGCCAGCGCGTCGAGCAGCTCCACCTCTGTGCAGGCCAGCCGAGTGTGCCCGAACAACGACAGCCGCGCCGGCAGGTCGGTCGGGCCCTCGCGCAGCCGGGCGACGGTCTTGTGGTGCCGGATGTGCGGCGGGTCGGCGGGTACCGCCGCCACCAGCGCCCGCCACAATTTCGGTTGCCAGGCGAGGTCGGCATCAAGGTCCGCGGTGCGCCCGTCGAGCCAGTCGACGAGCAGCCGCGGACGCTGCCGGGCGTACGAGGCGAACAGTCCCGCGAGCCGTCGCGCCACCGAATAGCGCCGGCCGCGGCGCAGGTCGTCGTCGTCCCAGTGGCCCAGATGCGTTGCCAGCGTGCGACACCACGGCTCGTCGAGCGAGCAGTCGATGACCTCCAGCAGCGGCCACGTCAGGGCCTCCGGCGACCACGGATCGTCGTCGACCGTCCCGGTGATCTCGGCGATCAGCGAAGCCGGGCTGCGGAATGTCACCCCCGCGCACACCCCGAGCCTCTGCGCGAGCCGCTGGCTCAGCCACCGCTCGACCCCGCGCGCCGGGACCAGCACCAGTTCCTCGGCGAACGGGTCGGGCAGCGGGTCGGCCAGCAGGGCACCGAGCCCGTCGGCGAGCAAATCGGTACGTTCGGCACGGTGAAGATGAAGCGCCATTGGGGTGCCACCCTAGACGGCCGGGGCGGACGAGGGAGCGATTGAGATGGAAACCTGGGATGCGATTCGCGCGCGGCGCACTGTGCGCCACAAGGGCGAGTACGGGATCGACGGATCGTTCAAGACCGTGCCGGCGGGCGTGCAGTTCGGTGGTCTGGCTGTCCAAGCCGTTGCGCTGCTGCTGTGGGCCGCGGTCAGCTGGGCGAAGGGCAAGCGGCACAAGGCAGCGCTGGCCGGCGCCGGGGGGCTTGGAATCGCCGCCCACACAACGCTTTACCTCTACGCCACGCGGGCCGGCAAGTTCGTGGTGTGGGAACGGATTCTCGACGAGCTGCAGCTGCGGGGCGACGAGACGGTGCTCGACCTCGGCTGCGGTCGCGGCGCCGTACTGCTGGCGGCGGCCAAGCGGCTTCCGCGCGGTCACGCGATCGGCATCGACCTGTGGCGCGCCGACCAGACCGACAACTCGCCGTCGGCCACGCTGAAAAACGCGGACCTGGAGAAGGTGGGAGACCGCGTCGAGGTCCGCACCGCCGACATGACCGTGCTTCCCTTCGACGACAACAGTTTCGACGTGATCGTGAGCAGCCTTGCGATCCACAACATTCCGACGCGCGACGGTCGGCGGCAGGCGCTGCGCGAGGCGGTCAGGGTGCTGCGCCCGAGTGGTCGTCTCGCGATCGCGGACCTGTGGGAGACCCGGCGCCACGCCGCTCATTTACGCGAACTCGGGTGGTGCGACGTGCAACGCCGCAATCTCGGCTGGCGGATGTGGTACGGCGGCCCCTGGGCCGCGACGCGTCTGGTGACGGCGACCAAGCCGGGCTAGGAGCATGCTGGTAGGCATGACCAGAAACGAGATCACCGAACAGATCGTCGTCGCGCGCCTGGCCAAAGGGTTGACCTGGCAGGAGCTGGCCGACGCCATCGGCCGGCCGGTGGTGTGGACCACGTCCGCGCTGCTGGGACAGCATCCCATTCCCACCGAACTGGGCAAGGTGCTCGTCGACATGCTGGGGCTCGACGAGTCGGCCGTCGCGGTGTTGGCCGCAGTGCCGATGCGCGGCGGCCTGCCCACCGCGGTGCCCACCGACCCGACCATCTACCGCTTCTACGAAGCCCTTCAGGTTTACGGGCCCGCAATCAAGGAGCTGATCCACGAGCAGTTCGGCGACGGGATCATGAGCGCGATCAACTTCAGCGTCGAGGTGGAGAAGAAGCCGCACCCGACGGGTGATCGGGTGGTGGTGACGTTCGACGGGAAATTCCTTCCCTACGACTGGGTTTCGGGAGGGGCTCAGTGAACAACACCACAGACCTTGTGCTGTCCGGTGGCGGTGTCAAGGGCATCGGCCTGGTGGGCGCCGTCGTCGCACTGATGGAGGCCGGCTACCAAATCCCGCGCGTCTCGGGCACATCGGCCGGCTCGATCGTCGGCGCGATCCTGGCCGCCGGCTACGACCAGCTGACTCCGGAAGAAGTCAGGCACCTGACGATGACGGTGCCCTACCGCAAATTCCTCGACGCGGGACCGATCGAACGAATCCCGCTGCTGGGCCCGGCCTGGGGCCTGCTCAGCGAAGAAGGGATCTACAAAGGCGATTTCGCGCACGAGTGGATCCGCTCCGAGCTGAAGAACCTCGGGGTCAGCACTTTCGGGGATCTGGCCTTCGACGACGATTACGTGCTGCCGGAGCGGCGCTACCGGTTGGTGGTCACCGTGGCCGACGTGACCACCGGCCAGTTGGTCCGGCTGCCGTGGGACTACCGCCGGCTCTACGGGCTGGACCCCGACGAGCAGCAGGTCGCCGACGCGGTGCGGGCCTCGATGTCGATCCCGTTCTTCTTCCGCACGGTGAAACTCAAAAGCGCCGGCGGCCTGACGTCGACGCTGGTCGACGGGGGCATGCTGTCGAACTTCCCGATCGATTCGTTCGACCGGCCCGACGGCAAACCGCCGCGCTGGCCCACCTTCGGCATCACCGTGCTCCCGAACCTGCCGCAGGGCAACGACAAAGTGATCCCCGCGCTGAAACCCCTGCACTGGCTCGGCGGCCCGACGCTGCTCGAGGACCTGATCACCACGATGATCGTCGGTCGTGATCAGGCCTACCTCAACCAGCCGTGGGTCAGCGCCCGCGCGATCCGGGTGGACTCCACCAACGTCGGCTTCCTGGACTTCGACATCTCGCGGGAACAGATGGAAGCGCTCTACCAGAAAGGCTACGAGGCGGCGCAGGCGTTCCTGTCCACCTGGAACTGGACGCAGTACCGGGAAAGCTATCGACGGCCCTAGCTGGTCGTTACAGCCCGAACTCCGCCGCCATGCCGTCGATTCCGGCGCGGATGCCGGTCAACGCGTCGGCCCTGGTCCGCAACTTCGTCGCGGCGTGGGCCTTCTGGTTCAGGGTGGCGAATTCGCGCGCGGCTTCCACGGCGCGGTCGCGCACCATGTCGGGCATCACGATCTCGTCGACAAAGCCGGCGGCGACGGCGGTTTCGCCGAAGAACGTCTTGGCCAGCCCGGCGGCCTGCTGATACGCCGACGGCGTCAGCCGCAGCTTCATGATCTCCAGGGCCGCATAGGGAATCGTCATGCCGATCGCGACCTCGTTGGCCTGAATGTTGTAGGCCGGCGCGGCAATCCGATGATCGCCGCTGGACAGCAGGAACGCGCCCATCGCGATCGCGTGGCCGGTACAGGCCATCACCACCGGCTTGGGGTAGGACAGCAGCCGGTGGCTCAGCTCGAATCCGCCCTGGAGCATGTCGATCGCCGGCTGCGCCTCGCGGGACGTCATGATCTTCAGGTCGAACCCGGCGGAAAACACCCGGTCGTTTCCGGTGATCACCACGGCGCCGACGTCGTCGCGGTCGGCGTTGTCGAGCGCGTCGTTCAGCGCCTGCTGCATGGCAGGGCCCAGCGCGTTGACCTTGCCGTCGTCCATCGTGATGACCGCGATGGCTTCGTCGTGGCGATAACTGACCGGGCTGCCCATGGGAGTCGATTGAACCACGGCGCCAGTCAGACCCGGTGCTTGCCGACCGCCTGTTCGGGCTGGCCCCAGCGCAGGTGGACGTCTGTCGGGTCGTCGAGCTGCTGGCGGGCGCGCCACCGTCGCTGGTTTTCGTCCGCCGCGCGATTGATCCGTTCGATCTCGCTGCGGAACACGTCGGGGCGGGGCTCGGTGCTGGCGTAGTGGAAGTACCTCAGCACGCCGCGCAGCAGTTCCAGCTTCTGCTTTTCCCGCTTGGCCAAATCGTGCGTCGACATCAGCTCGACCCGCTGAACCGGCGGCAGCGCACCCCAATCCAGCACCACCTGCGTCTCGAACTGGCGCCGGGCGGGCCGCCAGAACTTCCAGCGCGGCCGCGCGTCCGGGCGGTCGTAGTAGGTCACCGTGCCGGTGAAACGGGACTCGATGTCGTCGCCGAGTTCGGCACGCTCGATCGCCGAATCCCACACCGTGCGCCATTCCTGGTTCGGCGCCAGCGTCGCCAACTCGTCGGGCAGGTGCAGTTCGACGACGTCCGCGTAGCCGTCGGAGGTGTTCTCGTAGGCGGCGACGGTGGGCGGGTGCGGAAACGCGAAGCGGATGTTGTAGGCCGCGGTCCTGCCGAAGTTGCGCACCACCAGTTCCATCACGTGCCAATCCGCGGCGTGCGGCTCCATGAACATCCCGACGTGCGGACGGGTCTCCTCGACGGACAGCTCGCGGTCGCGCCGGACCTGCCGATTGGCCCAGAACAGCGCGAACACCCCGACCGCGAGCACGGCCCAGGTACCCAACGCCAACCAGGTTGTCGAGCCCGCCGTGACCAGCTCATGCCAGCGGTCCTGGATCCAGCTCAAGAGAATCCACCCTCCGCCTTGGCCGCCGTGTGGTCCTACGTTGGTGCGATCTTAAAGGCCCGCTCAGCCGCCCATCAGCATGCGCCACTGATCGAGGTTGGCGGGCCGGTACACGTAGTTGGTGCGTTTGACCTCCGACAGCGACGCGCTCGGCTCGGCCGAATACCAGTGCCCGGGAAACACCGTCGGGTCGCCGGGAAGCTGCGCGAGCTGTTGCAGGCTGCGATACATCTCGTCGGAGTCCCCGCCGGGAAAGTCGGTGCGTCCGCAGCCTTCCAGAAACAGCGTGTCACCGGCGACCAGCCGGCCGTCGAGCAAGAAACACTGGCTGCCCGGCGTGTGACCGGGGGTGTGCAGAAGCTCGATCTCGATGTCGCCGACGCTGACCTTGTCGCCATGCTGATGTGCGGTCAGATCTCCCATGGAGATCCCGGTGATCCGCGAAACCCACTGCGCCTCATGGGAATTGACGTGAACGGGCACGCTGGCGCGTTCCAGCAGCTCGGCCAGCCCCTTGAGTTCGAAGCCCATCATCGACCCGCCGACATGATCCGGGTGGTGATGGGTGACCAGCACCCCGAACAGATGCATGCCGTCGGCCTCGAGCGCGTCGAGCAGATCCCCGGCCGCATAGGCCGGGTCGACCACCACGGCGTCGCCGGTCTGGCGGTCGCCGATCAGGTAGGCGAAGTTGCGCATCTGCGATGCGAACATGTCGCCGGCGGCGAAATCGCGTCCGGAAAGCAGTTGGCGAAAGTACAAGCGGTCCGAGTCAGCCACGCCCCCAGACTACGACGCGCTGTGTGCTGCCTCACGGGGCCTGCCTGCGGGTTTGGGCCGAATTTTGCTGGTTGGCGAGCCGGTCGACTGGGTATCGTTGAATTATGTCGTTTGCCAAGGTTGAGATCGAGATTGATCAGACCCTGGTCGACGAGGTGATACGCCGGTATCACCTTCGGAGTGCCCGGGAAGCGGTCAATCTTGCGCTTCGGACCCTCGTCAATAGCTCTGCCGCCCCAGAACCGTCGCCGGACGCCCAGGAAGAGGAAGACCCGTTCGACCTCGGCGCCTTGAACCCCCGGGGATCCCGGAGTACCGGGTAGTCCCGATCCCGGGTAGTTCTGCGGTTCTGCGCGACACGTCCGCGTGAGCGCCACGCGGTTTGGTCGCGTTGCGGCCCGGGCTGTACCCTCTTTTAGGCCCGCGGCACGACCTGACCTGGTCGCTACGGGTGAGCGCCCCCTTAGCTCAGTCGGCAGAGCGTTTCCATGGTAAGGAAAAGGTCAACGGTTCGATTCCGTTAGGGGGCTCGGCGGACGCCGAGCAGGCTGGCGGCGC
>Ga0070737_10003138_pt1 | contig 18342 bp, 16 predicted proteins | sample Coa_R1_10_FD_66438 | JGI IMG/M metagenome (GOLD analysis project Ga0070737, IMG submission 66438) | Surface soil microbial communities from Centralia Pennsylvania, which are recovering from an underground coalmine fire - Coalmine... | ecosystem: Environmental > Terrestrial > Soil > Unclassified...
CTTCAGCGAAAAAGGTTCCAGAGTAGTCACCAGCACCAGCCGTGAGCTGCCCGCCGAAAGCGCCTTTTCTACGCGCTCCACCATGTGCGCCCAGTGCTCCACCGCCGGCTCACTGCGCACCCGTCTGCCGAAATGGCGGGCGAATACGCTCGCGCGCGCGGCCGCCGTTTCCAACACTGTGAGAAAGCGTGCAAAGTGCTCCGGCATCTGAAACAGGCGGATCGCATGACCCATAGGTGCGGTGTCGACGACCACTTCGTCGTAGTCGCTGTCCAGCAGTTCTTGAACAGCGAGCAGCGCGCCCACCTCTGCCATGCCGGGTAGGCTGGTGTCCAGCAGCGGCTCCAGCTCTTCGCGTGTGAAAAGGCTGCCCTTGTTGAGCAAAGCCAAAACGTTTTCCCGTTCCTGGCGCAAAAATCTCTGGATCTGGCGATGCGCGTCAATTTGCCGCGCCCAAATCCCGCCCACGCTCGCCAATCGCCGCACGCGATCGCTGAGCTTGACTTGGAGCACATCAGCAAGGGAATGCGCGGGATCGGTGGAGATCAGCAGCAGGCGCTCACGACGATGCTGGGAGGCACGGTACAGTGCGTAGGCAGCGGAAACCGTGGTCTTCCCAACACCGCCCTTGCCGATGAAAAAAGTGAAGCGCGGCACGTCCACGCTAGTCCTGGCCTGCCGAAAATAGGTATCCCGCCAGCATTTTCTTCGTCTCGCCGAGGATGAGGTCGCGCTCCGCGCGAGTCGGCTGCTCGAAGGCGTAAGCGATGAGTCGCTCTCCTGCTTCGCTGACCACACTTAGTCGTCGGTCGAGCTCCGGCGTGTTGGGAATGCCCAGCCGCTCCAGCATGAAATTCTTCAGCAGGACTGGCAGCCCGGTGCGCGGAGAGGCTTCCCGTCTCTTGGTGGCGGCGCTGATGTGCCGTCCAAACGAGATGGCGCGGAAATCCGGATGCGCTTCGAGGTAGGCGACGTAGGCGTCGATCATGTTGTTAAGGATCGCGTCCGGATTGAAGTTCGCCAGGTCTTCCATCTCGCCCAGCAGCGGCCGAAGGATCTTGGCCTCTACCAACTCGCGGAACTGGCCAACGTGGCGCACAGCTATCGCGTCGATGATGGTCTGCTTGTCAGGAAAGAAGCGGTAAAGCGCGCCAATCGATACGCCGGCCGCGGCAGCAATTTGATTGGTGGTGATCTCCTCCAGCGCCATGTGCGCCAGCAGCGAGCTTGTGGCATCCAGGATGCGCGCTACCGTCCTTAGGCTGCGGTCCTGGACGGGTTGGCGGCGATGCGCCGCCACTGGCGCAGCGATAGGACAGTCGGGTTGCGATCGCTCAGACATGACAAAGTCCGGCTGAATGCGAGTATTCTAACTCCCGCCGTGATCGATGCGGCGCAGATGGTTGGAACAAGCAGGAGCAGAAAATTCAACATCAGAGCAGACCACAAGCTGATCGCAGCGATGGTGTCATCGCGGATCACCTGCGCTTTCGTACTTTTCCCCCGGGAGTTACTGCTCCTCCGCCCATTTGCCCGGTGACACTCGCCATGACTTTCCGGAACGCCTCTTCTGCCGTCATCTCCTTCTTGCCGGACTTGTTGTGGTGGTACTTATGCTCGAAATTGCAGGTCCGGCAACGCACCCTCTGCACCGCCTCTTCTTTCATGCTCACTACCGCGTGATCTGTGCCGCGTTTGCAGCGCGAGCAGTAATCGTCAATATCGTCGCCAAGCCGCATCGTCATTTTGGCCTCCGATCCCCATCCATCGTCTCACAATCTGCGATGGCTTGGGTGGCAGAGCCTGCAATGCTATACCGGTTGGCAATGTAGTCCAATCCTGATATGCCTACAATAATCAAAGCTATCTGAGGCCGATGTATTCAGGGGATAACGGCATAAGCACGCCGCGCAGCCGGCGTGCCAGCGCAGCTGCGGAAAGCTAGGCGACTTCTATACCGCGCAGCCGACACCGACAGAGGAGCCGAATGAATTGGGGAATTAATGCACCGCACGGTGCGGCGGTTCAGCTCAGGGCAGGCTCCTCCACCGACCTCGTGGCCTCCTGGCTTTGCGGCAAGCCAAGCGCAACCGCGTTCAGCGCATTGCGCAGATCGGCGATCAGGTCTTCAACGTCTTCGATCCCTACCGAATAACGCACGAGGCCGTCACTGAAGCCGGCCTGACGGCGCTCCTCCGGCGAGAGGGAGGCATGCGTCATCGATGCCGGATGTTCGATGAGGGTCTCGACCCCGCCCAGAGAGACCGCCAGCGTGGCCACTCGCACGTGGTTCATCAGAATTCGGCCTGCTTCCAGGCCGCCCTTGAGCTCGAAACTGATCATCGATCCGAAGCCGCTCATCTGGCGCAACGCCAGTTCGTGTTGCGGATGTGATTCCAGGCCGACATAGCGCACCCAGCGTATCTCTGGCTGCTGCTCCAGCCAGCGAGCAATTTTCATGGCATTTTGCTGTGCTCGTTCGACGCGCACTCCCAGCGTCTTCACACCGCGCAACACCAGAAACGCCTGATGCGGGTCCATATTGCAGCCGGAGTTTACCATCACCCGGCGGAGACGCTGATAGATGTCTTTTTCCTTGGCGATCAGGATGCCGCCGACGACATCAGCGTGTCCGTTGATGAACTTGGTTACGGAGTGCAGCACGATGTCCGCGCCGAGATTGAGGGGCCGCTGCAGATAGGGGCTGGCAAAGGTGTTGTCCACGGCCACCAGGCAGCCATGCTCGTGCGCGAGCTCGGCAACTGCGGCGATGTCGGTCAGTTGCATCGTGGGATTGGCAGGCGTCTCCAAGTAGACGAGGCGGGTGTTTGGGCGGAGGGCATTTCTGACCTGCGCCAGATTGGAGGTGTCAACATAGCTTGACTCCACTCCAAAGCGCGCAAACTCCTTCTCCATCAGGCCGCGGCTGGGGCCGTATACCGATGCCGTGCTCACCATGTGCGCGCCGCCCTCCAGCAACGCCATATATACGGTGCAGATGGCCGACATGCCAGAGCTCGTAGCGATGGCGCCGCAGCCGTTCTCCAGCTCGGCGACGCAGTCCTCCAGCGCACGTATGGTGGGGTTGCCGATGCGCGTGTAGATGTAGCCTTCTTCCTCACCGGCGAACAGAGCTGCGCCGTGCTCAGCATCGCGGAAAGCAAAGGTGGACGTCTGATAAATGGGGACCGTTACCGCGCCCGTATGGTCATACTTCTGGCCGGCATGGATGAGTTTGCTGTTCGTTCCCAGAGCTTTGGTGTTCATAGACAAAAGAGTAGCATCTGCCCACGTAATCCGTCGTTCTGTGATAACCGGCACATAGCGTGGTGACCTTGTTGCGATTTGCGCCGGGTTGTGCCGGCCCGCCCGGTGCGATACTGTAATCCGTTTCTATCTCTTTCTCCGAGGCAGGCAATGCATACCGTGAATCAGTCCCTCCGCAAGACGGCGTTGACTTGCGCTTTTCTGCTGCTTTCGTTTGCGTCATCACTTGCGACAGACACCGCACCGTCGCTCGCCCCGCAGTTGCGCAGCAGTATCGATGAAATCGCCAAACAGGTATTGAAAACCACCGGTGTGCCTTCGGCCTCGGTGGCTATTGTGCAGGACGGAAAGATTGCCTACCTGCAAGCCTACGGTGATGCCCGTCTGAATCCCGCAACCCCGGCCACGCCGCAGATGCTTTACAGCATCGGCTCCATCAGTAAGCAGTTCACCGCCGCCGCGGTCCTGATGCTGGCACAAGAAGGCAAGCTGTCGCTCGACGATCCGGTCGCGAAATACGTGTCCGGCCTGACCGAGGGCGACAAGATCACTATTCGCGAACTGCTCTCGCACACCTCCGGCTATCAGGATTACTGGCCGCAGGACTACGTCCCGCCGCTGATGCTGAAACCGACCACGGCGCAGGAGATCATGGACCGCTGGGCGCGCAAGCCGCTGGATTTCCAGCCGGGCACCAAGTGGCAATACAGCAACACCAATTACGTCATTGCCGGAGTCATCGTCGAGAAGGTTTCCGGCATGCCGCTGCTGAAGCTCCTGAGCGAGCGGGTCTTTACTCCGCTGGGGATGAAGAGCGTTGCCGACACCAACCTCAATAAGCTGCCACCCACTGATCCTAGCGGGTACTTTCGTTACGCATTGGGACCCCTGCATCCGGCGCCCAAAGAGGGACCTGGCTGGATGTTCGCTGCCGGCGAGCTGGCGATGACTGCCGAAGACCTGGCCAAGTGGGACATCTCCATGATGGACGAGACCATCCTCAAGCCCGCCTCCTATCGCGAGATGGAGAGGGAGGTTGTTTTGAAGGACGGCGTGGGAACACGCTACGGGCTCGGCGTCTTTGTCACCAGCGCGGACGGGCATCGCGTGCTGGAACATGGCGGCGAAGTCTCTGGATTCACGGCTGAAAATATCGTGCTGCCCGACGACAAAATCGCAGTCGTGGTACTCACCAATCAGGATGCATCGGAAGCGGCTTCCGGGATCGGCAACCAGGTCCGGACGCTGCTGATCAAAGCCGCCAACCCGCAGGACCCGAAGCAGGATGCGCTGATGCGCAAAGTCTACGATGGCCTGCAGCAGGGCAAGATCGACCGTTCGCTCTTTACCGCTAACGCCAACGCGTATTTCACCGACCAGGCGCTCAAAGACTATGCCGATAGCCTGGGACCGCTGGGCGCGCCGCAGTCGTTTAGCCAGGTCCGAACGTCGTTGCGCGGCGGCATGACGGCGCGAATCTACCAGGTGAAGTATCCCAAGAAAAGCCTGGTCATCATCATCTACCAGATGCCGGACGGGAAGATCGAGCAGTACCTGATCGCGGAAGCGTGAGGTTGCCACGTTCCGCCGGCGCCAATAGCCAAGGCGCCACCCTACGGAAGTCAAGTTTGGCTAAGGTGGTCGAACTTCATTTGCAAGGCGGAGCTTGAGCTGGCGGCGTCCCGCCTTCTCCAGTTTGCAGGGCAGCGGGATTCATGCACGTCCCGGGATCGGGAGTGTGAGTGGCGGCGGCCCGCTGCGCCGGCGTCTGGTTCATGTATGCCGGCATTGCGGGACCGGCCTTCGTCGAGCGCTGTTGCCCGTGCGGCGCTGGCGGGTTGACATTGAACTGCGGAGCTCGAGGCGCCGATCGCTTGGCGTTAGGCGTGCTTTGTGCGGGTTTTTCCGTGTTCGCCCTGCTTTTCTGCATTTGTGAGGATGACGCACCGCGGTTCTGAGTATTGCTGCGGGGCGCAGTATCTTGCGCGAGGATGACTGCTGCGGTCAGAGCGGCCACGGCTACGAAATACGTAAGGGCTTTCATCAGACCCTCCCCTGCCGCGCTTCCGGTTTCGAAGCTGCTTGTCTTAATTCTAGATCACTTCGCTAGAAGATGGGTTTTCCCGAAGTTTCGTCTGCTGCGAGCATTCCCCGGTCTCAGGCGCAGGGTCCCTTTTGGCCTTTGCACTTAGCCATGATCGCTTGGCGGAGGCGGCCGCGAAGGTCATCGGGCAGTTCGTAGAGGTGGGAGTCGCGATAGATCTCGATGGTCATCTTGGTCGTGTTGCAGACCACGTAGCAGTTGTGGCACCACTGAAGATGGTCTTCCAATTCTGCCTTGGTTTGGGCGTCCATCGATCCGTCAAGGTAATCGGTTAGCTCTTTCAGAAAATCAGAGCAGGTCACTTTTTGCCATCTCCACCCGAGCGATTTTTAAAGTATTTGTTCAAACGTTCCCGCAACTGCAGCCGGGCGCGAAGCAATCGGGACTTCACGGCCGGAATACTCAAATCCAAGGCATCCGCCGTCTCTTCGGTGGAGAGGCCCTCAACATCGCGCAGGACAAACACGGTACGAAAGCTGGGCGGCAATCCCTGAATTGTCTTGCCCAGAATCTCTCTCAGCTCGCCCTGCGTATAAAGCTGCTCCGGATTCGGCGACCAGTCCGCGACCTCGCGCGGCATGGTATCTTCTTCCGTCTTGATGTCCTCGTCGAGCGAGACCATCCGCTCCGGACGCCGGCGGCGCAAGCGCATCAGCGCTTCATTCACCGCGATCCGCACCAGCCAGGTATAAAACTTCGACTGCTCCTGAAAGTTACCCAGGTTCTGATACGCCTTCAGGAAAGCATCCTGCACCACGTCTTCCGCGTCCTCGCGGTTTTGCGTGATGTGCTGGGCGATGCGGAACACATTACGGTCATAGCGGTGCACCAACTGCTCGAAGGCGCCCATATCGCCCGCTTTGGCCGCATGGACCAGGGCCAGCTCGTCGCCAACTGGCTCTGTCACTTTTGGTTGGATGGCTCCCATGATTCTGTAGATTCAGGATTTTAAACCGGTAATGCAATTCCCTGCCCCATTGTATCTATTTGGAACGGGATCAGGCAGGGGAAAGAATTTTAAGCTGTCCGGTTCTTGCATCGCCCGGTACAGCCCACTCTAGCAAGCTTCCGCTTATGATACAGACTTGCCACTCCTTTGGATGTTACAGCCCGGAATCCATTCTGTAAATGAAGGCCGTATGTCGGGCGCTGTTAATCGCGCTAAACTCAGAAGTGATGTGTCGCAGTCGTCTTCTCGTTGTCCTGCTGGCTTGCCTGACCGCGCTGCCCGGCCTTGGGGTGCTCGCTCAGGAGCATCCTTCCTCCACGCACAAAAAAAAGTCCACGAGCACACACAAGTCCGCCAGCAGCGCGCAGAAGCCCACTGCGCACAAGCATAAGACTCTGGCGTCGTCCCATCACCATCATTATCGTCATCGGAAGAAAGTGACAGCGGCGCGCGCTCACCACATGAAGCGCACCTTCGTCGCCTCCAGCGATCTTCGTCCCATGGCGCGGCAGCTCGTCGAGTTTCGCACCCCCGCCGCCTACGCTGGAGTCGAGAGCTACGCACACCTTCACGCCGGGACCGAGGCTGGCGCGCTGGCTTGGTTCGCCATCGGCTACGCGCATTATCTCGATGCTCAATATCCCGCGGCAATCACTGCCCTGCAGAAGGCGCAGCCGCAGATCGGGGAGCTCAAGGACTATGTCGCTTTCTTCATCGGCAACTCCTATGTGCTGAGCAACCATGCGGAGGAGTCGTTGGTCTACCTCCGGGACTTTGGCGCGCGCTTCCCCGACTCGCTTTACGATCACGACGCCATGATCTCCTACGCCAAGGCGCTGTTGGCCTTGAATCAGCCGAGTGAGGTCATTCACCTGCTGCAGGCGCACCGCTCGCCTGCTAACGTCGAAACCGAATACTACCTGGGCAAAGCCTATGTGCAGAATGGCGATGGCCGTACCGGAGCGGCCATCTTCCAGCGCATCTACTACGACTACCCTACCAGCTCTCTTGCCGATCAGGCGCAGAGCGATCTGCGGAAGATTCCTGAGGAAGAATCGCTCCCGCCGGTGAGCTACGCCGAGCACCTGCGACGAGCCAATGCGCTCTACAAAGCCCGGCGCTATGGCGCCGCGGCCGATGAGTATCGGTATGTCGTCGACCTTGCGCCCGCCGGTGAGCGCTCGGCCGGATTGATCCAGCTTGCCAACTCGTACATGCGGAACGGCGACACGCGGCTAGCGCGCCAGGTCCTGGACCAGATTCCCGACGACGGCAGCGAAGCCAGCGCTGAAAAGTGGTATCAGCAGGCCGAAATCGCCCGCAACGCCAATGATGACGGCTCGCTCAGCAACATCCTGGAGCATATGCGGACCGTCACGCCCCACTCGCCCTGGCTGGAGCAGGCCTTGCTCAGCGCGGGGAATATGTACCTGCTGCGCAAGGATTACGATCACGCCCTCGACTACTACCGCGAAATTCATCAGCGCTTCCCCACGGGAACCACCGCAGCCTACGCCCACTGGAAGGCGGCCTGGCTCACTTACCTGGAAAATCGCCACGATGAAGCCAAGAAATACTTCGAGGAGCAGATCGAGTTCTATCCCGGGACCACACAGGTTTCCAATGCCATGTACTGGCGCGGCCGCCTGGCGGAGGATGATCACGACTACGGCCTGGCCCGCGCTTATTATCAGAAGCTCTCGCAGCGGTATCACAATTACTATTACGGCGTGCTGGCGCGGCGGCGCCTGCTGACCTTGCCTGCTGCGCCCGCGGCGACGGTTGCTGTGCTGCAGCATGTGCCGCCGCCGGATACGCCCGATCCGGAGTCGCAAATCACCGATCCGCCGGAAGACGATCTGCATTACAATCGCGCCAAACTGCTGGAGAACGCCGGCATGACTGATCTGGCGGTGCGCGAACTGGAGGCCGGCAGCTCCACCGGGCCATGCTGGGAGATGCTGGAAGTCGCCCGCATCTACACCAGCGGTGGCGAGTATTATCGCGCCTTGCGCGCCTTGAAGCGCGCCATCAACGGCTATTTCGCCATGAACGTGAATGAGCTGCCCACGCCTTACTGGCAAGGCTTGTTTCCGCGTCCTTACTGGGATGCCCTGCGCACGTACTCAGAGGAGAACGGGCTGGACCCGTACTTGGTGGCTTCGCTTATCCGTCAGGAATCCGAGTTCAATCCTAGCGCGATCTCGCGGGCCAACGCCTACGGCCTGATGCAGTTGCTGCCCAAGACCGGCCGCGGCGAGGCCCGTAAAGAAGGCCTGCGCCACTATCGCACCGACTCGCTGCTAGACCCGACAACCAACATCGCGCTCGGCACTCGCTATTTCCGTCAGATGGTTGATGAATTCGGTGGTCAAATTGAATACGCCCTGGCGGCGTACAACGCCGGTGCGGACCGGGTGGCCGACTGGCGCGCCTCCGGCAATTATCGCGACGTAGAGGAGTTTGTAGAATCGATTCCTTTCACCGAGACCCGCGAATACGTGCAGGCCATTGTGCGCAACGCCGAAGTCTACAAGAAAGTCTACGGCACGCCATAGGCCCATCTGCGGCGAGTCGAAGGCAACTTGCCGGGACGAAGAGCGGGGAAAAGACCAGGGTATGCATTACTCCGCCTTCTCCTTAACCTCAACGCTGGCAACAGTGTTCTCCCACTCCAGCTTCAGGACCGCGGAACTACCGCCTGTCTTATCGAATGAGATGGTGAAAGTCTCCAGCGCCGACGAGCGCTGCGCGACCCTCATCGGGATGCGCGCCAGGTCCTGGCTCTGGTTGTACTCGGTCCCCCATTGCCCGGTCTGCTTGTTCACGATCAGTTGCCAGCTGTTGACTCCAGGGAGGGTGTAAAGGGTATAGCTTCCCTTCGGGACCGTGGTGCCACCGATATCCAGGTCAACATCGGTCTTCAGGCTGGTCGCCGCATTGGCACCCGTGCGCCAGACGCGGTCGTAAGGGACCAGGCCACCGAAGATCTTTCGGCCGCGCATCGACGGGCGGCTGTAATCGATGGTCACCGTCTTGCCATCGGCGAAGGTCAGCTTGGCTTGTCCCGGGGGACTGAGCGGTTTCTTCTCTTGTCCCACCGCGGCGACCGCGACGACGGCGCATAACGCTGCCAGTGCCCACAACAACCTTTTCTCCATGACGCCCTCCTCCACCCGAGCGGTTGTTTGCCGCTCTATTATTCACGACGAAGCCAAGCGACACAAATCGGCTGGCGTGCACCAGGGCGAACACCGCGAAGGCGCGGATTCGCAACCCGAAGCCCGCGACTGCTGACTTGCCGCATTTTCCGTTATGCTGTGAGGAGTACCTTCTTCTGCGTTCACTATGTCAGTCCGATTGCCCGGCTCCTTCGATCGCAAGTTTGTGCCGCTCTCCATACGTTTCGATCACGCCCTGCTCTTCGCGGCGCAGATTCATCGCGAGCAGGACCGCAAAAAAAGCGGCATCCCCTATATCTCGCACCTGCTGGGCGTGGCTTCCATCGTGCTTGATTACGGTGGCGATGAGGACATGGCCATCGCAGCACTCCTGCACGATGCGGTGGAAGACCACGGCGGGCGCCCAATGCTGAAGATCATCGAGAAAATCTTTGGGGCACGGGTGGCCAAGATCGTCGACGGCTGCACCGATTCCTACGCCGAGGATCCCAAGAAGAAAGAAAGCTGGGAGAAGCGCAAAGTCCGTTATCTGCATCGCATCCGTCACGAGGATGCCGAGACGCGCTTCGTCTCCGCAGCCGACAAGTTGTACAACGTGCGTGCTGTGCTGCGCGACCTGCGCTACGACGGCAATGTCGTTTTCAGGCGGTTCGCCGCGCCTAAAGCAAAGACGCTATGGTATTACCGCTCGCTGGTGCGGGAATATCGTCTGGGCGGAATCACGCGCCGGCTGAAGCCGTTGATCGACGATCTGGATCGAGCTGTGACTGAAGTCGAGCACCTCGCCGGGCTGCGGGTTGGCCCGCAGCGCGTCAAGGCCAAGCTAAAAGCCAAGCGCTAGCCTCACCCAGATCAAGCCAAGAGCAAACAGTTAAACACGCAAACCCGGTGCTCACTGCCCCGCCGCGCTCTGTCCTACGATCTGATATTCGCGCTTTTTGCCGTTGGGCAAAACCACTTCCATCTGGTTCTTGTTCTTCATCTGGTATTGCACCACGTCGCCGGCTTGCATCTCCGGCTTAGTCTCTTTGTGGCGGGCAATGGAATAGGCCGTGCTGCCGGCTTGCAACTGGTACACGACCCAGTTCTTGGTTGGGTGCTTCTTGGATTTGTCGGCGTAAGTGCTGTTCTCCCATTTCACGATCTTGCCTTGCTGGTAGTTGTCGGCCGCCCAGGAAAATGCGGAGAGCATTACTGTCAGTAGCAGTACGAAAGCGGTTCGTTTCACGAATCCTCCACGAAGGCAGTGGCCAGTGGTCAGGGGCTAGTCTCCAGCCCAGTGCCTGCGATCAGATTGCCCGACGGTCCTCAATCGAATCCGTGGGACTGCAACGCTGGGCACGGGCCACCAGTCAATGGCCACTACTCACTCAAAAAACTTGGTTACTCCCTCTTCCAACACGCAGATCTTGCGCTCGATGCGAAGGCGTTTGGCTTCGAGCTTCAACCGCTGTACCGGCTCCTCCACCGGCTCATGGGACAAGCGGAAAGTTCCATAGTGCATGGGCACCATCCAGCGCGCGCCCAGATCAAGAAACGCCTGCAGCGCGTCTTCCGGGCTAGCGTGCACGGCGCGAAACGAATCCGGCTGATAGGCCCCAATAGGCAGCAGCGCTACCTGGGGATGGAGCCGCTGACCGATCTCCTGAAAGCCTTCGAAGTAGGCGGTATCGCCGGCATGATAGACGGAGTGGGCGCCAGCGCGCAAAACGTATCCCCCGTAGCCGCGATACATATCGCGTACAATGCGCGCTCCCCAATGGCGCGCCGGCACGTGGGTAACCTGAACCTGGCCAAGTTGCAGCTCGCCCCACCAATCGAGTTCGACCGTGCGGCCGTATCCCAGGTCGCTCACCAGGTCGCGAACGTGGCGCGGCACCACGATGACGGGTCGTTTGCCCGACTGCCAGCGCGCCAGACGGGCAATGGCGCGCAGCGAAGGACGATGCAGGTGATCGAAATGAGCATGCGAAACCAGCACGGCATCGATGGGCGGCAGATCGCGCAGCCGCAGGCCGGGCCGCCGCAAGCGTTTCAGCACGAAGATCCAGCGGGCGAAGTTGGGATCGACCAGAATGTTCTTTCCGCCCATCTGCAGGAAGAAGCTGGCGTGTCCGATAAAGGTAATGCCCAACTCGTCGCGCCGCGCCAGCACGGGCTTGCGTGTAACCCCGGTGCGCGGGGTCATGGCAGACGACCGCACCAGCTTGCCGAAGCGGCTGGCCTTGCGCCGAATTGTAGGTCCTAACATCGACGTCGTAGTTAGTTAGACGCTCACCGGGTCTCTGCCGATGCGCCAACGTCTACCGATCCTGCCGGCGTCGGCACCGGTATTGGCGATCCCCGCATTAAGAAAACTGCATCGGTTTCCTTGACCTTAGTCTCTCACTCAGCTTAAATCATTACTTCCGGGAGGTTGCGCCACCGGGTTGCATAGGGCGAGCGCCGCATCCCAATATCTTACAAGGAGCAGCGCATGCGCATTGCCTTCCTCGGTTTGGGCATCATGGGGCGTCCCATGGCCTCGCGGCTGGTGGCAGCCGGGCACGAAGTCGCGGTGTGGAACCGTACCGCGCGCCAACACATCGACGGAGCGGTAACGTCAGTCTCGCCCGCAGAAGCGGCCAAAGAAGCTGATGTGGTTTGGGTCTGTGTGGCCGACACCGCCGCGGTGGAGCGCGTGATCTTTGCCGAAGACGGTGCTTTGCAATCGCTGCGCGAAGGGGCCATCATCGTAGACTCCAGCACGATTTCTCCCACGGCGACCGTGAAATTTGCCGAGCGCGCCAACCAGCGGGGAGTGCACTGGGTGGATGCTCCGATCACCGGCTCCAAGATCGGCGCGGAAAACGGACAGCTCATCTTCATGGTGGGGGGCGCCAACGAGCCGGTCGAATACCTCGACCCGCTGTTCAAAGCCATGGGCAAGCAGGTGATCCACATCGGCGGCACCGGCAAAGGCCAGTCTGTCAAATTGTGCATGAACCTGATGCTGGCGCTGATCTATGAAGGCTTTGCGGAGGCGTATACGCTGGCGCAGAAGATGGGCGTCGATCCCCACAAACTGCTGGAGCTGATTCAGGCCTCGATGGTGCGTTCCGGTGCAATCGATTACAAAGCGCCCTTTGTGCTGCGTCACGATTATTCGCCCAACTTTCCCTTGCGCCTCATGCATAAAGACATCCACCTCATGCTTGACATGGCAAAGGAGCATCGCGTCAAGCTGCCGGCGCTGGAAACGGTCGACGAAATCTACGAGCTGTCCAGCGAGGAAGGCTGGGACGATCTGGATTACGCGGCCACACTCAGCCTGCTGGAGAAGTGGGCGGGGATCAGCGCGAAGACAAAGTAGTCAACACGCAAGCGATGAGCAAGAAGCTACCTCTGTCCGATTTCCGCGCTATTCGATATAAGCTCGAACCGAAAGACTTCGCGCTCAGCGAAGAAGGAGAGGATATTGCGCCGACGGATTTAATCGATAAAGAGACGTGGGCCGGTATCACGCATCTGCCAGACGATGTGGCAATCCGAATATCGGATCATAACGGCCTTCGGCTCAAGCTACTCTATAGTCTCTGGGGTGACTGGATAACAGCGACTGGCGATCCCGAAAAGCCCGACGAGCTCTTCAGCTGCATGCTGGACGCGGGGGACGCATTCCAATGTGCCAACTTTCTTTTCCTGCATGGCTACTACCGGGCTGCTATGGCCGAGCTCCGCGTAGCGCTGGAATTGGTCATGGTCGGCGCCTACGGAAACCTGAAGCCTGGTGATCGTGATTATGTAGTTTGGAAAACCGGCGGTTCGGAACTCGGATTCACACGCTTTAGGAAGCGTATGCACGGCATGCTTCGAGGCGACCAATGCAAGTGGCTTGTTGCCGACGAAGAGTTCCCAGATAGGACATTTCGCCAATTATGCAATTTTACGCACTCGCGCCCAAACTCAAGCGACTTTGCGCTCTGGGATAGCAACGGCCCCGTGTATGCGCACGAAGCAGTGATGCTCACGTTCTTTACGACATTGTCCGTTTATGCGATTTGTTATCTGCTCATACGCATCGCTCGAACGCACTTTGCCCTACCCCCGGACAGCCGTATCCTTTTCGAGGAAGATTGGATGCCGAACCGAGAGGGCATAGCCAGGGCCTTCGAGCAGCTCTATGGTGAGCGCGCCGCTATCCATGCCGGAAAGCGATGACCTAAAGGCGGGAAAGGAGGAATGGCGTATGACGTCGAAATCACCGACTACCACTAGGAAGAAGAGGACAGCGGAGCTGGACCTTCTGCCTCTGATCACACCGGGGGAGGTTCTCCGAGAGGAATTCATGCAGCCGCTGGGGCTGACGGCGAACGCCCTGGCCCTGCGTCTGCGTGTGCCGGCCAATCGCATCCTGGGCATCTTGAACGGTCAGCGTGCCATTACCGCCGACACAGCCTTGCGTCTTGCGCAGTACTTCGCAAACTCGGCTGAGTTCTGGATCAATCTCCAGCAAAACTACAAGCTCGACCTCGCTAAGCGGGAGAAGCTGCGCGAAATTGCCCTTGAGGTGGTGCCCCACAATGCCATCGCCTGGTCGTAAGAACAGTCCCGTGTCGGAGCCTGCCCTGAGCGCACCGGGCGGTGAGATATTCTGCTGATGGACTTCTTCGCACTCACCCGCAAGCTAATTGACGTCGAATCGACCACTGGCATGGAAGCCGCGGTGGGCCAGGCATTGACCGGCGAGCTGGCGCAGCTTGGCTACCGGGTCGAGCGCATGGCCGTCGAAGGCGACCGCTTCAACATTTGGGCGACCAGTCCGGAGCAGCCCAAGCCGGAGCTTGCTTTCTCGACCCACATGGACACCGTCCCGCCCTTCATTCCATCGTCCGAGACCGTCGACCGCATTTATGGCCGCGGCTCCTGCGACGCGAAGGGGATCATCGTGGCGCAGATCGCGGCGGCGGAGAAACTGAAGGACGAAGGTATTCACGTTGGCCTGCTGTTTCTGGTGGGCGAGGAGCGCGACAGCCAGGGGGCACAAACAGCCAATCAGCAGCCGCGGGGTGTGAAGTTCCTCATCAACGGCGAGCCCACGGAGAACCGTCTGGCGCTGTGTTCCAAGGGCACGTTGCGGGTGGAACTGGTGGCGCGCGGCAGGATGGCGCATTCGGCTTATCCCGAGCTGGGCGAGTCTGCGGTGGAAAAGCTGCTGGACGCCTTGGAGGCAATCCGCAAACTGAAGCTGCCTAACAATCCCAAGGCTGGCCCGTGCACGCTGAACATTGGACAGATCGAAGGTGGCCGGGCGCCGAACGTGATTCCGGATTCTGCCATCGCGCATCTGTTGTTTCGCCTGGTCGGTCCAACGGATGAGTTGCGCCGGCAGATCCTGCAAGCAGCCGGCAGCAAGGCAGAAGCCAACTTCATCCTGGAAATTCCCTACATGGAGCTGGGCACAATCCCCGGCATCGAGACCATGATCGCGGCCTTCACCACTGATATTCCGGCTCTGGGCCATTGGGGCAAGCCGCTGTTGATCGGGCCGGGATCGATTCACGTTGCCCACACCGAGGGCGAATATATCGAGAAGAAGCAATTGCTGGACGCGGTCGATCTCTACGCGCGAATTGCGCGCGAGCTGCTGGCAGGAGCCTGAGCAAAGTCGATAACAGATCCCTCGGGGACTTAACTCCCCTCGGGATCACAAAATATGGAGAGCTTGGACGCTGGCTTAAAGGCGCCGGCTCTACCCGGCTACAATGGGCTAACGCCACTATGCCAGGGAAATCGTTCGCCAAGAAATCGCCAAAACAAGCTTCCACCGCCGCTTCCGAATATCACATCAGCCGGGGCGTACCGCTTCCGCTGGGTGCGACCATACGACGCCGCGGCGTTAACTTCTCCATCTTTTCCCGGCACGCAACCGCCTGCACTCTCGTGCTGTTTCAGCCGGGAGCGGTAGATCCTTACATTGAGTTACCGCTGGACCCGCGTACCAACCGCACAGGACAGGTGTGGCACATGTTCGTGGAGGGGCTGGACGCCGGGGTGCAATACGGCTATCGCTTCGACATGCAGCCGAATCCTAACCCGCGGGTCTATCGCTTCGATCCCGCGCGCGTCCTGCTCGATCCTTATGCCCGCGCGCTCTCTAACGGGAGTGCGTGGGGCGCGCATCGACCGGGAGAGCGCCCGTATCGCAACAGCCTGCTGGTGGAGAACCACTTCGACTGGGAGCATGACCAGCCGCTTAATACCCCTCTGGTGGACAGCATCATTTACGAGATGCATGTGCGCAGCTTCACGCAGGATCCGTCGTCCGGAGTGGAACATCGCGGCACCTTCGCCGGTCTGATCGAAAAGATCCCCTATCTACAAAAGCTGGGGGTCACGGCGGTGGAGCTGCTGCCGGTGAACGAGTTTGAGGAGTCGGACACCGACCGCGTCAATCCATTCACCGGCGAGCCGCTGCGCAACTTGTGGGGCTATCAGCCTACGGCATTCTTTGCCCCCCATTCCGCTTATTCCTCGAACTTGGCCGACGGAGAAGTGATCCACGAGTTCAAACGTCTGGTGCGCGCGATGCATCGCGCCGGCATCGAGGTCATCCTCGATATGGTGTTCAACCACACTGCCGAAGGCGATGAGCACGGGCCTACGTGGTCTTTCCGGGGCATCGACAATCCCACGTATTACATTCTGGACCCCAGCACCGGAAAGTATGAGAACTTTACCGGCTGCGGTAATACGGTGAATTGCAACAATCCCGTGGTCCGCGATTTCATCGTCGATTGCCTGCATTACTGGGTGATGGAGATGCACGTGGACGGCTTCCGCTTTGACCTGGCATCGATCCTCGGACGCGGCCAGGACGGCACCGTGCTGAAGAATCCACCGCTGCTGGAGAGCCTGGCCTATGATCCTGTGCTGGCCAACACCAAGCTGATCGCTGAGGCGTGGGATGCCGCCGGATTGTACCAAGTGGGATCGTTTCCCTCGTGGGGACGCTGGGCGGAATGGAACGGCATCTTTCGCGACGATGTGCGCAAGTTCGTAAAGGGTGACGCGGGGATGACTTCCGCGCTGGCAACGCGGCTCGTGGGAAGTCCTGATTTGTATCTCAGCAGCGCGCGGGAGCCTTACCATAGCATTAACTTCGTGACCTGCCATGACGGCTTCACGCTGCGCGACCTGGTTTCCTACAACGAGAAGCACAACCTGGCCAACGGCGAGAACAATGCCGACGGAAATCCCGCCAATTACAGTTGGAATTGCGGCGTGGAAGGCCCCACCGACGATGCGGCCATCAACGAGCTACGTCTGCGGCAGCAGAAGAACTTCGCCGCAATTCTGCTGCTCTCGCATGGCGTGCCGATGATCCTGGCCGGCGATGAGATCGGCCGCACGCAGCAGGGCAACAACAACGCCTACTGCCAGGACAACGAAATCAGTTGGCTGGATTGGCGCTTGGCGGAAACGAACGCCGGCCTGCTGCGCTTTTTCCGCCTGATGATTGCCTTCCGCAAGCGCTGCCCGCTGCTGCGGCGCAGCGACTTTCAGTTGAACGGAGAGGGCGGATTTCACATCACCTGGCACGGGGTGAAGCGCATGCAGCCGGATTGGAGCTACGAGTCGCGCAGCATCGCCATGCAGCTTACGCAGTTGCACCCCGTACCCTCTGACCGCGCCGCATTTGTGCGTGATGGGATGGATGGCGGTGGGCGCCGTGAAGATTTGCACTTCATCGCCAATGCCTATTCCGGCGACTTGGAATTTGAGCTGCCACAGCTCGGCGAGTACGAGTGGTTTCGCCTGGCCGATACGGCGCAAGCGTCGCCGCTCGACATCGCTGAAGAGGGACAGGAATTTCCGCTGCTGTCGCAGGAAAGCTATTTGGTGAAGGGGCGGAGCGTGGCGATCTTCGTTAGCAAGTGACGCAATCATTTATCCTTTGGGGGAACCATGGGCATACCTGTTATCAAGCTGAAGCACACTGACCTGGAAGTGTCCCGCTATTGTTTTGGCACCATGACTTTCGGCAAGCCGCTCGACCAGGCCGGGGCGACGCAAATGGTGAACCGCTGCATCGACGCCGGTATCAACTTTTTTGACACCGCCAATGTGTATCAACTTGGCATCGCCGAGACCATGTTGGGTCACGCCATCAAGGGCAAGCGCGACCGGCTGGTCGTCGCCAGCAAAGTGTTCTTCAAAGTAGGTGATGGTGCCGATCAGCAGGGGCTTTCGCGCAAGGCGATTCTGCGCGCCATTGACGAGAGCCTCGCACGGCTGGGCACGGACTATCTCGACATCTATTATTTCCACGCCCCCGACCACAGTGTGCCGATCGAGGAGTCGATGGAAGCCATGGAGTCGCTGGTGAAGCAAGGCAAGGTGCGGTATCCAGCGACATCGAATTACGCCGGCTGGCAGGTAGTGGAGATGTTGTGGATTGCCAAGGAGCGCGGCTGGCACGCGCCTTACATTTCGCAGCCCATGTACAATTTGTTGGCCCGCGGTATCGAGCAGGAATACCTGCCCATGTGCCAGCACTTCGGCATCTCCAACGCGGTCTACAACCCGCTGGCGGGCGGCCTGCTCACCGGCAAGCACAAGCAGGAAAAGTTCACGCCTGGCACCCGCTTCGACAACAACAAGATGTATCAGGACCGCTACTGGCACGAGCAGTACTTCAACGCGGTGGAGCAGGTGCGCAAGATCGCGCAATCGGCAGGGCGCTCGCTGGTGAGCCTAGCGCTGAACTGGTTACTCCACCACACCGCCAGCGACTGCATTATTCTTGGCGCGTCGCGGATGGAACAGCTCAACGAAAATCTCGCAACTATCGATGACGG
>Ga0070737_10003142_pt1 | contig 18323 bp, 11 predicted proteins | sample Coa_R1_10_FD_66438 | JGI IMG/M metagenome (GOLD analysis project Ga0070737, IMG submission 66438) | Surface soil microbial communities from Centralia Pennsylvania, which are recovering from an underground coalmine fire - Coalmine... | ecosystem: Environmental > Terrestrial > Soil > Unclassified...
AATTCACTCCCGCAATCGGGCAGGAGACGCTGCATTTGTTTCCGATACCGCCGGCGCTGCGCTTCTGGCGGTGGTCGCAGGTGGAGTGGCTCGGCGACGGCGCATTTTATGGCAAGAATCCCACCTATGGCGCCCAGCTCAGCTACTTCTTGAACAAGGAAATCAAAGAGCCCGGGACGTTGGTGATCACCGACTCGCAAGGCCGCGTGGTGCGAACGATGAAGGGGACGCACACCCTCGAGGAGGGCGAAAAGCCGCCTGCGGAGGAAGATGTGCCTCCGCCTGCACTGTTGGAGGCGCAGGCTTCGCGGCAGAGCGAGCAGAAAGAGGCCAAGCCATCGCAACCCGCGACTCCAACCCAGGCACAGCAACAGGTAGTTCCGCCGAAGCCCAACGCGGAAGAAGCCGAAGCGGGTCAGCCGAAGAGAATTCCCTGGGTGCCGACCAAGCCGGGCTTGCAGCGGCTCTATTGGGACCTGCGCGCCGATGGTCCTGTCCGCTGGGAAGACGCGAAGGGGTTCAACAAGGGGCCGCGCTCCGGTGCGCTGGTCCCTCCCGGCGAATACACTGCGACCATGAACGTTGGCGGCACAACGGTCTCGCAAAAAATCCAGGTCGTCAACGATCCGCGCTCCCGCGGTGACCAGGCGAGCATCGAGGCGAGCTATCAGCTTGCCGAGGCCGTGCTGCACGAGATTTCACAACTCGACGTTGCACTGAATCGCCTTGACGCGATCAACGCGCAGGTGAAAGCCCTGGCGGTGGTTGCGAAAGACACGCCTGACGAGCAGCCATTGAAAGAATCCAGCGATAAGCTGATCCAGCAGCTCAAGCAAGTGCAGGCGGAGATTACCAGCAACGCGGGCGCGGAGGAATCAGTACTGCGCGTGCCCGCCAAAGTTCGCGAAAAGCTGTTCGGGCTGTCCTGGGCGCTGCAAGGCTCAGACCAGGCGCCGACCGCGGCCATGCTGGAGGACAAGGAAAGGCTCGATCACGAATATCAGGCAGCGCTCGAGAAATTCAATCAGTTCCTGCAGACAGATGTTTCGGCTTTTAACTCCGTAATGGCGCAACACAAGCTAACCGGCGTGGTGATCGGCGAGCCGATTCAGCCGTAGAGCGCGTTCTCTGGCTGGGGCCGCAAATTGCGGCGCGGTCGGCCGCCGCCCCGTTTCTTCGACGGCAAGTGGTTGAAAATCGGGATGGGTGGTTGGATCCAGACCTCATGATCGACGCCGCCCATGGCAATTTTCTTCTTGCCTTACCAGCGGACCTGCGCCTCGGTTCTCAAGCCGGTGAATCTAAGACAATGCCAACCTATGGCGTCGGTTGGAGTTGTCTGCTTGTCCGGCACTACAGTCCGGTGGTTTGGTACTGCAACACTGCCAGCGCCAGACGGTACGCATAGGTGGCTTCCGCGTTGGCAATCTGCGCCTGGGTCTGTTGCAGTTCTGCCTGGCTCAACTCCACAATCGAGCTAAGGCCCAGTTTGTAGCGCAGTTGCGCCAGATCGAGGGCCTCATTCGCATGGGCCAAGAGCTGCTCTGTAACGGTGACGCGATCGAAGGCCGTAGTGGCGTTCAGCCAACTGGTGCGCACGTCGCGCGAGATGCGGTCGCGCAAGTCCATCAGCCGTTTCCGCGACGCCCGAGCTCGCAAATCAGCTTCGCGTGACTTAGCGGGAAAGAGAAACCCGTTGAACACGGGGATCTGTATGTTAACTGCGGCTGCGGCATAGGGACCGTAAACGTGCGGGTCACGGATGGGCGCATCTCCAATTGCCGCCAGGGCGCTGATCGTGGGCAGCATCAGGTCACGATCCGCCACATGAAGTTTCTCGGCCGATTCGGTGGCGTATTGCAGCGCCAGAATCTCCGGGCGCACGGCGAAGGCCGTGTCGATCAGTTCCTCCACGTTGGCCGGGGGCGGAGTTAAGGGCTCCGTGCTGGCCACCAGTTCGAAGTTCTGCAGGTTGGAATATCCCAGGATCGCCGATAGGCTGGCCATCGCAGCCTTGTCGTTATTCAGGCTGTCCAGGTAGAGCAGCTTGGCCTGGGCCAGATCCACATCGGCAAAGCTCAGGTCCAGCCCGGACTTCAGGTTGCTCTTGGTGAGTGCCGCAATCTCATCATCCACCAACTGCCGCTCGGCGACGGTCTGCTCCGCCACATGGAGAACGTCGTGCGTCTGCAAGGCGTTGTAGAAGGCCCGATTCACGGCCAGCAGCACATCCTGGGCGGTGGCCACCGCATTCTCATTCTCGGCTTGGGCTTGCAGCCGGGCGCTAGCTGCCAGATTTGTCGTATGGCCGAAGTCCGTAATCAGTTGGCTGGCAATCATCCCGCCCGCCGCCCGTTCGTAAATAATTGGATTGTTGAGGTATCCGGCCGTGATGCGGCTGTTCTCGCGGGCGTCGGCGCCGGTCAGGTTGGCATAGGTTTGCGGCCACAGATTGGACCGCGTTTGCCGCGCCACCTGTAGCGAGGCCAGCGCGTTCAGGCGGGCCATGGAGATGACCGGATTGTTTCGCAGCGCAATCGCCTCAGCATCCTTAATGCTGAGGCGAGTCACCCCTCCCGCTGACGGCTGGGCGGGAAGGCTCGTCGGAGGTGGCGGCGTGGACTGGTCCGATAAAAGGATGGCCGAGGCCCGGGCTGGTCTGTCAGGCGGTTGCGATGAGACCTGTGTCGATTGGCCAAAGCAAACTGCAACGGCGCTGGCAGCCCATAGCAAAAGGAGGACATATTTTCCGCTCATACTGGCTTTCTCCACAGCGGTTGATCTTCTTTTTGGTGAAACCACAGGTAAGCGGCGGGAACCAGATAGACGGTAACCACAACCGAGGCCAGCAAGCCGCCGATGATGGTACGCGCCAATGGAGAATAGGCTTCACTGCCAGTCCCCATCTTTAAAGCCATCGGAATCAGACCGAGCAGGGTTGCCATTGAGGTCATCAGGATGGGGCGCAAGCGCAGCCGCGATGCTTTGGTGACCGCTTCCTTCAGGCCGGCGCCTCCATGACGCAACTGGCGTGTGAACTCCACGATGAGGATGCTGTTCGACACAACGATGCCCGCCATCATCACCACGCCCATCAGTGACATGATGTTGAGCGTCGTGCCGGTCAGCAGCAGAAACACCAGCGCCCCTGCCAGCCCAGGAGGTACGGCCAACAGAATGATGAACGGGTCGAGGAACGACGAGAACTGCGCCACCAGGACCAGGTACACCAGTACGATTGCCAGGATGAGGCCGATGCCAAAGCTCTTAAATGAGGTCCTCATGTTTTCGACCGACCCGCGCAGATCGATCCGCACGCCCTCCGGCCGGTTCGTCTTGGCAATGATCTTGTCAATCTCACTCGTTACCTGGCTCAAGTCCTCAATTTTCGGCGCTACATATAAATCAATGACCCGCGTTAGTTGGTAATGGTCAACCTCGGTGGGCGAGGGCCCCATGGACACCTTGACCACGGTATCCAGCATGGTGGGTTCCTTGCTGTGGGCGCCGCGCAAGGGTATCTGCTTCAGGTCTTCCAGCGTCTTTACCTCATTTTCCGGATATTGCACGGTCAACATGTAAGGGTTGCCGCTGTTGGGATCGATCCAGTAGCTGGGCGCGATCATGCCGTTGGAAGTGAGCGCGGTGATTATGTTGTCCACCACCTCTTTCTGGGAGAGCCCCACCAGGCTGGCTTTTCCTCGGTCGATATCGAGATTGAGTGCGGGATAGTCGATGTCTTGCGGGATAAGGAAATCGCCGACCCCGGGGAGTTGGCGCACCTTGGCAGCGATCTCCGACGCCACCGCATAATCCCTTCGCAGGTTGTTCCCGCTGATCTGCACATCGATGGGCGCGGGCATGCCCATGTTCAGCACCGCATCCACCAGCCCGCCCGACTGGAAATACGCACTCACCTGCGGCAACTGTTGTCGCAACTGCTCCCGCACTCGCCGCATATATTCGTAGCTGCCGACCTTGTGGTCTTCCTTCAGGCTCACCTGCACAAAACCGGTGTGCGGCGCTGAGTTGGGGGTATAGATTGCCGAGAAATCGGTGGTGATCCCGATATTGGCCACCGTCATTCCAAGTTCATCCGGGGGCACCACTTGACGGATGATGTCCTCGATTTTCTTGGCGTACTGCTCGGAGAGTTCAATGCGCGTCCCCGAAGGGGCCTTGAAGTTGATGACAAACTGGCCGGCGTCCGTGCGGGGGAAGAATGACAACCCCAGCATGGGATACAGCAGCAGACATAGCGAGGAGACTCCAACCAGGCTGATTGCGGTCCCCGCCGGCTTAACCAGCGCGCCGCTCAGCGACTGGTCGTATCCGCCCAACATGTTTTCGAAACTGGCACTGAAGCCTTTGGAAATCGAGCCCAGCCTGCTTGCCAGCGAGGTATCCCCAATCTTCTCGCGTGTGGCATGCGCCCGGATCAGCTTGGCGCAGAACAGCGGCACCACGGTCATGGCTACCAGGTAGGAGGCCAGCAGAGAAAGCACCACGGCAGTCGCCAGCGCCGCAAACAGGAAGCGGCTCACTCCATAGAGGAAAATCACCGGGAAAAAGACGATTGCCGTTGTAATGGTGGCGGCCAAGACCGCCAGCGCCACCTCCTGCCCGCCTTTTTCGGCAGCTACCGCCGGCTCTTCTCCCATTTCCATGTGGCGGAAGATGTTCTCCAGCACGATGACCGAGTTATCTATCAATCGCGAGAACGCCAGGGCAAGTCCGCCCAAGACCATGGTGTTCACGCTTCCGCCGAGCGCGCTGATGGCAATGAACGCCGCCAGCGCAGAAAGTGGAATGGAGAGAAACACGGCCGCGGTGGCGCGCAGGCTTCCCAGAAACAGCAGCACCATGAGCGCGGTCAGTATCAGGCCGATGCCACCCTCATGCAGCAGGTTCTCAATCGCGGCCTTCACGAACGCCGACTGATCGAAAACAACCTTCGTCACCAATGTCTTGGGAACATCGACCAGACGGGAAAGCGCCTCCCGGATGCCATTGACGACCGCGATGGTATTGGTGTCTCCACCTTGCTTCAGAATTGGAAGGTACACCGAGCGCTGCCCATCCACACGCACGATGTTGGTCTGAATCTGCTGCGCGTCCACCGCCTTCCCAACGTCGCCCACCAGCACCGATGCCTGAGCGACGGTCTTGATCGGCATGGAGTTGATCTCCGCTGCGTTCGGCACCTGGCTGTTGGTGTACAAGTTGTAGTCGATGGGGCCAATCTTCACGTCGCCGGCCGGCAGAATGAGGTTGCTGTCGTTGATGGTGCGGACCACGTCCATCACCGACAACTGGTAGGCGTCCAGCTTGAGCGGATCGACGTACACCATGATCTGGCGAAACTTCCCGCCAAACGGCTGCGGCACGGCAGCCCCTTCCACATTGGCGATCTGGTTGCGGACCGTGTATTGCCCCAGATCGCGCAGTTGGGTCTCATTCAACCCTTGGCCCTTGAGGGTAATCAGGCAGACCGGCAGGCTGGAGGCATCGAACTTGAGCACCACCGGCGGCAAGGTGCCCGGCGGCAGTCGCCGCAGTTGCGCCATGGCAAGGTTGGAGATGATGCTGAGATCGGCGTTTGCGTCGGTGCCCGGCTGGAAGTAAACCTTGATCAGGCTGACGCCCGGTAACGACCGCGACTCGATGTGATTAATGCCGCTGCCCAGCGTAAAGAATCTTTCGAAGGGATTGGTGATGCTGGTTTCGATCTGCTTCGGGGGCATCCCGGAATAAAAGGTGGCCACTACGATCACCGGGATGTTGATTGCTGGGAAAAGATCAACCGGCATGCGGACCACGGTCACCGTACCCACAATGGCGACCATCAAGCAGAGCACCACAATGAAGTAAGGGTGACGGATGGCAAAGCCGGCCATCAGAAACTCTCCTCGTCTTCGTCCCCGCTCTCGGTGAGCACCTTAGGAACTACCTTTTCTCCGGGAGTGACTTGGCTCCGTCCGCCGACAATCACGCGGTCGCCTTCCGCCAGCCCATCCAGCACCTGCACGCGGTCGCTACCTTCTACACCCAGCGTTACCTGCCGCTCTTGCACCCGGTCATGGCTATCGACGATCAGCACCGTGGCGCCTTCGATGTGCCGCTCCAGCGCCTGTATGGGAATGCAAAGCGCGTCTTTTTGCTCCCGCAGCACCACGATTGCCTCGGCATACATACCCTCTTTGAGGCTGTCGTCGGGGTTCTCCACGTCGATCTCGGTATGCATGGTCCGCGTTTCTTCGTCCACGGCATCAGCGAAACGCGTGACCCGGCCTTCAAAATCGCGCTTCAGCGCAGAAACATGCACCTGTACGATACTTCCTACGTGCAGCAGTGACACCGCCGATTCCGGCACCGGCACCACCAGACGCAAGCGAGACCACTCGGCCACCTGCACCACCGGCATGGATTGTGTCTCCGACGCCGTGCCCGCCTGGATCAGCGCGCCGGTGTCGGCGTAGCGCTTGGTCACAACTCCCGTGAAAGGAGCGGTAATGCGGGAGTAGGCTTCCAGCGCCGATAAGCGGCCAAGCTCCGCCTGCGCCGCCGCCAGTTGACTTTGCGACTCGGCCAGCCCTGCATGCGCGCTCTCAATCTGCGCTTGTGTTTCCTGGTCCTTGGCCAGGGCATCGTCCAACTCCTGCAGGGCGATTAATTTGGGACGCGCGTCCGCCGCCTGTCTCAGCCGGACGTAGGCGGCGTGATATGCGGCATAGCTGGACTCCGCACGCTTGATCTCGCTTTGGGAACGGCGGACCGACTCCTGATAGCGTTGCACATTGGCCTTGGCCGCAACCACTTCGGCGTTTAACTCCGGGACTTCCAGCGTGGCCAGAAGTTGCCCCTCCTTCACGTGGTCACCAACATCAACGTAAATGTCCCGAATGTAGCCTGCCACCTTGGCGTGAACATCCACTTGTTGGTAAGCGCGAAAGGCACCGGGCAAACGCAACAGATCTCGTACCGGCGCCCGCTTCACCAGGGCCACGGCGACGGGGCGTAGAGAAGGTTTCACGTTTCCCGCGGGTCTGGCATTCTTCTGGGAATAATGCTGAATCCCCACCAGCGCCAACACCAAAACCGCTGCCATAATCAGCTTCTTCATTGCACCTGCCGACTGCTCATAAACCTTGACTTCCAGCTACATTCCACGGGCCCCGGCTCCGGAAGCTGGGGCGCCTGTTCAAAGGCTTGTTCTTCACCGGTGACGCACAAAACGAAGTCAGAGCAGAATTGCCGAGAATGGAGGTGGCCGGTTGGCGAGTTTCCGGTCGAGAAGGTAAACCGGCCAGAGTGGTCCTACGTCAGCTAAATGCAAACCGGGCCGGCTAAACTGGGGGTCACGGAGATATGGAGTTGTTCGTGTCCCTGGAATTGCATCGTCAGGACGTAGCTTTACACGCCGTGATTGACGGCTGCCAGGCTTCCTCAAATGAACGTGGATCGTGGCCGGGGCATAGGACCGATTCGAGAAACGGGTGGCAAGGCCCGTCGTCAACCCGCAGATCATCAAGAGAATCCATACCCCGCGCCCTACACAGCCGCTTCCGAGACTCCTCCTCTTGGGCAAAGTTATTGCCGGGATACAGGCGGAAGTGGATCGCACTGGGCTCATGGTCAGCATGGGTCGCTGGGACGCGAGATCGAGCATCTCGTCCCGAATCGAATCTGAATGGGACATCCTGTGTGCATAGCACCACGTTTGGGTCCGGCTGGCAGTGATTATTTGGCCTTGAACTAGTGACCAGCATCACCCGTTGCAGTGATAGTGAAAAGCTGGTTCTCGCCTGCCCAGCCTTTGATGCCGGGAAACGATAGGGCAGCGCCCCTTCCGGCAACTGCCGGTTTTTTGATCGAAGAGAGAATCTCTTCGATCAGGATTTGTCCTTCCAAACCGCGAAGGTGTGAGCCTCAATGACCGTGATCTCCGTACTTTTGTGGTGGGTTGATGATCATTGGCGGGTCGCAGGCACATGGACCCTCAGCCGAAACCGGTATCGCGCTCCTCAACACAAACGTTGTACAAGCACGCCTGCGGCTTTCAGCTGACGATGGACCTCGCGCGCAATCGCCGCACTGCCTGGTGTGTCAGAGTGGATGCAGATGGTGCTCGCCTCAACGTTCAATTCGGAGCCGCTAACAGTAACCACTCGATGGCGCACGGCGATGTCAACCGCTTGCTGCGCGGCGCGCACAGGATCGTCAATCAGCGCACCGGGAAGGGTGCGCTTGCGCAACGTGCCATCGGGCTCATAGGCGCGGTCGGCGAAGGCCTCGGAAGCGGTTCGCAATCCCATGGATTGCCACCATTCCAGAGCGGGTGAGGCGGCTTGACCTATCATGATGAGTCCTGGATGAATCGCTTTCACGGCATGACCGATTGCGAGTGCTGCCTCACGGCTCGTGTTCGCGGCGTGATAAAGCGCACCGTGCGCTTTCACATGAACTAGCTCCATGTCCAGGGATTTTGCGATGCTGACAAGCGCAGCAATTTGCTGAGTTACAGAATCCTCGATTTCTGCCGGAGAGAGCGGCGAAGCAAGGCGCCCAAAGTTTACGCGATCAGGATAGCTCGGGTGTGCGCCAGCCGCGACGTTCAGCTTGCGGGCCGCGGCAAGGGTCTGCCTCATGGTCTGTTCATTGCCGGCATGTCCTCCGCAGGCGACATTTGCGGACGTAATGTAGCGCATCAGTTCGAAGTCGGTCCCGTCAACCAGCGACGCTTCAAACTCACCCAAGTCAGCGTTGATGTCGATACAGAAGTCTGCCATATCTCGTCCAGTCGATCACGAATCAAAGATATCTTCCAGCCAGTGCTCCTGTTCGGCCAAGGCCTGGACTGCTTCCGGCATGGAAACCTCAACGAACCGTACCTCATCGCGCGGACGCAATTGTCCGACACGATGAAGGTCAGCGGCAATTACATTCGCAATCTTAGGATATCCGCCGGTGGTCTGCTGATCGACAAGCAGAATAATCGGCTGGCCGTCCTGCGGCACTTGAATGGCCCCCAGCGGAACTCCCTCGGTGAGCAGTTCCGATCGCGTAGGCGGGCGCAAGGCCGCTCCATTTAGCCGGACGCCCCTGCGGTCGGAGTGCTCGCTGACAACATAGGCGGTAGAGAGCAATTGTTCGAACGCTTCGGGCGCGAACCATTCCTGTTGGGGTCCCTTGGTTACGCGCAGCGCTTGCGGAGCACGCAACCACTCAAGGGCGCCTGGACGCAGCGCGCGGCGCCGCAACGAGCTCTGCTGTCGAACTCGCAATATATCGCCCTTTTGCAAATTGCGGCCTTGGAAGCCTCCGAAATGCCCGGTGACGAAGGTTGACGCGCTGCCCATGACGAGCGGAGTCTCGAATCCACCCTGAATTGCCAGGTAGCATCGTGCCCCGCGGCTCATACTCCCGCATTCCAGAACTGTTCTCGCCGGCAGCTCGCACGCCGTATTGGCGGGCAGTTGAGCTGGGCCAGCGTCTCCACCGCGGCCGTTGGCGCCATGAAGCGGGGTGCTGACCTTGCACTCGCAGTGGGCGCCAGTGATCGCGACGATGGCGGTCTCTTCGAACTCCAGCGTCGCACCGAGCAGCGTCATCTCCAGCGCGGGCGTGTTGTCGTCATTGCCCACAAGACGATTTGCAATGCGGAAGGACAACGAATCCGCAGCGCCACCCGAAGAGATGCCAAGATGAGCGTAGCCATAGCGGCCCAGGTCCTGGATGGTGGTGAACAGCCCCGGTTTGACGACCCGGATTGTCATCTGAGTTGAGCCTCAGCACCGCGCTGCAGGGCGTCAAACGTGACCCGGTCGATGGGAGAGAATTTCACACTGTCGCCCGGCTGCAAGCGGGTTGGCGACGCGGCTTGCGGGTCAAACATGCGCCAAGGTGTGCGCCCGATCAATCTCCATCCGCCAGGGGAATCGCTGGGATAGATTCCCGTTTGACTACCGGCAATGCCCACGCTTCCGCTGGCAACCAGCGGCCTGGGAGTTGCTAGCCGCAGCGTGTGCAAGGCCTCAGGCAAGCCGCCAAGGTAGGCGAAGCCGGGAGAGAATCCGAGGAAGGACACAAGATACGTCGGGGAGGAATGCAGTCGAACAACCTCTTCTGGCGACAGCCCCGCATGGCGAGCGACCTCCAGCAAATCGGGGCCGAACTCGACGTCATAGCACACCGGAATGGTAACGATGTTTGCGGGCCTGTCGAGTGCCGAGGCATCCTGGGCCGGCGCCAGTTGTTGAACCAAAGAACTCAGTTCATCGTGCGTCAACCGCAGCGGATCGAAGTCGATGAGCAGTGACGCGTAGGCCGGATGCAGGTTGCGGATGCGCGGATCATTGCGGCGCCGGAGCGCAAAAAACAGGGACATCACGCGGGCGTGAAGTGCGGGCGACATTACATCGCCGAAGACAATCAACAAGGACGAGTCGCTCGCCGCAATGAGCTTCATTAAAGGAAACTCTGAGTAAAGCACTGCTTTGCAAGAAACGGCCTTAAGATCGTTGGCAAAGCCGCAAAATGAAATGTTGCTTCCGCCGCCGGGCGAATCCCTGCTCGTTTCCATCAGGTCCGCCCTAGCTTTGGCTGAATTCAGGCTGGGCCGTCTCTATCCGTAGAGCTTCGCGGGATTCTCCACCAGCACGCGGTGGCGCGTCTCCGCATCCGGGACCCAAAGCGGCAGCAGGTCCAGCAAATCGCCGTCGCGCGGCATCGGCACGGTCACGGAGGGATGAGGCCAGTCGGTTCCCCACACCAGGCGTGATGGCGCTGCTGCGACCAAAGCGCGGGCAAAGGGCACCACATCTTCGTATGGGTACGGCTGCGACGAAAGCCGGTACGCTCCCGACAGCTTCACCCAGCATCCCTCACGCGCAAGTTGCAGCAGCATCTGGAATCCCGGATGCTGCACGCCCAGCGACGCCGGCATGTGCCCCATGTGATCGATGACGAAGGGGACCGGCAGTTTGCGCAGGCGCGGAGCCAGCTCGGGCAGATCGCGCGCATCGATCAGCAACTGTATGTGCCAACCCAGCGGCCGAATTGCGGCAGCGATGGGCTCCAGAGCATCCATGGACAGCCCACCCTTGAACAACACATTGATGCGCACGCCGCGAAAGCCTGCTTCGTGCAGCTTTTGCAATTCGGATTCTTTAACGCTCGCGTCGAGCACAGCCACGCCGCGCCACTTGCCGTTCGACGCCAGAATTGCATCGCGCGTACAGCGGTTGTCCGTGCCGTAGACGCTGGGTTGCACCACCACTGCGTGCTCCGTGCGCAAGGCCGCGGCAACGCGGCGATAGTCCTCCACGTTGGCTTCGACCGGAGTCCAGCTACGGTTCGGCACCAGCGGATACTCCGTGATCGGCCCGATGATGTGCAGGTGACAATCCCAGCTTCCCGCCGGAGCGACAAACTGCGCCGGAGTCAAGTCCGGATTCGGCGGCTGGCAGAGCGGCGCGCTCGAGGATGCGGCCCCGTCAGTCATACACCTTCAGCTCCTTGCCGCGCGTTTCAGGCAATACTGCGGCCGCAACAATCATGATCAGGTAGGCAATTATCGCGAAGGTCGCGATTGCTTGGCCCAAGGTCATCGTCTTACTCAGATAGCCGACCAGAGTAGGAAACAGCGCTCCAATAGCACGTCCCACATTGTAAGAGAACCCCTGGCCGGAGCCGCGTATCCGACTGGGAAAAAGCTCAGTGAAAAAAGCGCCGATAGGACTGAATGCACCCGATGCAAAGAAGCCCAGCGGAAAACCCAGCACCAGCATCACCGAGTTGCTGATGGGCAGATAGGTGTAAGCCGCTACCGTGAGGAATGAGAAGAGGGCGAAAATAATCAGCGTTCGCTTGCGGCCCAGCGCATCCGCCAGATGTGCGCTGACGATATATCCCACAAACGATCCCACTATAACGACGATCAGGTAGCCGCCCGTGTTCAGCACCGATAGCTTGCGTACTGTTTTTAGAAATGTCGGCAGCCAGGTCGTGATGGCATAATAGCCGCCCTGGACACCAATCGCCAGCAGCGAAGTCAACGCCGTGATCTTCAGCACGGCGGGACTGAAGATCTCCATAAAGTGACTTTCCTGGCGCTTCTCCAGGGTGTCGCGCGTTTTGGAGAAAACTTCGGGCTCTTCCACGTTCTGCCGGATATAAAGCACCAGCAGCGCCGGCAGGATGCCGATCCAAAACATGGCGCGCCAGCCCCACTCGCCCGGCAGCTTGGATAGCAGCACCATATAGAAAAACGCGGCAATGCCCCAGCCAATTGCCCAGCCGCCTTGCACCGTTCCCACGGCTTTGCCGCGATATTCGGCTCGGATGGTTTCGCCCATGAGCACGGAGCCGACGGCCCACTCACCACCAAATCCCAGGCCTTGCAACCCGCGGCAAAGCAGCAGTTGCCAAAAGTTTTGCGTGAAACCGCTAAGAAAGGTGAAGACCGCAAACCAGAGAATCGTCATCTGGAGCACGCGCACGCGACCGAGGCGGTCCGCCACCAGGCCTGCCAGCCAGCCCCCGAGCGACGACATCAGCAGTGCGGCCGTACCCAGCCAACCAGCGTCACTCTTGCTGATGTGCCAGGCGGCAATGAGGCTGGGGATGACGAAGCTGTAGACCATGACGTCCATGCCATCGAGGGCCCAGCCGCCGAAGGTAGCAATCAGCGCACTTTTTTCCTTCGCCGAGAGTCCTGCCAGCCAGATTCGCCTTTCGGCAATAGGAAACGATTTAGAACTTGAAGTGGTGGCACCCATCGGTACACACCTCCCTGTGATCGGCCAGGACGCGAATCCGTAAAGAGTTCGCGGGCCCTTGAAGTGGCGCTACGCTTTACCAAAGATCTGTCTGCACCTGCCGGGCTCTCGCCGTTTACACTCACCAGCACAAGGCTGGACCTGCAAGGCCCGCCTCTGTTTCACCGGATGACAGTCATTGTAGCTCGTAACGCCGCCACCCGTACCCGCCAGCTTTCCCCATAACGGAAAGTAATGCCGCCCACGGATCGAGCAGCAGAGTGTTGATTGCGATTTGTTCTCACGAGAGCCAGACGAAAACGTAATAACACACTGTTTGCGTCGGCATGGCAGAGTTTTACCGCCCTCGCTCAAACCGCCCTGCGGGCTGGATCATTCCGCTGGCATTGACATCGTGCTTACCCCAGCGGCTATTTTTCCTTCGCGATAAAATATCCAGTCACATTGGGGAGATTGATTCATGGCCACAAGCATTACCCGCACCAACCCGCTCTCCTTCCTCACTGATCAACTCAACGACCTGAAGCAGAAGGGTACCTACTTCCGGCTGCGCGTGCTTGATGACGAACAAGCGCCGGTTTGCACCTTCGACGGCAAGCGAGTCATCAATCTCGCTTCCAACAACTATCTCGGCCTGACCACCCATCCCAAGCTGCGCGAAGCCGCGCTGAAGGCCACCAAGGAATATGGCGTCGGCTCGGGCGCGGTGCGCACCATCGCCGGCACCATGAAGATCCACATGGAGCTGGAGGAGAAGATCGCGCGCTTCAAGAACGTCGAAGCCTGCGTGGTTTTTCAGTCGGGCTTTACGGCCAACGCGGGCACGGTCTCGGCCATCCTCGGCAAGGACGACTTCATCATCTCCGACGAGCTGAACCACGCCTCGATCATCGACGGCGCGCGGCTCTCGCGCGCGAAGATCAAGGTTTTCCGCCACAAGGATGTGGCACACGCTGAAGAGCTGCTGAACGAGGTGAAGCACGAGCCCGGCCACAAGTTGGTGATCACCGACGGCGTTTTCTCCATGGATGGCGACATTGGCGCGATACCCGAGCTGACCGCGCTGGCGGAAAAATACGGCGCCATCATGATGGTGGACGACGCGCACGCTTCCGGCGTTTTGGGCCGCAACGGGCGCGGCACGGTCGATCACTTCAAACTTCATGGCCGCGTCGACGTCCAGGTGGGCACACTGTCGAAGGCCATCGGCGCCCTCGGCGGCTACGTCTGCGGCAGCCGCGACCTCATCGAGTTTCTGTACCATCGCGGGCGGCCATTTCTGTTCTCCACTTCGCATCCGCCGTCCGTGGCGGCCACCTGCATCGCGGCCTTCGATGTGCTGGAGCAGGAGCCGGAGCGCATCGAGAAACTGTGGGAGAACACGCGCTATTGGAAGAAGGAACTGGGCTCGCTGGGCTTCAACATCGGCGGGGTGAACACGCCGGCCAGCGAGACGCCGATCACGCCCATCATCATCGGCGATGGCAAGCTCACCATGGACTTCTCACGCGAGCTGTTCAAAGAAGGCGTGATGGGCACGGGCATTGCGTTTCCGACCGTGCCGGAAGGCAAGGCGCGTATTCGCACCATCATGACCGCAACGCACACGAAAGACCAACTGGACCAGGCGCTGGAGACCCTGAAAAGGGTAGGGAAGAGGATGGGAATTCTGGCGTAACCTTGCCGGACAACATGGTCCAAGTAAGGAATTGAGTTGGCCTTCTGCCTACAAGCGCGGTCTGTCATCCCGACCGAGGACTTCAGTCCGAGCGGAGGGGTCGGCGGTTCGCCGATAGCTAGCGGTGATGTTTCGCGCGTCAAACTGTGGGTCTTGCTTCCGCTCAGCCTAGCCGCCGCCGCGCTTGCGGTCCCTTATCTTCTGAGCCGGGGCTTTCTGTCTATGGCCTTCGTCTTACATCTTGGCTTCGCCCTCGTCTGCCACCAGCGGCCGGAGCGTTGCTTCTGGATCTTCGGCGCGCCGGTGGCGGTGTGCGCGAGGTGTCTGGGAATCTACTTGGGCGCAGCGCTTGGGCTGCTGATTCACATTTCGCGCCGCATCGCCCTGCGGCTGCTGCTTGCTGCGGCGGCGATCAGCCTGATTGACTGGACGGCCGAGATCAGCGGCTTGCATGGCAATTGGCTGGACGTGCGGTTCTTCCTAGGACTGGCCCTCGGCGCAGCAGGAGCGATGCTGGTCTCATCTCCAAGTGTTCGAAGTGGTGCTGTTTATGCCGGTGGTGACTGCGCTCCAGAAAACGCACTATCAAGCGTTACCGAGGACAATGCATGAACTCTGCCAGGAATCGCTTAGTCCCCGCGCTGTTACCCATCTGCTCTACAATCGAGCTGCATGGCTGACGTGAAGACAACGCGCCTGACGGAGATGGTGAAGGCGGCGGGTTGAGCCAGCAAGCTAAGTCCGGCGGTGCTGGACTCGGTGCTTGGGAAATTAGCCCGGCAGCATGATCCGAACGTCCTGGTCGGCTTCGATTTGGCCGACGACGCCGGCGTGTATCAACTGACGCCGGAGTTGGCGCTGGTGCAAACGGTGGACTTTTTCACGCCCATCGTTGACGACGCTTACGTTTTCGGCCAGATTGCGGCGACCAACGCGCTGAGCGACATTTATGCCATGGGCGGGCGGCCCACCAGCGCGCTGGCGCTGGTCTGCTTCCCGGAGAACGGTGATCCCAAAATACTGGAAGAGATGCTGGCCGGGGGCTTGTCGAAGATGGTGGAAGCCGGCTGCACCATCATCGGCGGGCACAGCATTCGTGATGACGAGATGAAGCTGGGCTATGCGGTCACCGGCACAATTCATCCCCAGAAGGTGCTGACCAACAGCGGGGCGCGGCCGGGCGACCGGCTGCTCTTCACCAAGGCCATCGGCACCGGCGTCATCTCCACCGGCATCAAGCGCGGCGAGGCGAACGTGACTTGGATTCGTGCTGCGGTGCGCTCGATGACCACGCTGAATAAGACGGCGACGGAGGTGATCACCTCCGGCGGTTTCGCCGTGCACAGCCTGACCGATGTCACCGGCTTCGGCGTGATCGGCCACGCGCGCGAGATGGCCATCGCTTCCGGTGTGGGCCTGCGCATTCACGCGTCGCAGGTGCCGCTGCTGCCGGGCGCGCTGGAGTGCGTCCGCCGCAAATTTATCCCGGGCGGTCTGAAGGCGAACCGCCAGTTTGCCGAACCGTGCGTCGAAGTCGGGCCTGGAGTTGAGCCGGATGTGTTGACCCTTCTGTACGATCCGCAAACTGCCGGCGGTCTGCTGATCGCCGTGGCGGAGAGCGACGCCGAGCGATTGCTTGCCGCGCTCCAGCTTGCCGGCGTCGAGGTAACCGGCATTGGGGAGGTCCTTCCGAAACAGAAGCCGTTGCTGGCGGTGGTGAGGTAGAGAGGCACATTCAGTCCCGCGCCATTCCTTTATCGGCACATCGCGGCAAAATGTGTACCCTCTTTGCGAATTTCCTCTCGCCTGAAACCCGGTTCCGGGTTACCATGTTCGACAACTCTGATACAGCGATAGGCCGCGCATGGCGGCGGTAGTGTGGGCTGCCGTGTGTTCCAGCCGGCCGGCGAATCCGCGCAGAGACAGGAGTCGGCTCCCTGGTTCTTCAAGCTTGGCCGAGCAAACAGCTTCACATTCACTGAGGAGATACGATGAGGGCATCGAGGGTTGTTGCATTATCAGGCTTGGTGGTAGTGGTTTGCATGTTGGCGGGGTGCGGCGGCGGGGGCTCCAAACCTCCGGCCCCGGCCGGACCACCGGTCATTACTACCACGACCCTGGTTCAGGCCACGGTCAATCTGCCCTACAGCGCGTATATCCAAGCCACCGGCGGCACCGGAACTTACACGTGGAGCATTACCGGGGGAACTCTGCCTCCGGGGATAAAGTTTAACAACTCACAGCTTTTCGGTACTCCCACGGCGGCTGGCAGCTTCCAATTTACCGTCCAAGTCACCGACCAGGCCTCCAAGAGCGACAGCAAGACCCTGACTCTCGTGGTTACCGGGGCGATTCTCATCACCTGCAACTCGTGCCCCGCCGGCACGATGACATTGCCCTACGGCACCCTCAACTCGCCCTACAGCGCCACCCTATCGGCCAGCGACGGAATCGCACCTTACACCTGGAGTATTGCGAGCGGCAGCAGCCTGCCGGCGGGCCTTACCCTCGACCCGAGCACCGGCGTGATCTCCGGGACCCCCACGGCAACCCAGCCGCCTACCCAGGTTACCGTGCAGGTCACGGACTCGGAGCATCCGGTTTCTCAGGCCACAACACAGTTGACACTGACCGTGATCGGCGTGACGACCTCGTCGTTGCCGAATGCCACAATTAACACGCCCTACAGCCAGGGAGTCACGGTGGGTGGCGGGCAGGGCCCATACAGTTGGACTGTCACTGCCGGCAGCCTGCCTCCGGGACTGTCGCTCGCTACCGGCAGTTGCACCAATAGCCGCGCCCCAACTTGCATGATCACCGGCACCCCGACGACGCTTGGGGTTTCGCAGTTCACCTTGCAGGTGACCGATTCAGAGCAGCCCCCGGCCGTAGCCACCGCCCAGCTCAGCATTGACGTGCGCGGCCCCACTCTGCAGATCCTCACCACTTTTTTGCCCAGCGGCCTGGTCAGCGTGCCCTATAGCGTTGTCTTGCAGTCGACGGGCGGCATTCCGCCGCTGACCTGGAGCATCGTCTCCGGCAATTTGCCGCCAGGACTCTCGCTGAACGCCAATACGGGCGTCATCTCGGGCACGCCAACCGCTTCCGGCCCCGCAGGCTTTGTCGTTCAAGTACAGGACAATGAGCAACCGCCGCAGGTTGTGCAGTCGGGGACGTTGGGCATCACCATCAATCCGGCGCTGAGCAATGCTTCGCTGAGCGGGAATTATGTTTTCAGCTTCAGTGGCTACAACAACAGCAGCGGCACCGCCGTGCCTGTCATCATGGCCGGGGCTTTCGTCGCGGACGGCAACGGCAACATTACCTCTGGCGAGCTTGACTTGAACAACGGGACGGGTGAAACGGTCGGCCAGTGCACGGCAGGGGCCGGCCAGGGACCACAACAGTACACTATTACCCCCGCGCCGAGCTCGACCTACTCGATCCAAGCCAATGGGCTGGGAACGATGGTCATCGTCACCAGCCTTGGCACCTACAACTTCCACATTGCGATTCGCTCGGATGGCAGCGGCAGCATCATTCAGGACAACACCAGTGGCTCCAACCAGTGGGGATCGGGAACCATCAAGGTACAGAAAACCGGAGTTGGCTTGGCGGGTGTGGAGGGCAACTTCGCCGTTGGCCTGACCGGAGTTGACCCCAACGGTAACCGCTATGCCGCTGCCGGCTGGTACACGCTCCAGAATTCAAACGGCGATCTTGGCTGCACCAACTCACAAGGGCAACTCATTTGCCCGCTCGATGTAGACGACGGCGGTGCCTCCCCACCTGCTTCGCAGCACCATTTCGCCGGCACTCTTTCTACTACCATTGACTCCTTAGGCAGGGGTTGCTTTGTCAATCTT
>Ga0070737_10003143_pt1 | contig 18322 bp, 17 predicted proteins | sample Coa_R1_10_FD_66438 | JGI IMG/M metagenome (GOLD analysis project Ga0070737, IMG submission 66438) | Surface soil microbial communities from Centralia Pennsylvania, which are recovering from an underground coalmine fire - Coalmine... | ecosystem: Environmental > Terrestrial > Soil > Unclassified...
TCCGCGTGCTGACGCAACAGCTCATCCCACGACGGCATGGTCGCCTTGTCCCCGGTCGCGTCAAACACTGCGGTGCCGTAGGGCTCGTCAGGGACCTCCACCCAGTCGGCGTGGCGATACCGCTCCGGGTGCGACATGCTGGCTGGGCCGATCAATGTGGTGATGTTGAAAACCTCCGGGTTGAGGCCGCCATAAAATGGCGGCAGTTCGTCACCGCCCGCAACGCCGGGAACCTCAGGTGTATTCCCTAACCAGCATTCCCCGCGTTCCATGCAGATACCGTCGCGTATCGGGGTGTGGCCGGGATATGAGCAGACTGAGCTTTCACTGAGAAACGCCGCCGCACCGCCACCGTGCTGCGGCTATGGCCCACGGTGTGATGTTGAACACTGGACGCATCCGGGCGTGTCGGCACTACCGGGCCGGGCGCGCCTGCCCAGGTGTGACTTCGATTGCACCTACGCTGCGGGCATGGCCAGCACCAACCACACTTCCGGCCAAGCGGTCCCGGCGGGCCGGGCCGAATCCCTGTTGGCGCACGCCGAGAGCTCGATCTCCGAGGATGCGATCCTCGCGGCGGCCCGCGACCGCGCGGCCGAAATCGGGGCGAAGGCCGTCACACCCGCGGTCGGCGCGCTGCTGAGCGTGCTGGTCAAGCTGAGTGGCGGAAAGGCGGTGGTGGAAGTCGGCACCGGCGCAGGGGTCAGCGGGCTGTGGCTGTTGTCAGGTATGCCCGACGAAGGCGTGTTGACCACGATCGATATCGAGCCGGAATACCAGCGGATCGCCAAACAAGCCTTCGCCGAGGCCGGCATCGCGCCGTCGCGCACACGGCTGATAAGCGGGCGCGCGCAAGAAGTACTGACCCGGCTCGCTGACGGGTCCTACGACCTGGTATTCATCGATGCCGATCCGCTCGACCAGCCGGATTACGTCGTCGAGGGCGTGCGGCTGCTGCGCTCGGGCGGTGTCGTGGTCGCGCATCGGGCAGCGCTGGGCGGCCGGGCCAGCGACCCCGCGGCACGTGACCCGCAGGTGATCGCGGTGCGTGAGGCGGCGCGGCTGATCGCCGACGACGAGCGGCTTACTCCCGCGTTGATACCGCTTGGTGATGGACTGCTGGCCGCTGTGCGGGACTGAATGATTTTTACGGATTCCTGACGGGTGCGGCCTTGACCGCTGGCTGAACGAACGTTTAATGTTCTGAACATGCGTTCAGCCGATCTGACGGCCGCTGCCCGGATCCGGGATGCGGCTATCGAGCAATTCGGCGAGCACGGTTTCGACGTCGGACTGCGACGGATCGCCGAGGCGGCGGGGGTGAGCGCCGCTCTGGTCATCCACCATTTCGGCTCGAAGGAGGGCCTGCGCAAAGCCTGCGACGAGTACGTCGCAGAAGAGATCCGCAGCGAGAAGTCCGAGGCCGTGCGATCCAACGATCCGGCTACCTGGTTTGCGCAGATGGCCGAAATCGAGTCGTACGCGCCGATGATGGCTTACCTGGTCCGCAGCATGATGTCCGGCGGGGAGCTGGCAAAAATGTTGTGGCACAAGATGATCGACAACACCGAGCAATATCTGGAAGAGGGTGTGCGGGCCGGCACCATCAAACCCAGCCGTGATCCAGCGGCCAGGGCCAAGTATCTGGCGATCACCGGCGGCGGCGGTTTCCTGTTGTATCTGCAGATGCACGAAACCCCAGCGGATCTGCGTGCGGTGCTGCGTGACTATGCGCGCGACATGGTGCTGCCGGCCCTTGAAGTCTCTACCGAAGGCCTGATGGCGGACCGGACCATGTACGACGCATTTCTCGCACAAGCCGAGGCACAAGCCGACCAAGGAGCAGCCAATGCCAGCTGACGACCATCAGGCCGCTATCGAAATTCACGGCCTACGAAAGAATTTCGGTGCAGTCCGAGCGCTGGACGGGTTGGAGCTCACGGTCCGGGAAGGCGAAGTGCACGGCTTCCTCGGCCCGAACGGTGCCGGCAAGTCGACGACCATCCGCATCTTGCTCGGTCTCGTCCGAGCAGACGCAGGCATCGTCCGCCTGCTGGGTGGCGATGCATGGACTGACGCCGTAGAGCTACATCGCCAGATTGCCTACGTGCCAGGAGATGTGACTCTGTGGCCTAATCTTACCGGTGGCGAAACCATCGACCTGCTGGCTCGCATGCGCGGCGGGATCGACGCGAAGCGGCGGGCCGAGCTGATTGAACGTTTCGATCTCGACCCACACAAGAAGGCTCGCACCTATTCGAAGGGCAATCGGCAGAAGGTCTCGCTGATATCAGCGTTTTCGTCGCGCGCCAGGCTGCTGCTGCTAGACGAACCCAGCAGTGGTCTAGACCCGCTGATGGAGAACGTATTTCAGCAATGCATTCGCGAAGCACGTCAGCGCGGCGTCACCGTACTGCTGTCAAGCCACATCTTGGCTGAAACCGAGGCCGTCTGCGAACGAGTGACCATTATCCGGGCCGGCAAGACCGTCGAGAGCGGTTCGCTCGAAGAAATGCGCCATCTCAGCCGCACATCGATCAAGGCCGAAATGATCGGTGACCCTGGCGATCTGACGCGCATCAAAGGTGTTGGGAATGTCAGCTTCGATGGCAAGACACTGTACGCCCACGTCGACGGCGAAGGCCTCGGCGAACTGATCCGAGTTCTCGGAGACGCCGGCGTGCGCAGCCTGGTCAGCCAGCCGCCAACCCTGGAAGAGCTATTCCTGCGCCACTACGGCATCGACGGCCAACGGGACCGCACCAGGCAGGGGGTCTCGGCATGATCGTGACAACGCTGAACCAGACGCACCGGTCTGCCCACCATGGACCCCGACCGCGACGCTCGAACTTTTCCGGGACGCTGGGCCTGCTAAGGCTTTACCTTCGCCGTGATCGCATCGTGCTGCCACTGTGGGTGCTGTTGCTCTCCGTGCCGCTGGCCACCGTCTACGTCGGCAGCATCGAGAAGGTGTATCCCGATCAGGCCGCCAGGTCTGCCTTTGCGGCGTCGATCATGGCCAGCCCGGCCCAGCGAGCGCTCTATGGACAGGTCTATGCGGACAACCTTGGCGCCGTTGGCATCTGGAAGGCCGGCATGTTCCACTTGCTCATCTCGATCGCGGTGATCCTCACCGTGATCCGTCATACTCGCGCCGACGAAGAGACCGGCCGTGCGGAGTTGATCGACTCGACATCGGTGGGCCGATACGCCAGTTTGACTGCGGCACTGGCCTTGTCGTTCAGCGCATCGATCACCACCGGACTGATCGGTGCCGCCGGGCTGCTCACCACCGGTGTTCCGTCCGCCGGATCACTGGCCTTCGGCGCGGCGCTGGCCGCATCAGGTGTGGTTTTCACCGCTGTGGCCGGGCTAGCGGCGCAGCTGTCGCCAAGTGCCCGTTTCACCCGCGGCGCGGCCTTCGCGGTGCTGGCGGTCGCGTTTTCGCTGCGCGCCGTCGGTGATGCCGGCTCGGGTGCCTTGTCGTGGCTGTCACCGCTGGGCTGGTCGTTGCAGGTTCGGCCGTACGCCGGGGACCGCTGGTGGGTGCTGATGCTGCATCTGGTGACAGCCGTCGCGTCGACCGTGGTGGCCTATCGGTTGTTGGCACGACGCGACGTCGGCGCGGGTTTGATCGCAGAACACTCCGGCTCGGGCGCGGCCGACTGGTCGCTGCGCGGTGCCGGCGGTTTGGCATGGCGACTGGACCGCGGCGCGGTGCTGATCTGGACCGTCGGGCTGTGTCTTTACGGCGTGCTGATCGGCAGCATCGTGCACGGCATCGGCGATGAGATCGGCAACTCGGCTGCCCGGGACATCGTGGTGCGGATGGGCGGCACCGGGGCGCTGGAGCAGGCGTTCCTCGCGGTGGCGTTCAGGATGCTGGGGATGGCAGCAGCCGCATTCACCGTCTCGATGAGCCTGCGACTGCATCAGGAGGAGTCCACCGCGCGGGCCGAAACGATATTGGCTGGCGCTGTGGGCCGAATCCGTTGGGCAACAACTCATCTGGGTATAGCGATCGCAGGGCCGACGGTTGCTTTGCTGCTTGCCGGGATAACGGCCGGACTCAGCTTCGGAGTCACGTCCGGTGACGTGGGGGGCAAACTGGGCACGGTTGTCGGTAGTGCGGCGGTACAGCTGCCTGCCGTGTGGCTGCTGGCAGCTGTCACGACTATGTTGTTCGGGCTGCTGCCGCGGTCTACCCCGGCGGCCTGGGGTGTGCTCGTCGGGTTCGTGGCGGTGTACCTGCTTGGCTCGTTGTCAGGTTCCGCGCAATGGGTGCTCGATCTAGACCCCTTCACCCACGTACCACGGGTCGGCGACGGCAATTTCACGCCGGTTCCGCTGCTGTGGTTGCTGCTGATCGATGCCGCACTGATCGCCTTGGGATTGGCGGCATTCCGGCGTCGAGATCTGCGCTGTTGAGGAGGATTTATGAAAACCTTTGGTAAAGGCGCACTCTCGGCTGTTTTAGGCCTGCTCGTATTCGGCGTGATGTTGTTCTTGCCGGCAGGTAGCTTGCGTTACTGGCAGGCCTGGGCGTTTCTCGCTGTGTTCGCGCTCTCCACCTGGATTCCCAGCATCTACCTATTACGCACGAACCCGGCCGCGCTGGAACGGCGGATGCGTGTCGGACCGATGGCGGAGACCAGGACGCTGCAGCGGATCGTTATCGCCGGGGTGTTCATCTGCTTTGCGGCCATGTTTGTGGTCAGCGCGCTTGACCACCGCTTCGGCTGGTCGCCGGTGCCAGCAAAAGTGTCGGTGGTCGGCGATGTGCTGGTCGCAATCGGCCTGGGCCTCGCCATGCTGGTGATCATCGAAAACAGCTATGCAGCCGCTAACGTCACCGTCGAAGAAGACCAGCAGCTCGTCACCACCGGACTCTATGGGCTGGTGCGACACCCCATGTACGTCGGCAACATCATCTTGATGGTGGGCACCCCGCTCGCGCTTGGCTCGTACTGGGGGCTCGTCTTCGTCGCACCCGGGCTGGTCGCGCTGGTGGTTCGCATCCGCGATGAAGAACAGCTGCTCGCGCAGCGACTCGCCGGATACCGCGATTACCTGCAGCACGTGCGTTACCGCCTGGTGCCCTACGTGTGGTGAGGCCTTGTTAAATCCACACCCCTTTGCCCACGGCAACCACTCCGCCGGCGCTGATCGCGAAGCGCTCCCGATCCTTTTCCAGGTCGACACCGACCATTTCACCGGGCCCGACGACAACGTTTTTGTCCAGGATCGCGTGGCGCACCACGGCGCCGCGGCCCACCCGGGTGCCGGGCATGATCACACTGCCTTCGACGATCGCACCGTCGTCGACGACGACGTTGGACGACAGGACCGAATTGCGCACCGACGCCGCGGAGATGATGCTGCCCGCACCGACCACCGATTCCTGCGCGGAGCCGCCGTTGACGAACTTGGCCGGGGCCAGGTTTTCCGTCGCACCGCGGATCGGCCAGCGCTTGTTGTACAGGTTGAACACTGGATGCACCGACACCAGATCCATGTGGGCGTCGTAGAACGCGTCCAAAGTGCCGACGTCACGCCAGTAACCGCGGTCGCGATCGGTGGCGCCCGGCACCTCGTTGTCGGAAAAGTCGTAGACCGCGGCTAATCCGTCGGCGACCAGACGGGGGATGATGTCGCCGCCCATGTCGTGATCGGAGTGGTCGTCTTCGGCGTCGGCGCGGATCGCGTCGATGAGCACTTTGGTGGTGAAGACGTAATTGCCCATCGACACGAAGGTGGATTCCGGGTCGTTAGGCGTGCCCGGCGGGTCGGCCGGCTTCTCCACAAAATTGCGGATCCGGCCGGACTCGTCGGCGTCCAGGCAACCGAACGCACTTGCCTCGGCGCGGGGCACCCGGATACCGGCCACCGTCGCGCCTGCCCCGCTGTCGATGTGAAACTGGACCATCTGCTCGGGGTCCATCCGGTACACGTGGTCGGCGCCGAAAACCACTATGTAGTCGGGATCCTCGTCGTAGATGAGGTTCATCGACTGGTAGATGGCGTCGGCCGAGCCCGTATACCAGCGCGGTCCCAGCCGCTGCTGGGCCGGCACAGGAGTGATGTATTCCCCGGCCAGCCCGCTTAACCGCCAGTTCTGCGAAATGTGGCGGTCGAGCGAATGCGACTTGTATTGGGTCAAAACGCAGATCCTGAGGTATCGGGCATTGACGAGATTGGACAAGACGAAGTCGATGAGCCGATAGGCACCGCCGAAGGGAACCGCGGGTTTGGCTCGGTCTGCGGTCAACGGATATAGCCGCTTGCCCTCCCCCCCGGCCAGGACGATGCCCAGCACGTGTGGCGCTTCCCTCATGGCTCAAACCTATCGGCCGCTGTGAGCCCCTGCCAGGGCATTGGCTCGATTCCCCCACGTTGACGGACTGTCCGTCAAGGAATTTGGCGCAGCTCGCCGTAGGTATTGCCGCCCCGCCGCACGGGCAAACCATCGGACTCAACACCCTCCTCCCCGCGCCGCTAGCGGCGCGCATCGTCGCCGACTCACTCCAACGGCCCGCCTCCTCCCCGCGCCGCTAGCGGCGCGCATCGTCGCCGGGCTAGCGTGCCCGGTATGCGGGTGGCGATGATGACGCGGGAGTACCCGCCCGAGGTCTACGGCGGCGCCGGCGTGCACGTCACGGAGCTCGTCGCGCAGCTGCGCCGCCTATGCGAGGTCGACGTGCACTGCATGGGCGCTCCTCGCTCGGCGGCGTCCGCGTACCGGCCGGACCCGCGATTGCGCGGCGCCAACCCCGCGTTGGGGACCTTGTCCACCGACCTGGTGATGGCCAACGCCGCCGCGGGCGCCAGTGTCGTGCACTCGCACACGTGGTACACCGGCCTGGCCGGTCACCTGGCCGCCTTGCTGTACGACATCCCGCACGTGGCGACCGCGCATTCGCTGGAGCCGTTGCGGCCATGGAAGGCCGAACAGCTGGGCGGCGGCTACCGGCTCTCGTCGTGGGTGGAGACCACCGCGCTGAATGCCGCCGACGCCGTGATCGCGGTCAGCTCCGACATGCGCGACGACGTGCTGCGGCTGTACCCGGCGCTGGATCCGAGTCGAGTGCACGTGGTGCGGAACGGAATTGATACCGACGTGTGGCATCCGGCCCATCCCCAGGGCGACGAATCCGTGCTGGCCCGGCTCGGCGTGGACCGCAGCCGACCGATGGTGGCGTTCGTCGGGCGGATCACCCGGCAAAAAGGCGTCGCGCACCTGCTGGCAGCTGCGCACCGGTTCAGTCCCGACATCCAGCTGGTGCTGTGCGCCGGCGCCCCCGACACACCCGAGATCGCCGCAGAGGTGACCGCCGCGGTAACCGAGTTGGCCCGCATGCGCACCGGCGTGTTCTGGATCCGCGAGATGCTCCCAATCGTGGGGATACGCGAGATACTCTCTGCTGCAATGGTTTTCATCTGCCCATCGGTCTATGAACCGTTGGGTATTGTCAACCTCGAAGCAATGGCCTGCGCGACCGCGGTGGTGGCCTCAGATGTCGGCGGGATACCGGAGGTGGTCGCCGACGGAATCACCGGGTCGCTGGCGCATTACGACCCGGCCGATCCGGCCGGTTATGAAGCGGGGCTGGCCGACGCGGTCAATGCTTTGGTCGCCGATCCTGAAAAAGCCGAGCGCTACGGCCGGGCTGGACGTCAGCGGTGCATCGACGAATTCTCCTGGGCGCACATCGCTGAACAGACCCTCGATATCTACCGGAAGGTGTGCGCGTAGCAGCGACCGCTCGCCGGACCCACGGTAGGTCGGGTGAGACGGGTTAGCTGGTAACGCCCTTCAGTTCGTCACCCAGCGCGGCGGCTTCGTCGGGCGTGAGCTCGACGACGAGTCGACCACCGCCCTCTAGCGGTACCCGCATCACGATGCCGCGCCCCTCCTTGGTCGCTTCCAGTGGACCGTCTCCGGTCCGGGGCTTCATCGCCGCCATCGAGTACTCCCTCCAGGTTCGAGCCGGCCCGACGTCACGGACCTTGTCCAGGCCGGGGACCCCCCATACCCGGCAATGAACTGCCAATTCACCCCCCTATTGTTCCCTATCGGAACGGCCAGGGTGTACAAGACCCGGTTCTGGCAGATCCTACTGGCCCAGCGGCGGCACCCAGCAGGTGCTGAGGTGGTCGTCGACCATCCCGCTTGCCTGCATCAGGGCGTAGGCGGTGGTGGGTCCGATGAACCGGAACCCTCGTCGCTTGAGTTCGCGCGCCATGGCGGTGGATTCGGGCGTGGCCGAAGGGATTTCCGATGCGTCGGTTGGCCTCGGCCGCGGTGGTGGCGCGAACGACCACAGCAACTCGGCAAGGTCGTCGGAGGAACCCAGAGCCGCCGCCGCCCGCGCGTTGGCGATGGTGGCTTCGATCTTGGCCCGGTTGCGCACGATTGTCGCGTCGGACATCAACCGGGCCACGTCGTCGTCGGTGTAGCCGGCGACGGTTTCGATGTTGAAGTCTGCGAAGGCCCGCCGGAAGTTCTTCCGCTTGCGCAGGATGATTAGCCACGACAGCCCGCTCTGGAAGGCTTCCAGGCACATCCGCTCGAACAACGCAACCCCGTCGCGCACCGGGCGGCCCCACTCGAGGTCGTGGTAGTCGCGGTACAGCTCGGTGGTCGCCCAGGTGCAGCGGATCAGGCCGTCGTCGGTCACCCCGCTTCCTTGTCGTGTGGGACGTCTTCGCGGTCTTCAGCGCCGGCCGTGGAGCAAGCCGTCGCAAGCTGGCTGCGCAGCAGGTCGAGTTCCTGGCCGAGCCGATCCAGCACCCAGTCCACCTCACTGGTCTTGTATCCCCGCAGCACCTGGGTGAATTTCACCGCGTCGACGTCGGCGCCCGTGACCCCGGAGGCGGGCAGCATGGTCGCGGTGGTGGCCCGCGGCAACGGAGGCAGCTGTTCACCGCGGCCGAACAGCAGACTGGCCACGCCGAATAGCACGAGCGCCAGCAAAATCAGCACTACCAGATAGAGCAACACCAACGCCACGTCATCGATCCTGCCTCATCCCACGCGGCCACGGCGCGAGCACCTCAGCGCGGAAGCAGTGCTCTCATCGGCGGCCGATCCACCAACGACACCGGCCAGGTGCGGGGCGTGTAGCCGTCACCGTCGGCGAAGAACTGGGTCAGACCCACCCCCGAGTCGGGGATGCCGCAGCGCGACAACAGCGTGGCAATGACCTGGCGGCTCATCGCGCCCAGCTCGGCCAGCGGCCGATTACGGTGTGCCCGCACACCGAGGTTGACCTGCGCGATCGCCTCTAGACCCAACCGGTCGTAGGTGTCGACCAGCAGCCCGATCTCCACGCCGTAACCCGGGGCGAACGGCAGCGACATGAGCAGCTCCCGGCTGGCCGCGTACTCACCACCCAGCGGCTGCAGCACATGCCCGAGCTCAGGCCGCAGCGCCGCCAGCAGGGGTCGCGCCACCAGTTCGGTCACCCGGCCTCCGCCGGTGGCGCCTTCGCTGCCACTGACATTCAACGGCCGTCGGTAGAAGCTTTTGACCAGATGGATGCCATCGCCGGTGAGCAGCGGGGCGACCAGCCACGGCACGAACATCGGGTCGGGGTCGATCAGATCGGAGTCGACGAAGACCACGACGTCGCCCGTGGTGGCCGCGAGCGAACGCCACAACACCTCGCCCTTGCCCGGCCGCGGCGGAACGTCCGGCAGGGCCTGCTCACGGGTGACGACGCGGGCACCGGCGGCGATCGCGCGGATCTCGGTGTCGTCGGTGGAGCCGGAGTCCAGCACGATCAGCTCGTCGACCAGCCCACCGACCAGCGGCGAGATGCTGTCGACGACCGATTCGATGGTTTCTTCCTCGTTGAGAGCCGGCAGCACCACCGAGACCCTGCGACCGGCCTTCGCCGCCTCCAAGTCGGCGATCGTCCACTCGGGGCGGTCCCAGGTGCGGTCGGGCAGCCACGTGTCACCGGGGCGGGCAGCAAGGACTCCGTCGCCAGCCAGGTCGACCAGGTCTGATGCCGTCATGCCAGTCCTCTCACTGTGCGCGTCGGCGGACGGGTCCCACGGATGGAGGCGACCATCTCCAGTACCCGGCGCGTGGGAGTCACCTCATGCACCCGGAACATCCGGGCGCCGGCCGCGGCCGCAAGCGCAGTGGCTGCCAGTGTCCCCTCCAGCCGTTCGGTGAGGTCCACGCCCAGAGTCTCCCCGACGAAGTCCTTGTTGCTTAGCGCCATCAAGACGGGCCATCCGGTGTTTACCAGATCTTCCACGTGGCGCAACAACGCTAAACCGTGGAAGGTGTTTTTACCGAAGTCGTGGGTGGGGTCGACCAGTATGCGGTCGCGGGCAACCCCGGCTGCGACCGCGCGTTCCGCGGCGGCAGTCAGTTCACGGATCACGTCGTCGACGACCGCGCGGGTGGTCGTCCCGTAGCTCACCCGGAACGGGCGGGTCCGCGGTAGGGCACCACCGGTGTGTGAGCACACCAGCCCGGCACCGAATTCGGCAGCGACCTCCGGCATCCGCGAATCGACGCCGCCCCATGTGTCGTTGATGAGGTCCGCGCCGGCGCGACAGGCCAGCCGGGCCACCTCCGAGCGCCAGGTGTCGACGCTGATCAGCTGGTCCGGGTACGCGGCGCGCAACCATTCGATGAACGGCACCACGCGGGCGGCTTCGGTTTTGGCGTCGACGTTATCGCCCGGCCCGGCCTTGACGCCGCCGACATCGATGACGTCGGCGCCCTCGGCGATCGCTTGGTGCGCGGCGGACTTGGCCGCGGAGTCGCTGAAGGTGGCGCCCCGGTCGTAAAACGAGTCCGGGGTGCGGTTGACGATCGCCATGATCAGCGGACGATCGCCGGCTACCGGACGGCCACACAGCGTTGACTGCACGCGTCCCATCTTGCCTGTGGCCGGCTTAGGGCCGCGGTCGCTTACCGGCCGCGACCTCGTCGGGGTATTCGGGGTAAAACGGCACGTAACCGTCGTCGCGGCCCGCCAACACATACACCGGATCCTTGATGCCGGGGCCGTAAGCCTGCTCGCGCAGGTCGACTTTGCGGCTCTTGAATGTCGTCGTGTGCTCCATTGACTCGACCACCCGCACGAACAGCGGTGCGGCATACAACGGCAGCCGGTCGTACACCGTTCCCGCGAGGGCCTTGCCGTCGAACTCGGCACCCTCACGCAGCTTGACCGCGGCCATCCCGGCCCGGCCCCCGGTGCGTGGTATTTCGACCCCGTAGACCGCGCATTCTTGGACCGAGTTGTCGGCCGCCAGTGCCGCCTCGACTTGCGTGGTGGCGACGTTTTCACCCTTCCAGCGGAAAGTGTCGCCGAGCCGGTCGACGAACGCGGCGTGTCCCATGCCCTGCGGCTTCATCACGTCGCCGGTGTTGAACCAGCAGTCGCCTTTACGAAAAGCGTTGCGCACCAACTTCTTTTCACTGGCGGTTCGATCGGTGTAGCCGTCGTAGGGCTGGAGTCTGTTGACCGGACTCAGCAGCAGGCCGGGCTGACCCGGCGGCACCCGGCGCACCCGACCATGTTCGTCGCGCAGCGGCGCACCGGTGTCAGGGTCGTATTCGACGTAGGCCAACGGCAAGGGCGAGATGCCGGTCGTCTTGGGCACATTGAAGATGTTGATGAACGCGGTGTTGCCCTCGCTCGCGGCATAGAACTCACACACCCGGTTGATACCGAACCGGGCGGTGAACTCGTCCCAGATCTCCGGGCGCAACCCGTTGCCCGCGATCAACCGCACCCTGTGCGCGCGATCGGTCGGCTTGGGTGGCTGGTTGAGCAGGTAGCGGCAGATCTCGCCGATGTAGATGAAGGCGGTCGCGTCGTTGGCGATCACTTCGTCCCAGAACCGCGACGCCGAAAACGCGGGGCTCAGCGCGAGCGTGGCGCCGGAGTTGATCACCGACGCGAGCGCGACCGTCAGCGCGTTGTTGTGGTACAGCGGCAGGCAGCAGTAGAGCGTGTCGCTGCTGTGCAGCCGCAGACCCACCCCGCCGAACGCTGCCAACGCCCGCAGCCACCGGAAGTGGGTCATCACGCTGGCTTTCGGGAAGCCGGTCGTGCCCGACGTGAAGATGTAGAACGCGGTGTCTTTGGCCAACACCGCCGACGCCGAAGGGGGGTTGCCGGTCGGCGCGGTGGCGGCCAGTCGTTGCAGCTCCTCGATGGTCATCGGGTCGGTCGGCGCCCCGCATTCGCTGACCGCGGTGACCAGGTCTGATTCGGTGATTAGCACCTTGGCGTCGACTAACCCCAGGCTGTGGGCGAGCACGTCGCCGCGCTGGTGGTAGTTGATCATGCCGGCAATCGCACCGCATTTGACCACGGCCAGCATCATCAGCACCGCATTGGGCGAGTTGCGCAGCATGATCCCGACCACATCGCCGCGGCCGACACCCCGCGCGGCCAGCACCGCGGCGTAGCGGTTGGCGGTCGTGTTGGCTTCGCGGTAGGTCAGCCGCTGGTCACCGAACCGCATGAAGACCCGGTGACCGTAGCGCGCGGCCCGCTCCTGGAACACCCTGCCGATCGACGCCTTGGAGTTGCGTTGGGGCAGCAGCCCGGTCAGCGCCCCACGCGCCATCACCGGCACGTCTGCCAACACGGCGGGCACCCGGGTGGCGACGTCGGCCAGGCCGACGCTGGTGCGGGTGCCAGAGTCAGGATCGGACACGGCGTCTCCCCTTTGTGCTGAACCGCAGTCGGCGGCCAGCCTAACCTCACCGGGGTGCGCACGCCGCCAGGGCCGCGTCCACGTCGTCGACCACCACCAACCGGTCCAACGCCAGCTGCGAGACGTATCCGCTGTCGACCAGCCCGTACAGCCAGGCCCGCAACCCGTCGTAGTGCCCGTTCGGGTCGAGCAGTACCACCGGTTTGTCGTGCACACCGAGGTAACCCCCGGTCCACGCCTCGAACAGCTCCTCGAGTGTGCCGATCCCGCCGGGCAGCGCAATAAACGCGTCGGCGCGCTCTTCCATGACCTGTTTGCGCTCCCGCATGGTGTCGGTGACGACCAGCTCGTCGGCGTCGGTGTCGGCGACTTCGCGATGCACCAGCATTTTCGGGATGACGCCGACGGTCCGGCCACCACGGGCACGCGCCGCAGTGGCCAGCGCGCCCATCGCTGAAACGTTGCCGCCGCCCCACACCAAGGTCCAGCCGCGATCGGCGATACCCTCACCGAGCCGCCCGGCCAACGCCAGCAGGTCCGGATGCGTCGGCCCGGACGCGCAGTACACGCAGATCGCCCACTGCCTCGGCTTCATACACCGAAACGTAGACCAGCCTTGCCGCGGAGCGCATTTCGGCCTATCGGCGTGCCGGAATCAGCTCTGCGCCATACAATCCGGCGATGCCCTGGGTAGCCGCGTTGGCGGACACCACCGTCCAGCAGGTGACCAACGCCCTGGAAAGCCCGCAGGTATCCGGCGCCGTCCTGGTGGGCGCCGACGGTGTCGGCAAGACGTCGCTGGCGCGGGCCGCGACCGAGAGGTTTGCCGCGCGGCGGCCCTCGACGATCGTGCGGTGGGTGGCGGGCACTTCGTCCGAGCGCATGCCGCCCTTCGGCGCCTTCCGCCATCTGGTGGCTCTGGCCGATATCGGGCGGCCCGCGGCGCTGCTGCGCGCTGCTCGTGAATCTCTCACCAGCGCCGAGGGCGATCTGCTGCTGGTGGTTGAGGATGCCCACGGCTTGGACAGCCTGTCGGCCACACTGGTGTATCAGCTGGCTCTGACCGGTTCGGCGCGCCTGGTGGTCACCGTGCGGGGGGAGGCCCCGGTGCCCGACATGGTCGCCGCGCTGTGGACCGATCAGCTGCTCAACCGAATCGAGGTGCGGCCGCTGGACGCCGCGGGGACGGCGGCGGTGCTCGCGTCGGCGCTGGGGACGCCGCCACCCGACACAGTGGCCGACGAGATCTTCGCTCGCAGCCAGGGCAACCCGCTGTATCTGCGGCATCTGATCGACGACGGCGGGCTGGTGCGGACCGGCGAAGGCTGGCGCTGCCGCGACGTACAGCCGTTGCCGCTGTCCGCGCTGATCGACCGCTACCTCAGCGGGTTGCCGGAGCCGGTGCGCGGCATGCTGGACTACCTGGCCGTCGCCGAACCGCTGTCCCGCGCGGATTTGGCGGCATTAGCCGACGAGCAGACCGTCGAACAGGCCACCGGCGTCGTCGCCTTCGACGACCACGGACAGGCACGCGCGGCCCATCCGCTCTACGCCCAGCGGGCCCGGGCCGCGCTGTCGCCGGAGCGCGCCGCATCGTTGCGCGCGGCGGTGGTCGCACAGCTGTCAACGCACCCGTCCGACCACGTCAGCGACCAACTGCGAGTGGCGGCGTTGGCCGCCGACAGCGGCACCGCCGCACCGGTCGCGGCCACGGTGAGTGCGGCGCAGCAGGCGCTGCGGCTAGGCGACCTGGTGCTCGCCGAGCGGCTGTCGCGCGCGGCGCTGGACCGGTCAGAAGGACTGGCAGCGCGGCTGGTATTCGCGCACGCGCTGGCCTGGCAGGGCCACGGCCGCGAGGCCGGAGCGGTGCTGGCCGCCGTGGACCCGGACACGTTGTCGGACACCGAGCTGATGGGCTGGGCGCTGCCCAGAGCGGCCAACCAGTTCTGGATGCTCGACGAGCCGGAGCGGGCAACCGCCTTCCTGCAGACCACCCGCAACCGGGTGGCGGCACCGACCGCGAAAGCCACGCTTGACGCGCTCGCGGCGACCTTCGCGATGAACTCCGGCACCCCGCTGCGTGCGCTGCGGATCGCCGGCGAGGTGCTGGCTTCCCCGCACGCCGACGAAGTGGGCGTGGGATGGGCGGCGTCGACTGCAGCGCTGTGTTCGGCCCGCGCGGGCCGGTTCGACGAGGTCGAAGCGCTGGCCGCGCGGGCAATCGCCGGTGAGCATCCGGGTTTGTTGAGGTTCACCAGTGGCTTTGCCCGGATCACGGCGCTGGTGATGGCGGGACGACTGGACGCGGCACACTCGCTGGCGCAGCGGTACACCGATTTCGCCGAACTGCAGCAGCCGGGCCGGGCGATCGGCGAGGTGCTGGTCGCCTATGTGACCATCGCCCAGGGCGACTTCGACACCGCGGTGGCATTGCTGGGCCCGGCCAGTGAGGCGCTGGCGCGCACCGGGTATTCGTGGGGCCCGCTGTCGCTGATGCTGCTCGCGCAAGCGTTGGGTCAACAAGGCAAGCAAGTGGAGGCGGCAAAGGTGTTGAGCAGAGCGGAGTCTCGGCACGGCCTGAAATCCGCGTTGTTCACCCCGGAGCTGGCCCTGGCCAAAGCCTGGGCGAGGTCGGCGCGTGGCGACCAGATCGGCGCGATCGACGCCGCCCGAGACGCTGTGCAGGCGGCCGAACGCGGTGGTCAGTCGGCGATCGCACTGCGTGCGCTGCAGGACGCCGCGCGACTCGGCGACATCCGTGCGGTCTATCGCGCCGAACGCCTCGCGGTCGAAGTGCACTGCGTGCTCGGGCGGCTGACGTTGGCGCATGCTCGTGCGCTGGCTGCCGGTGACGCCGGCGCGCTGGCCGAGGTGGCCGCCGGCCTCGCCGAAGCCGGGTTCCATCCGGCGGCCGCCGACGCCGCAGCACAATCGCGGCGGGCTCAACTGGTCAGATAGCGACGCAACATGTCAGCGGCGGCGGTGATCTGCCCGACCGACACCCGCTCGTCGGGCCGGTGGGCCAGGTCGGGGTCGCCCGGACCGTAATTCACCGCGGGGATGCCGCGCGCAGCAAACCGCGCTACGTCGGTCCAGCCGTATTTCGCCCGGACCTGCCCGGCCGCCGCCTCGACCAGGGCCTTGGCCGCGGGCTTGGACAACCCGGGAAGGGCACCCGCCGCGACGTCGGTCTGCTCGATGCGCACGTCGAGCCCGTCGAACACCTCGGCGACATGCCGTAGCGCCTCGATCGATGAGCGATCCGGCGCGAACCGGTAGTTGACCGTCACCGACGCAGTATCGGGAATGACGTTGCCGGCGATACCGCCGTCGATGCGTACCGCCGACAAACCCTCGCGGTAGGTGCAGCCATCGATCTCGACACTGCGCGCCTGATAGCCCGCAAGCCGCTCGAGCACCACGCCGAGTTTGTGAATTGCGTTGTCGCCCAACCATGATCGCGCCGAATGGGCCCGTGTTCCGGTCGTGTGGACGACGACGCGCAGCGTGCCTTGACAGCCCGCCTCGATGTATCCGGCGGTGGGTTCGCCAAGAATCGCCACGTCGGCCTGCAGCCAGTCCGGCAATTCGCGCTCGATGCGGCCCAAACCATTTGCTGTGGACTCGATTTCCTCGCAGTCGTAGAACACGAGGGTCAGGTCGTGGGAGGGTGTGGCGACGGTGGCGGCCACATGCAGAAAGACCGCGTCGCCGGATTTCATGTCCACGCTGCCGCAGCCGTGTAGCAGGTCGCCGTCCCGGCGGCTGGGCACGTTGCCGGCCACCGGCACGGTGTCGAGATGGCCCGCGAGCAGCACCCGGGTCTGACGCCCGAGATGCGTGCGTGCCAGGACGGCGTTGCCATTGCGGATAATCTCCAACCCCGTCGTCTGCGCCCGCAGCGCGGCCTCGACCTCGTCGGCGATGCGGCCCTCCGCCCGCGACTCGCTGGGGATGTCGACCAGCGCCGCGGTCAGCTCGACCGGGTCGCCGTGGAGATCAAGCACGCTGTCACCATAGCCGCCGGACAGAGGCAAAAGCGCGCCTGCGAGGCCAAATATGGGGGCGTTTACGTCTGCTCGGCGCGCAGAAAGTAGCGTGGAACGCGTGACTGGAGCTTCCGGTATCGGGCTGGCGACACTTGCCGCCGACGGATCGGTCCTCGACACCTGGTTTCCCGCACCGAAACTGATCGAATCGGGCAGGACCGGCACGATTCCGCTGTCGGCCACCGAGGTTCCCGACGAAATAGCGGCGCTGGTCGGCCGCGACGAGGACCGGGGCGTCGACATGGTTGCGGTGCGCACCGTGATCGGTTCGCTGGAGGACAAACCCGTCGACGCCCACGACGCCTACCTGCGGCTGCACCTGTTGTCGCACCGGCTGGTCGCGCCGCACGGGCTGAACACCGACGGCTTCTTCGCGATCTTGACCAATGTGGTGTGGACCAACCACGGACCATGTGCGATCGACGGTTTCGAGGCGGCGCGGGCACGGCTGCGCCGGCGCGGACCGGTCACGGTGTATGGCGTCGACAAGTTCCCGAGGATGGTCGACTACGTGGTGCCGAGCGGCGTGCGCATCGCCGACGCCGACCGGGTGCGGCTGGGTGCTTACCTGGCCGCGGGCACCACGGTCATGCACGAAGGGTTTGTCAACTACAACGCCGGCACACTGGGCACCTCGATGGTGGAGGGCCGCATCTCGGCTGGCGTCGTGGTCGGTGACGGCTCGGACATCGGCGGCGGCGCGTCGATCATGGGCACGCTGTCCGGCGGCGGCACCGAGGTCATCTCGATCGGCAAACGCTGCCTGCTGGGCGCCAACTCCGGTTTAGGCATTTCGCTGGGCGACGATTGTGTGATCGAGGCGGGCCTATATGTCACCGCAGGCACTAAGGTCGCCATGCCCGACGGCAGCACGGTCAAGGCCCGCGAACTCTCCGGCGGAAACAACATGCTGTTTCGCCGCAATTCGGTCACCGGCGCCGTCGAAGTGGTGGCGCGTGACGGTCAGGGCATCGCGCTCAACCAGGACCTGCACGCCAACTAATCTGCCGGTATGCCCTGTCAGCCGCGACACGCCGCGCGCGTGCGTATCCCGTCGCGCAGTCACCCGTTGATCAGGCCTGCTCCAGCAGCTCCTTCTTGAGCACCTTGCCCATCGCGTTACGTGGCAGGCGCTCCACCACCCGCACTTCCCGTGGCCGTTTGTGCACCGAAAGTTGTTGAGCCACATAATCGATCAACATCTGTGGTTGAGCTTCCCCGACGACGAACGCGACGATCCGCTGGCCCAAGTCGTCGTCGGGAACCCCCACCACGGCGGCTTCCGCGACACCGGGATGGCCGAGCAGTGCGGCCTCGACTTCTCCCGCGCCGACACGGTATCCACCCGACTTGATCAAGTCGACGGACTCGCGGCCCACGATGCGGTGCATACCGCCGCTATCGACGGCCGCCACGTCGCCGGTGCGATACCACCCGTCGCTGTCGAACACCTCGGCGGTGGCGTCCGGACGGTTCAGATACCCGTCGAACAGCGTCGCACCGCGAACCTGAAGTTTCGCAATGGTTTCCCCGTCATGGGGGGCGGGGTGACCGTCGTCGTCGACGAGTCGAGTCTG
>Ga0070737_10003146_pt1 | contig 18308 bp, 11 predicted proteins | sample Coa_R1_10_FD_66438 | JGI IMG/M metagenome (GOLD analysis project Ga0070737, IMG submission 66438) | Surface soil microbial communities from Centralia Pennsylvania, which are recovering from an underground coalmine fire - Coalmine... | ecosystem: Environmental > Terrestrial > Soil > Unclassified...
CTACGGGGTCAAGGCTGAAATGCACTCCGCTTCGCTCCGGCCCTGACTCCCTTCGCTCCCCACCCTTCGTGTCCAGCAGGACAGAAAGGATCCTCCTAAACCTCATGCCGCTACGCGCGAAAGACACGAGTCACTCAAACCATCAGTTGAACTTATTCAACACTCTCGAAAGCAGCATTGCTGCTATCGTAATAGCAACCAGTTCCATCCATGCAGTCCACACTGCCACTGACCAGCCGCTTGATTCTCAATCGCTGGAAGAGCGAAGCTCCCCAAATGGTAGCGGAGTTGGAAGCGTCGGGCCAATTGTTACCGGCCCTAAACCAGGCGAACGAACAGTTGATCGAGCTGCTGTATCAGCTCACGGCTGTTCAGAAGATGGATTATCAGGCGGCACTCGAAATTGCGATGAACGAGTGGGGTTCCTCGCCGAGCCGACCGCCCACGTAGAAACCCGTCTCGACCGCGATCTTCGGATTCCATCCGACCACGTCCTTGGCGCGGGCACTCTGCTTCAGAAAGCCGCTGCCAATATCGAAGCCATCCGCCTCCTCAAAACGATCGAACGGGACGGCAGACTAGCGGAGGATGATGAGAAGGTCATCCTGGTTCGATACACGGGTTGGGGTGCGCTCCCGCAAGTATTTCATCCTCGGCCTTTGCAAGAATGGCGCAGCACCGCTAGCGAACTGGAAACTCTTCTCACGGATGCCGAATATCACTCCGCCAGGGCTTCCACACCGAATGCACACTACACATCAGGCGCGGTAATTGAAGCGATCTGGAACGCAGTTCTGCGATTTGGCACGGCTGCACCCGCAAAGATACTCGAACCGGCTCTCGGCATCGGCCACTTCTTCGGTCTTATGCCCGAGGCACTGGCAGTAAATGCAGTCCGCGTCGGGATTGAAATCGATTCCATTTCCGCCCGCATCGCCCGGCTTCTCTACCCGGACTCGACAATCCGCGAAGCAGCTTTCGAGACGGTCTCACTTCCGAACTCCTTCTTCGATGTTGTCGTCGGCAATGTGCCATTCGGAAACTATCCCGTGTACGATCCGCAGTATGCCAAGCAGCCAGCGCTGACGCGGTCGATTCACGACTATTTCGTCGCAAAGTCGGTGGATCTGGTTCGGCCGGGCGGTCTCGTTGCCCTCATCACCAGCCGCTATACGCTTGACAAGCAGAATAGCGCAGTACGGGAATACATTTCTTCCAAAGCCAATCTTATAGCGGCGATTCGGCTCCCCAACACAACCTTCAAGGCGAACGCAGGGACTGAAGTAGTAACGGATGTTCTGCTTCTGCAGCGTCGCACGCCCTCAATGCACGCAAACTCCGAAGCTTGGCTTGAACTCAAAACGGTCGAGACCGTAGACGGCCCAGCCAGTATCAACGAGTACTTCGTGAGCCATCCAGAACGGATGCTCGGTACGCCGACGCTTGAGGGAACCATGTACCAAGCGGCAGAGTTTTCGCTCAGGGGCGACTTTTGTTCCAAGCGCTTCGCCGATCGTCTTGCGCAACTACCTTCGAATATTTACATTCCCGCATCACTGCATTCCAGCGCGACAGTTTGCTTCGCTTTGCCGCCTTGTGAACTCGAATCCATCAAAGACGGCGCTTATGGCCTCGCGGACAACCGGCTAGTGATTCGCGATGGCAACGCGTTCGAACCGGTCACTGTGAGCAGAACGGTCGAAACCAGAATTCGCGCGCTGATGAAAGTTCGCGATGCCGTCCGGGATGTCATCCGCACGCAGTTGGACAAGGCTTCCGAAGAGAAAATCACCCGTGCCCGCTGTCATCTCAACGCCGAGTACGATCGCTTCGTTCTCCGTTTCGGTCCTATTTACTCGAAAGAGAACTTCCGCGCCTTTGCCGGCGATCCCGATCATGCGCTCCTGCTCTCGCTCGAAGACTACGACCCGGATACCAAACGCGCCACGAAGACCGCCATCTTTCGCGAACGGACTATCGAAGGATATAAACCCGTTGAGCACGTCGACACAGCGGCGGAAGCGCTGGTCGTCAGCCTCAATGAGACGGGCCGGATCGATTGGTCCCGCATGGCTCTCTTGACCGGGCGAGGTGTTCCCGCGCTGAAAGCCGAGCTTACAGGCCTGGTTTTCCGCAATCCCGAAGGCGACACGTGGGAAACTGCCGACACCTATTTGTCCGGCAATGTCCGCCACAAGCTTCACGCAGCCGAAGCTGCCGCTGCCTGCTCATGCGAGTTCGCGCCGAACGTCGATGCACTCTGCACAGTGCAACCGCAAGATCTCGAGCCCGGCGATATCGACGCACGCCTCGGCTCGCCCTGGATTCCCGCCTTCGATATCCGCTCCTTTCTTTGCGAACTGGTTTCCGCCGAAGAAAAGGACGTAACGGTATGTCATGCCGAGACCATCGCGAGTTGGACAGTCGAGTTGGGCTACTCAGCCAAATACGCCGCGGCCAATACGACAACCTACGGGACGGCCCGGTTTACCGCCAGCACCCTTATCGAGCAAGCTCTCAACAATCGCACTCCTACGGCCTACGACGAAGTAAGCGGTCCAGACGGTGAAAAGAGGCTGGTTGTCAATCAGAATGAAACGTTAGCAGCACGTGAACGGCAGCAAGAACTCAAAGACAACTTCCAAAAATGGATCTGGCAAGATCTGGCACGGGCACAACGGCTCGCACGCGATTACAACGAGCGCTTCAACTGTCTACGTCTGCGCAGCTATGACGGCTCACATCTGAGCTTCCCTGGGATGTCACGCTCGCATCTTCGCGGGGGCGATCTGGCGCCACACCAGAAGAATGCGGTGTGGAGAATCCTTCAATGCGAGAACGCTCTGATTGGGCATGTCGTCGGGGCCGGCAAGACCTTCACACTGGTCGCAGCCGCCATGGAGCTGAAGCGGCTCGGCCTCGCAAAGAAAACGATGGTTGTCGTTCCCAATCATCTGGTCGAGCAATGGGCTGCCGAATTTCTCAAACTGTACCCGCAAGCAAATCTCTTCGTGGCCGGCAAAGACCAGTTCGCGAACGGCAACCGCCAACGCGCCATGGCTCGCATCGCCACCGGCAACTACGATGCTGTCATTGTTTCGTTCCGCAGCTTCGAGTTTCTCCCGCTCTCGGACGAACTGTTCAAGAGATTTCTTGAAGAAGAAATCCGGGAGATCGACGAAGAACTGTTGCGCGCAAAGGCGGCCGACAAGGACAACCGCAGAATCGTGAAACAACTCGAAGCCGCCAAGAAACGCTTGAAAGTGCGTTTCGAAAAGCGAGCGAATCGCGAAAACAAGGACAACACGGTCACTTTCGAAGACCTCGGCATTTCCCAGCTCATGGTAGACGAAGCGGACGCCTACAAGAACCTCGCCTATATCTCCAAAATGCAGCGCATTGCCGGGCTGCCCAATTCCGATTCCTTCCGAGCCTTCGATATGTTCCTCAAGATCCGCTACATCCAGCAGAATCCGCAAACTCGCGGTGTAGCTTTCGCAACTGGTACCCCGATCAGCAACACGCTCGCAGAGATGTACACTGTGCTCCGTTATCTGGCGCCCTCTCTGCTCGAAAGCACTGGCACCAGTCATTTCGACGCCTGGGCAGCAAATTTCGCCGAAGCGGTGACGGCACTCGAACTCGCCCCCGATGGCAGTGGCTATCGAGTGAACACGCGTTTCGCCCGGTTCATTAATATGCCCGAACTGCTCTCCATGTTCCGCACAGTCGCGGACATTCAGACCGCGGATATGCTTCAACTGCCTCGGCCCGAGCTAGAAACCGGCCGACCGATCATCGAAGCAGCCCCGGCCAGTGACACGCTCAAGAGCTATATCCAAACGCTTGTCAAGCGCGCTGAGGCTCTGAAGAAGGAACGAGTCGACCCGAGCGTCGATAACATGCTGAAGGTCACGGGGGATGGCCGCAAGGCGGCTCTTGATCTCCGGCTTGTCGATTTATCTGAAGAGCCCGACCATGAGACCAAACTGAGACGCGCCATTCAGCGCATCTTCACAGTCTGGCAGGAAACGGCGGCCGATCGTGGAGCACAACTGGTCTTCTGCGATTTGTCCACACCCGATCCAGCACGTTGGAACGTTTACGACGAAGTTCGAGAGCAACTGATTCAGCTCGGTATTCCCGAGCAAGAGATCGCATTCATCCATGATGCCGATACCGACGCCAAGAAGAAATTGCTCTTCGATGCCGTCAACGCCGGTCGAATCCGTATCCTGATGGGCAGCACGGAAAAAATGGGAGCGGGCATGAATGTCCAGCGTCGGCTGGCCGCTCTGACACACCTCGATGCCCCGTGGAGACCGCGCGATATCGAACAACGCGAAGGCCGTATCTTGCGTCAAGGGAATCGCTACTCCCAGGTGCGCGTGTTCCGTTACGTCACAACCGGGTCGTTCGACGCGTATATGTGGCAGCTACTCGAAGTCAAAGCCCGCTTCATCGGTCAGGTCATGTGCGGTCAGGTTTCCACACGCCGGGTTGAAGATCTTGAAAACGCCGTGCTCACCTTCGCTGAGATTAAAGCCATTGCCTCTGGGAATCCGCTTGTGATGGAAAAGGTCCGCGTGGATACCGAAATTCGCAAGCTCGACGCATTGCGTGCCACGCACCAAAACCAGCTTTACCGCGTGGCCCGTCAAATGGCCGAACTCCCCTATAGCATCGAGCGTTCCCGCCAAATGATCGCTCACGTCCATGCCGATATTGCGTTGCGCAACGCCCATGACACGGAAAGCTTCTCGATGACCATTGGCAATCGCGAGTACTCCGGGAAGGGCGCACGGGAAGAAGCATCCAAGGCCCTCACCTATCTCGTTCTTAATTGGAAAGACGATGAAGCCCGCGAAGTGCGTGCCCATTTTCGCGGCTTCCAAATCCTCAGCCAAGGCAAGCGCCCCTCGTTCCTCGAGCCTGATCCCGTCCCCGCCCTCTTTGTTCGTGGCAGTGGGACGTACACAGCAACGCTGAATCCCACCAACCCGGTTGGCACGGTTCAGAGCATCGAATACGCCTTGCGGTCACTGGAACGCATGGCCGAACGGGAAGCAGAAAAGCTCCGTCAGCTCGAAACCGACTTGGCCGCTTACAAACGTGAAGTCGAAAAGCCCTTTGAGCACGAAGCACGTCTGAAAGAGCTAGAGCTAAAACAAGCAGAGCTGAACGCCGCTCTCGATCTCCACAAAAGCGATCCGCAAGCTGCCGCTGTAGCCGAGGCACAAGAACCGGAGGCGTGAATCCAATTCCGATAAGAACCAGGACTGCGCCACGTGCAGCAGTTGTGCGTCGTCGTCGAGACTTGAAAGACCACGTTCCCGGGGCTGGCGATGGTGAAGGAGCCGCTGAACACCACCTCGAACGTGAACAGCGGACCCACGCCGGCCTGATAACCGTTGCCCCGCGCGATGGTGGTGCCCGTGAAGTTGCCGTTCAGATCCGTGGTCACGTCCGCGAAGGGTCGCGAGTTCACGTCTTCCCGAGGTGGTGCCCGGTACCGTGCCTCCCGGCGCATTGAAGTTGATCACGGGAAACACCTGCGTGAAGACCGGCGGCGTGTCGAATCCTCTCGAGCTGTCGGAGAGGAAGAATTGCCCCGTGATGGTGGAAGCCGAGATGATTTGCACCGGCGTCACCCAAATCACCGTGCTGTTGTTGGAGAGAAATCAGCCGTAGGAAGCCTGAACCGTGTCGCTGCCCACCTTGCTGCCGTTGTAAGTGAACGTGCCGTGCCGGTTGCGGTTCCCGAGGCCGCATTCACGCTCGTGACGTCAAACTGTACGCTCGCGTTGAAATCGTATTGCCATTGGCATCCTTCACCAGGCAGGTCAGCGTCTGCATGGTGCCCGCCACGTCCGGTCCCGCACTGCTGGGCGAAAGAGTCAGTGTCCCGTTCGCTACCAGCGATGGAGACAAGATCACCGTCGCGGATGCGAACTTCGTCGGATCGGCTTGGCTGGTCGCTGTCACCGTGACGGTCTGCTGAGTCGCGATCTTGTAGGGCGATGTATAGATTCCGTTAGCTGCGATGGAGCCCGCATTGGCCGGGGCGAATCGACCACGTAACTGCCGTGTTAGCCGGCCCTTAACGAGAGAGGCTGGCTATCCTGCAGGATGGCCCGGCCGCTCAGGCCGGAAGCACGAATGAAAATTACTGTCCCTAACAACCGCGTCGCAGGGCCCCGTCTATTGAGACGAACGGCCGTTATACACGTCGCGCGGACCAGCCATCAATTGCCAAACTCGCCCGGTCTGAGATATGCCTCGCCGGTTTGCGACGCGTGCCGACGGACTCGGTCGACAAGATCTTTCAGACTGATCGCACCCGTGAGAACCATATAAAGATGGCCGCAGTCGAGAAGCAGCAGCGGCGTTCGCTCGCCCGACGCCTCAGCTATCGCAACCGATGTGTAACCGGAAACAGAGACCATGATTCCCATTGTGTTATCCGCTTTGCTCCGGATCTTACTTCGAAAAATGTCCACCTCCGGCGCATCGGCGGGTTTAACCGTGAACTTCAGTTCCCCTAAATACGTGGTTCCATCGAGCGTCATCGAGCCATCGACTTGCCGCCCCTTCACGTTGTATGGTCTTCGGTGTGCAATATCGAAAAACTCGACGAGATCATAAAACCACTTTTCGAATTGGTAGCCGGCGCCTTGCTGCCCCAGTTGGGTGGCGAGCTCGGCCAGCGATGCATTCAGTTTGTCGAGGCTCTGTTGTCGAGCGCAGTGTTCGCGTTGATGCTTGAGGTATCGATCCCGAGAATCCTTGCGATCTCGCTCCCCACGGGCTTGTTCCGCCTGATGAGAGCAAAATCTCCGCAACGCTCCAACCGCTTCCTTAGCCGCCTGGATGCGGCGCCTCGAGTCCTCGATGCTACTCAGATCGGGAAACGTCTCTTGCTGCGAAAGGGCATTGCAGATCCGATTGATTGCTTCGATGCCTTCGTTTGTCTTCTCAAGGTGGGGAAGCAGCCGATCGAGAAAATCGCGTTTGCTCTCATCGTGAGCCCAAGTGGCAATCAGTGACTCAGGAACACCCGACCGACGCAGGAAGTCACGGAAGGTGTGTTTGTACCACATCGACTTGAGAGCGGCATCGGTGACTAGCTGAAGATAATGCGCGGACAGCATGCATGCCTCCTTCCCGCCGCTCGTGGAGGGCGATTGAAGATAGATTACATCTGCTAGTGCGCATTGTAAAGAATTTCTTGCATTTCTGCGCATTTCTGCGCTATAGTAGCTGAAACCCAATGCGGATTAGCCCGCCCTATGTATCGTTCCCAGCGTGGCTCCGCTGCGTGGAGCAGCTGGGGCCCCAAGCCCCCGGAATACTGGGGCGAGACTCCTTTCCGGGTCCTGCGAGCACGGCAAATCAAATGCTGCAGGCTTTCCGGTCCCTGCGCCTGATGACAGCCGAGGGAAAAGTGAGTTCGGACCTCAAGAAGCTCATCGAACATTCAGAAAACCGTCCCCCGATACTCGCGAAAGTCTTGCGGCAAGCGTACCCGGAAATCCTGAGCGTCGGCGATGATCGCATCCGAACTGCGCAAGTCGAAGCCGTAGTAGCTCGCACTGGTTTGAACGCGGCTACCCAGCGAAAAGCCGTCATGTTCCTTTTAAACGCGGCGGAGTATGCCGGCCTTGTCCTGGATGCAAGCGAGACACCGGAGTCTCGGCTCAAGGACGCACCTCAAGGCAGCCGCTCCAACAGGAACCGGATAGAACTGAGGAGCGGCGGCTTTATCGAAATTTCTTTTGATGTTGATCTGTTTCGCGCCAAGAAAGAGGACCGCGAACTCCTGATCGATTTGATAGATCGACTGCGGGCGTACGAGATCCAGCACCAGACAGGGGAAGACGAAGAAGATCGCTACGAACGTCAGGATGAGGCACCGTTTTGATTACTTACAGCCAAATGCAAGCGGACGCTCGCAAGTTCGTGCGCCGGCGCCGCCACAGTCGCCAGCTCCTGATCATCGCCGGTGTTCGTGCGGCCGCCGATGAGATCGTCCGCCAGTCCTGTGACGACGCTTTAGCGGGTGTGCATCGATTCGCGCTGCGGGAGTTTGTTTACGCCATGAGCAGCCGCGCACTCAACGAGAGAGGCTGGGTTCCTGTTCGGGGCGTAGTTCGCGAAGCTCTGGCTGCGCGCATCGTCGCCGTAGCGCTTCGCGAGAAGAAGTTGAGTTACTTGCACCGCGTCGCGGCGTTTCCCGGATTTGCCGGAGCTCTCAGCGAAACGCTCGAAGATCTTCGGCTCGGCGAGGTCGATGCCGATCGACTTCGCGGCAGGGGGCAATCCGGTCCGGACCTCGCCCGCCTATTGGACGCCTACACGCGCGAGCTTCGCGACCGCAATCTCGCCGATCATGCCGATCGAGTGCAGCTCGCGCTCGAAGCCATCCAGAGCGAAAAATACAGGTTCGACAAGAGTCCCTTGCTGTTAGTCGAGGTAACTCCACATACCACGGCGGAACGCCGCCTGCTCGATGCAGTAAGTCGCCGTGCGGCCGAGGTGCTGGACCTCTCCCTCAAACCCACCACTGGCTCTCCCCGCACCTGTCTTGAATCTTTGCAGATGTATGTCGAGCGCGACGAGACGCCTGCGCCGCGGCCCGTGGACGCCAGTTTCGAACTCTTTTCGGCTTCCGGAGAAGCGCTGGAATGTGTGGAGATCGCGCGCAGAATCGCTCGAGCTGCGGAGAGCGGCGTTCGATTTGACCAGATCGGCATTCTGCTGCGCAGCCCGGAGCGCTATCAACCACTTATCGTCGAGGCCCTACGGCGCGCCCGAATACCCGGTTTTTGCACCCGCGGAGTGGCTCGCCCTGATCCCGTTGGCCGCAGTTTCATCGCGCTGCTCGAATGCGCCCTTGAAGGCCTGTCCGCCTCGCGCTTCGCCGAATACATGTCGTTGGGCCAAATGCCTTGGGACGAGTCCGGCCCAAGCCTTCCGGTGATTGGCGAACGCCTTCTCGTCGATGCCGCGGTCATCGGCGGCCAACAGCGCTGGCATACGCGTTTGCAGGGTTTGACCTCGGAGCTGCATCACCGCTACAACCGTTGTGAGGACGATGGTGACCGCCAGCGCATCGAGAAGCGCATTAAAGAGGTTGAGACTTTCTCCCAATTTGCGTTTCCGAAAATCGAGCGCTTAGCCTCGCTGCCGAAAGATGCGGTCTGGTCGGAGTGGCTGCCGGCGTTGCACGAGCTCGCCGACGAGTCTCTCAGACGACCGCAGGAACTGCACGAGCTCCTCGATCAGCTCGCTCCGCTCGGCGAGATCGGACCTGTCGGCCTGGAACAAGTCTTGCGCGTGCTCGCTCCGCGGTTGAGCAGTTCTCGCAAGTCGAGCGATGGCGCGCGTTACGGGAAGATCTTCGTCGGCTCGATTGAAGAAGCACGCGGCCTTTCGTTTCGCTTAGTTTTTCTCCCCGGGTTGAACGAGGGTCTGTTTCCACGGCCGCCCGATGAGGATCCTCTGCTGCTGAATGAGGCGCGCCAGGCGCTCGCGCTGCACACGCGCACGGACGATCGCGAATTGCTTCACCACGCTGTCGCATGTGCATCGGAACAACTTATGCTGTCCTTTTCGCGATTGGATCTGCTGACGGGTCGCGAGCGTGTGCCTTCCTTCTATGCGTTCGAAGCCTATCGGAATGCCGGCGGGCGCGACTGCGACGTCTCGGAGTTCGAACAGCAGGCGCGAGCAGGCGCCACCACGCGGATTGGCTGGCCCGCGCCGCAGGACCCTGCCGTCGCCATCGACGATGCGGAGTTCGACTTGGCCACACTCGGGCCAAGAACCAAGGGCACGGGCGAGTATCTCAAGCACTTGCCGGGGCGCTCAGTGCACGCGCTGCGGGCGCGCTGGTATCGCTGGCACAAACCGTGGAAGCCGGCAGACGGGCTCATCGTCGAGGAAATCGGAGACCCGGCACTCCCCGCTTATCGCCTGGCGAAGCGCCCCTATTCGGTTTCGGCCTTGCAGCAGTTTGCGCGTTGCCCCTACCGATTTGCCCTTCACTCCATTTTTCAGCTTCGCCCGCAAGACACCGTTAGCCGTATTCAGCGCATCCATCCCGACACGCGCGGAGAGCTCTACCACCGCGTTCAATTCGAACTGATGCGTGACCTCAAGGCGCAGAATCTTCTGCCGATGAACGCTGGAAACTTCAACACCGTCATCGAACGCCTGGAACAAATCCTGGAGCGGTCCGCAGCCGAGTATGCACACGAGTTTGATCCCGCCATCCCCCAGGTGTGGAAAACCGAAATTGATGCAATCCGGGCTGATCTGCGGGGATGGGCTCGTTACAAAGCGGTGCTCGAGCCCGATTGGACTCCCATGCTGTTTGAATTTGGTTTCGGTGTGGGAAATCGAATCGGCCATGACCCCCACAGCTCCGCCGACGCGGTTGCAATCACCGCCGACGCGTTTCAGATCAAAGGATCCATCGACCTGATCGAGCGCCACAGCACCAATGCAATCCGGGTTGTCGATCACAAGACCGGCAAAATTCCTGACCCGAAGCCGCAGGCGTTCGGCGGCGGCGAGGTGCTCCAACCGGCTCTTTACGGCATGGCGGCGGAGGAGCTTCTGAGAGAACGGGTGGTTAGTGGACGCTTGTTTTTTTCCACTCTGAAGCAAAACTATGACGCGATCGACGTGGCCCTTGACGAGAATACAAGGCGGCGCGCCGGGCAGGTTTTGCAAACCATCGATAAGGCGGTGCACGACGGGTTCCTGCCCGCGGCTCCGCGCAAAGACGGATGTAAAGGGTGCGAGTATCTCCCCGTCTGCGGCCCCTACGAAGAAGAGCGCATCGCGGCTAAGTCGCAGCCGGAGCTCAAACCACTCAAGGAAGTGAGATCGCTGAGATGATTCCGGCCGGCGCCGCGGCGGTTGCTGATCTAAAGCAAAGTTACATCGTCGAAGCTTCGGCCGGCACCGGAAAAACCACCGCGCTGGTCCATCGCATCGTGGATGTCATCGCTACCGGCGCCGCAAATATCGAGAAGATCGTCGCCGTGACATTTACTCACCACGCTGCCGGAAATATGAAACTGCGCGTGCGAGGCGAGCTCGAACGGCGTCGCGCACGGGAGTTGGATAACACCGTCCGCAGCAGGCTCGCCGACGCGGCTCAAAAGCTCGACAAGGCTTTTATCGGAACCATTCACGCCTTCTGCGCGCAATTGCTGCGGCAACGCCCTATCGAAGCCGGCATCGATCCGCGCTTTCGCGAGCTCTCGCAAAGCGAGGCGCTTCTCGTTTTTGGGCGTGTCTTTCGATGTTGGATTGAGGCTCAGCTAGCAGCGCCCTCTGCTACGCTTCAGCGCGCGCTTGCGCGATTGGCGTGGCGGGATGAGAGCGGACAAGGCGAGCCGCTGGATTCTCTTCGGCACGCGGCTTGGTGCTTGGCGGAATGGCGGGACTATAACGAGCCGTGGAGCGCGCGCCCGTTCGACCGTGACCGGCGATTGAACGCCCTGTTGGAAGAAGCTGAAACGGTTGCCGCGCTTCGCAGCCAGTGCGTGAACGTGTATGATCCGCTTTTCTCCGGGCTGCAGCCGCTGGCGGATTTTCTCGACCGCGTTCGCCGCGCGTCAGAGGTGGGCGTCCGCGATAGCAACGTCATCGAAAATGAGCTGCTGCGCCTTCCCGTCGATACGCGATGGCTCAAGATCGGATACGGCCGTTTTGCCCAGAACGTCACGCGCGAAACCATCCTCGACCGGTGGAATGCGTTCAAGGCTCAAATCGAAGCCTTCCGCCTCAATGCCAATGCGGACCTGGTTACTTCACTCAGAAATGAGCTCTGGCAAGTGGTGGCCATGTACGAGGAGGCCAAATCTCGGGCTGGCCTGCTCGACTTCATGGACTTACTCCTATATGCCCGCAGACTGTTATACGAGAATGAAGGCGCGCGACGGAACCTCAAAGCCCGCTACACCCATATCTTCGTCGATGAGTTTCAAGATACGGACCCGTTGCAAGCCGATATCCTCCTGCTTCTAGCCGCCCAAGATCCAGCAGCTCAAGATTGGCGCCAGTGTCCGTCTGAACCCGGAAAACTGTATCTGGTCGGCGATCCAAAGCAATCCATTTTTCGATTTCGTCGAGCCGATGCGGACCTTTACCGCCGCATCTGCGAGCAGCTCGGCATAGTGGGCGTTGTACAAGATCAGCTCAACACCAGCAGCCGCTCCACTGAGGCCATCCAGGCGTTTGTAAATGCCGCGTTCGAGAAGATGCCGGAATACTTGCCGCTCGAGGGAGGCGCGCCGGCGCATCCGGATCAGCCTGCCGTGCTTGCGCTGCCGATGCCCAACCCTTACGGCGCTCGCAATTTATCTAAGGCGGCAGTTGACCAGTGCTCGCCTAACACCATCGCGGCATTTATCCATTGGTTGCTCCAGGAAAGTAAGTGGAAAGTAAGAGACCGCAAAACCGGAGAATGGGTTCGCCTCAAGGAAGGCGACATCTGCATTCTATTCCGGAGATTTTCGAACCGCGGCGTCGATCTTACTCAGGATTACGTTCGCTCGCTCGAAGGGCGCGGTATCAGACACGTGCTCGTCGGCTCCAAATCGTTCCACAAGCGCGAAGAGATTGGAACTTTGCGCACCGCTCTTTGCGCCATCGAATGGCCGGAAGACGAGCTCAGTGTGTTCGCGTTGTTGAAAGGCACTCTGTTTGCCGTCCTCGACGACACCCTGCTGAGATTTCGAAGCACTTACGGCCGGTTTTATCCTTTCACAAAGCTGCCTGCGGATCTCGATCCGGAGTTTCATCCTATTCGCGATGCCTTCGATTTAATCAAGGACCTGCATCGGACCCGCAATGCCGTTCCCATCGCCGACACTCTGAATCAGTTACTCGAGAGCACGAGAGCGCAAGCAGCGTTTGCTTTTCGCGCTGGCGGCGAACGCGTCTTGGCCAACGTGTATCGGCTGGCCGATCTTGCTCGAAGTTTTGAAGTCGGCGGTTCGGCTACTTCCTTTCGCGCATTTGTGGAGTTTCTCGAAACCGAGTATCAAACCAGCGGTACATCGGAGGCACCGGTCTTGGAACAGCAGGGTGATGGCGTGCAGATCAGGACCGTCCATAAAGCTAAGGGGCTGGAATTCCCGGTCGTAATTCTGGCAGATCTTACTGCGAACCTGATCAGCTCCGAAGGCGGCGACCGGTACATCAAGGACAAACTGTGCGCACAAAGGCTTTTGGGATGGACCCCTTGGGAACTGCTGGATCACTCGGCCGAAGAGCGCGAGGCCGAACGGGAAGAAGGAATGCGATTGGCTTACGTGGCCGCCACGCGAGCCCGCGACTTACTGGTCGTCGCCGGCGTTGGAGCAAAGCAGTACCAGGGAGATGACAGTTGGCTGAGCCCGCTCTACGACGCGCTTTACCCGCCCGATGACCGATGGCAAGTCGCTGGCGCGGCTCGCGGCTGTCCGAAATTCGGCGATTCGACTGTGCTCAACGTGCCGTTCGACCAGTCGAATGCGGTATGTATCCGCCCGGGGCGGCACTTCCCCAAAATCGGGTCGCACGAAGTGGTTTGGTTCGACCCCAAGCTCCTGAAGCTGGAAGTACCCAAACGCGAGGGAGTCGAGGACGAAAACGTGCTCAGTGGCACGGATGAACAGGCTTCGGCCGGCCTTGAAAGGTATAACCGATGGAAGGCGCGACGGGAAGAGTTCATCGACGCCGGCTGCATGCCGGCCTTCAACCTGCGAACGGCTCACAACATTCGCCAGGCAACCGAGGCTGCGCATATCGAGATTACCTACATCGATCTGCGTTCGGGCCCAGCCAGAAGTTCAAATCGGAAGGTCGGCACTGTGGTACACGAGATTTTGCAAAATGCCGCCGGGTCGGACGAATGTGCGGCACTCGCGCAAGTATATGGCCGGAAACATGGCGTCGCCCCGAAGGAAATCGCCGCCGCCGCGGAAACTGCGCGCAAGGCTTTCCTGCATTTAGAGCCAATCCTAAGTAATGCGGCCGAGGTTCATCGCGAGCTTCCGGTAACTGTGCGGCTCGAAGACGGCACAATCGTGGAAGGCAACGTAGACTTGGCTGCATTCGACGGTAAATACTGGACGGTGGTGGATTACAAGACCGGCCGCGCAGACGATCCTGATCCCGTGCAACTCCAGATTTACGGATTGGCCCTGCAGCGCGCTACCGGGTCCAACGCTCGAGGCATATTCTTGGAAGTGTAACGGCTGACACCAGGCGGATGCCAGAATCGAAGTATGGCAACCAACCGCATGGACATTTTGAGGCAGATGGTCGGGCAAGACCCGGCCAATACTTTCGCACGCTACGACCCTATAGGCATTCCCTAACTGCAGCGCACGCCTTTTATCGCTGGGCCCCTACCAACTCTTCAAGATGACCGTGGCATCCATTCGCTCAACATTGACTTCTCCGATCGCGGATCGAATGGGCTGTGTTCGAACGCTTGGCCGGCTCGATATCTTGCTCATGTGGGCGAAACCCGCAGACCGTCAATCTTCCGCACCGGCTCGCTTCTGGGCAGATGTAAAGCTTTCGCGCAATGCCGCCATTCTTGACCAATTGCCTGGCCGCGAAATGCCATTGCTTTCTTGCCACCGCCCTCGTCTTCACGTTCCGATCGCGCCTGAACCGTTGCCTGCCATTCGCCTGATTTGATTTCAAAGGCTTCCGCCATTCACCACAAGGGGATCGAGCTATCCGGTTCGTCGTGTATTCCTTTCCTTCCTGATGTCCTTGGCACCGCTTCAGCCGACATCCGTTGCGGCCGGCACTCGTGCCCGTTCTGCTTTGCGCTTCATTTCCTTATGCGTTGAGGAAGGCGCACCGCGGTTTCGGTCCCACCACAAGTTCAAGGGCTACGCCTTTCGCAAATGCGGCGAAAAACTTTGCGGTCCCCCGAAAAAGCACGTTCACAAGTTTGGGAGCAACCAGCCTCGCGTTTTCGTGCCCAAGCACAGCAGGGGCGGAAAAGCAAAAACACATGAACCTCAATCAGCTTTCGATCATCGGCTTCATCGGCAAGAACGCCGAAACCAAGTATCTCGCGGACCGGCTCGTGAAGGGCGCTCACGTATTCGTGCAGGGCGAGCTGACCACGCGCGAGTACGATCGCCTCATCAAGGTTCCGACCGCCAAGGGCAAGAGCATCGAGCACGTAATCCAACAGCTCGTTGTCGAACTGAAAGCCGAGACCATTCGGACATTGGATCGTTCCCCTTCGAATGGCGAGCAAAGCGACACCGCCGAGCCGTACGCCGATGAGGTTTCCCTTCTAGGGGCCTCGTCGCCGTCCCCCAGGGTTTCGCAAGCCGCTCCAGGCGTCCTCCACTATCCGGCCGGAAGACCATCAGGCTCAAACGCCGGTTATTTAACGCAAGCGGGTGACCGATATTCGTCATTTGCAGGAACGACAGTCCTTTTTCAAGAAAAGTACTTGCATTCCGCAACTTTAGTACTGGTGGGCCATCGCCCGGTTACGGGTGCACTCGAAAGCCGCTACGCTCATGGAATGAAAACACTTATCACTCTCCTCCTTGCTTTAGGACTGGCAGCGGCAGTTGTTTCTGCCGAACCGCCATTTCCAATTCCGCCTACAGTGATCCGTTAGACGGGACGTGTAGTAGTATGTTGGCGGTTGCGGCCTTCACAAACCGCAACCGCCATGATCACGCTGTGGTGGATCTCGTTTGCGCTCGAGCTAGCAGTCGCGGCTCGGATACTCGCCTCGCGGCTGGTAAAGCATCTTCCCGCCTTCTTCGGGTTCATTCTTTTCAATGCAGCTTCCGATCTTGTTCTCGCGCCCCTGTGGTCCAACCGTTACGAATACATGGTCGCGTGGTCCATCATTCAGGCGGTGTACGTAGCCGCCCAGATTCTAGTGGCGATCGAACTCTATCTCGCATACGCACGCTTGTACAAACCCGATCGAGCGATTAAGCGGCTGTTCGTAATCTGCCTGGTCGGGTCTGCGATCGTCGGATTTATCATGCTTCAGTTTCAGCCCAAAGCGGATGATCGAATAACGATCATTTTGGTGCTGAGCTACATCTGGTGCACGTTCGTCCTCTGGTGGACCGCTGCCTTCATCGTTCTTTTCGGCTTGGCCTTTTACCTCGTCTCGATTAAGCCGCCGCCAAACCTGACGCTGCATGCACGCTTGCTTGCGACCTACTTTGCAATCAGGCTAGGCACTCAGATCCTAGCGGACTCAACCGTCCGACACCCGGTAACGGCCAGCATGATCAGGATTGTTGGATCGATTCTCTGTTTCGGCGGATGGGTACTTTTGCTACGGCGCCGCGGTTTTGAAGGCCACAAACGGAATCCGCTGATTGCAGAAGCTGCCCTCGTAATGTCGGAGCGCATTATGCGGGAGCTTTCAGAACCACCCAGGAGCCAGGGCTTCCACACGAGCGGTGAGGATTGAGTTCAACTTCTCAACCCTCCTATTGAGCGCTTCTTCGCCAAGAGGATACCCGAGCCGGAATCGCACTCCGGCGACGACGAGACTGGCGATGCTCCATTCAATCTGCCAGCGGATTCTAAGAAATTTGCCGTACCTCAGTTCGTCTAAGCGCGCGTGCTCGCGGTGGAACGCACGTAGCCGCAGAAGGCCTCGCCGGACGGAGAATAAGTCGTTGAAAAATTCCCTGGAACGCCTTCGAATAAGCTTGTGAAAAGAAACCGCGCGTGCACGTTTCTTCAATTCCGCGAACACGGCCGGGTGAATGGCGTTCGCCAGCGTATCGATTTGTTCGAAATAAGGTTGTTGGCGGATGTCCCGCAATAGGTGACCGGCCTCCTCAGCTCTTCCCACTGCAATAATATATTCGAGTTCCCGGATAATTCCCGGATATATGAGGTCAAAACGGGTGCTGGGCACAGCGGCTATAATTCTAAGCTGCGAATCGCCGCTCCGTCAAGAGCCTTGACAACCCTTGTCAGCCCTGAATTGCTCCTTGTTAGGACTCCTCCTGTTTTGGGTCTTCCTGTGGTGGCGGTTGCGAGGTCGTAAACAAACCCCGCATGAGCGTCTGGAGGAGCTGCTTATTTTTATCGTCTTGCGGCTCCTGAAGGAACGAAAGGAAAGCGTACACCGCTCCGGCCATGGGCTGCGGTACGGTGACGCTCACCTGGTCCCCGGAGCTGAGAGCCAGAGCGCGCGCCATCTCCTCAAGCAAGTGCTCGGCCGTCATCGGACTGGCGACGGCGCTCAGCTTCTCCTGGAGCTCCTTCTCGAGGGGAACGAAGATGCCGGGAACGTGACCCTCGTTCGGGACAATCGCAATTTTCCCGCGATAGTTCACGAAAGTCTTCACGAACTTCTGCAATGCGGCGGTCATGCCGCCATGACCTCCCGCGGCTCTTCGGAATCGTTCTCGTAAGGACGGCTCGATCCCAAAGGACAGTTGCGGGCGATCGGGCGTTCTTTTCAGTGGCTCAATGACTTCGCGTTTTTTCACAGAGTCCTCGCAGATTTAGCTTGACTATTAAGCTAGCTTTCTAGCAAACTAGCAAGCAGCAGAGTAAGGTAACGCAGCAGCTAATGGGACTATGCCACCGAACCCCGAAAAAAGCAACACGATTCTTCGTTACGAGCTTATGGTGGGAGTCGCGTGAGCGCGGCGTTAGGAGAGTGGAACGAGTCATCCGAGGCCGCATCACCAATGCGCCGGGAGGGGCCGCCGTCTTGGCCTCCCTACGTAGCGAGCTTCGGATTCGGAAGCCGGAGGCGGCCGCTTGCTAAGCGTCGTCGCCTACCGGCTTCTCCTTTTTTGCTGCGGGTTCGGCGCGGCGTGGCTAACCGGCCGGCTGATTCGCGACGAGATCGCGTACGAACGCAAAATGCGCGAACAGATGCGGCGACTCGAAAGCCCGCCATCTTAAACGTATCCTCGCGCCTTTGGACCAGTGAGCGACTGTTTGGGGATATGAGATTCGTTACCCGAAATGAAGGTGGATTGTGCTGTCTTTTGAAGATCGCTTGCTCCAACTCAAACGACTGGAGCGATGGTGTTGCACATCAACACTTCGGCAACAGCTGAGGGCTACTTTGCCGATTGCGCTCTTTCTCGGAATTGTAGCCGGTTTAATTGCCGGTCTCGCCCCGTACCCGACGCCCGATCAAGCTTGCGAAATCATGTCCTCCCAGGTAAAGATTCAGCCAGGGGCGTCCCTGCTGCCGACAAACTTTTCAGCTTGTCCGCGGAGACCGGAGGAGGAAGCGGCGGGATCTCAAGTGGTCAATCGCGCGC
>Ga0070737_10003149_pt1 | contig 18306 bp, 13 predicted proteins | sample Coa_R1_10_FD_66438 | JGI IMG/M metagenome (GOLD analysis project Ga0070737, IMG submission 66438) | Surface soil microbial communities from Centralia Pennsylvania, which are recovering from an underground coalmine fire - Coalmine... | ecosystem: Environmental > Terrestrial > Soil > Unclassified...
CTTCCCCCAAGGTGCGATCGACCGCGCCCACCCGTTCGAGCAGTTCGGACCAGTTGTATTCGCCGAGCCGGCGCAGGCTGTTGATGCGGTTCGCGATCGACACCTGGTCCGCGGCCTGCGCGCGGCTTTCCTCGTCGATCACCCGCGCCACGCTGGTGCCGCGCTGCTCGAGTTGCTGCTCGGCGAAGGTCAGCGCGAGCTTGAGCGAAGGGTGCTTGCCTTCCAGCAGACGGTAGAACTCCGCCGCAAACGCCGGCGAGGCAAATACGTCCGTGCCCGCCATTTCGGCGACGCTGACCAGCATGTCGTTGGGCGCGCGCGTCGCCACGCCGATGAGGAGTTCCGCCCAGTATTCGGCACCCGCGTAGGCCTGCATGCGTCGCGTGATCGCGACCGCGTCGCTCGCGAGCCCCTCGATCAGCGCCACGCGCACCAGCACGGGCAACGTCCACAGCTCGATGAGATCGAACGTCGCGTGCCGCTGATAGGCCTCGAGGTACTGCTCCACCGCGCGGGGTTCGACGTTGCCGTCGAGTTGCGCGATGCAGGCCCGCAGCGCGCGCAGGATGCGGGGCACCGCCTCGCCGTCGAAATCGTTGCAGGGCAGGCGCCTCCAGACGCTCGCGGGCAGCGTTTCGCGAACCTTGCGGATTTCGTTGCGGATCAGATAGACGTTGTCGATCAGCCACTCGGCAGCCGGCTCGACGCGGCGGTTGTCGATGGCAGCGGTCCGCGCGGCTGCATAGGCGTGCTGCAGGGTGTGGTCGTGCGCGGCCAACGCCTTGTCGAGGTCGAACGGGCCGGCTTGCGAAAGCCGCTCATGTTCTCGCGCCAGCACGGCGGGGGCGATCGCCTTGGCCGCGGTGACATGAACCTCGCGTGGCGGGGGGTGGGCGCTGACATGCGCGACCCGGCGCGCGGCGCGCCGCATCCTCAATCGGCGAATCCATGCTTGCGGACGGTGGTTGCGCGTCACCTCGTGGCGTCTCTCGCGAAGGTCGAGTTTTCGATGGTACCGAAATCGATGTACACACGATGTTCCCGGTGGCATTCGGCCACACTGTCGCACGCCGCGATTCCGCACGCGTACATCACGCTGAACGCGTTCGCCGTCACCAAGCCAAAAAGCCATCGCGCGATCGCGCGTTGCGTCGGACGCGCGGTCGAGCGCGAGCCGTTCTTCACCGTCACTTCACTTGCATCCGGGCACCATCGCAAGCCTCGCGGCAGGACGAGGTTCGTGCACGAACCCTCGTGGCCGCGATGAGCCGGCGATTTCTCACGGCTCTGACGCTCAGATGGACCTGGATGCGAAGGCTACGGCGCGGCTCATGTTTACTCCTTTGTCTGCGATAGTTCCCGAAGCGGGGGGAGGCGCCGGCGTTCGCGGCGAGCCTGCGGGGGCACTGCACGTCGGACAGCGGCGTTGCGCGTCGTCGGCCCGGGCGTACGGCGCTGGATAGTGAATACGCAGCCGCGACATCGCCCCGCGACGGCGGCAGACCGATCGTGCCCGCGCCGGTGGGTCGGCGCGCGATTCGCCTGGACTGTCTCGCTGGCCCGCTGCATCGCGCTGGCCGTCCTGGTGCTGATGCTCGGTTCCTGCGTCGGCAACGAGCACATGAGTTTTCTCGATCCGCAGGGTCCGGTGGCGCATGCGGAAGCCGTGCACTTCTACTGGATCGTCGGGATCATGGCGGTGTTCGTAGCCGGCCCGATTTTCCTGGCGTTGCCGTTTTTCCTGTGGCGCTATCGGTACGGCAACGCGCGCGCCAAGTACGCGCCGAACTGGAAGGATTCCGCACCGGTGATCGCCTTCACCTGGATCGGCCCGGTCCTGATCGTGTGCGGGCTCGGGTATTTCGTGTGGACCGATTCGCATCGGCTGAACCCCTACCGGGCACTTGCCTCCAACCAGCCACCGTTGCAGATGCAGGTGATCGGCTACGACTGGAAATGGCTTTTCATCTATCCGAAGCAGGGCATCGCGACGATCGGAACGATGGCGCTGCCGGTCGGACGCCCGGTCACGCTGCACCTGACGTCCGCCACGGTGATGCAGTCGTTCTTCATTCCCGCGCTGGGCAGTCAGATCTACGCGATGGGCGGCATGGTCACGCGGCTGAATCTCGAGGCAATGCACCCCGGCCGGTACCTCGGCGAAAACACGATGTACAACGGCAACGGATTCCATTTCCAGAAGTTCACGGCGGTGGGCATGACCCCGGATCGCTTCAAGGCCTGGGTCAAGCAGGTGAAGTTCAACGGCACGCCGATCGATGCGCGGATCTTGACGGCGATCGGGACGTGCAGCACCCGCGAGCAGATGATCGCTGCCATGCCAAGCCTCGCGTCCACGGATGGCGCGATCTACTTGAAAGACGTGTCACCGGGACTGTTCCCGGCCATCGTCAAGGCGGTGAAGCAAGGCACCACTCCTGGGCTGGCCCACGCCGCGCAAGGCGGCTCAGGCAGCCGGCGTTCGACGACGTGCAAGACGCCGCCTCCGCGATTGGCGAGGGCAGAGCCATGAGTACGGCTTCGATCGTGTACGACATCATCGGGCGTTTCACGATGCACTCGCTCCCGTTCTACGACATGGTGCAGAACCCGACGAAGGAGAACCTGATCAACGGCAGCATCGCGGGATTCGCAGCATGCGTCGCCGTGGGCGGGCTCGTCATCGTGGTGGCGGGCATCACGTACCTCAAGAAATGGCGCTGGCTGTGGAGCGAATGGCTGACCAGCACCGACCACAAGAAGATCGGAATCATGTACGTCGTGATCGCGTTCGTGATGATGGGGCGCGCGATCATCGAGGCGATCCTGATGCGCGCGCAGCAGGCGTGGGGACTCGACGGCGGATTTCTGTCGCCCAACCATTTCGGCCAACTCTTTTCCACCCACGGCACGATCATGATCTTCTTCATGGCGATGCCGTTCCTGATCGGTGTCATCAACTACGTGATGCCGCTGCAGATCGGCGCGCGCGACGTGTCCTTCCCCGTGCTGAATTCGATCAGCCTGATGCTGACCGCGGCCGGCGCGATCCTGATCATGGCCTCGCTGGTGTTCGGCCAGTTCTCGACCGGTGGCTGGTTCGGCTATCCGCCTTACACGGAGGCGCATTTTCTTCCGGGCGTGGGGCCGGACTACTGGATCTGGGCCTTGAGCCTGTCCGGACTCGGATCGACGCTGACCGGCATCAACTTTGCCGTGACGATCTTCAAGGAACGCGCGCCGGGGATGAAGCTGTTCTACATGCCGCTGTTCACGTGGGCGGCGCTGTGTACCTCGATCATGATGATCTTCGCGATGCCGCCCCTGACGGTCGCGACCGCGCAGCTCGCGCTGGACCGCTACCTCGGCTTCCACTATTTCACCAACGAACTGGGCGGCGACATGATGCACTTCGTCAACCTGTTCTGGATTTTCGGCCATCCCGAGGTCTACATCCTCATCATTCCCGCGTTCGGCATCTATTCCGAGGTCTTCTCGACGTATTCCGGGAAGGCGCTGTTCGGGTACGCGTCGATGGTGCTCGCGATCATGTGCATCGCGATCCTGTCGTTCACGGTGTGGGTGCACCACTTCTTCACGATGGGACAAGGTCCCAGCATCAATGCGGTCTATGGCATCGCCTCGATGCTGATCGGCATCCCGACGGGGGTGAAGATCTACGACTGGATGTGGACGATGTTCCGCGGCCGGGTGCGCATCACCGCGCCGATGATCTACGCGATCGGCTTCATCGTGCTGTTCGTGCTGGGCGGCATGAGCGGCATCGTCCTCGCCAACCCGAGCGTCGACTTCCAGGTCCACAACACGGATTTCCTGGTGGCGCATTTCCACAACGTGATCATTCCGGGCGTGCTGTTCGGGTTGATCGCCGGCTATCACTTCTGGTTTCCGAAGGTGTTCGGGTACCGCCTCGACGAACGCTGGGGCATTTTCGCCGCCTGCTGCTGGACGCTGGGTTTCATGCTGGCGTTTTTCCCGCTGTACGCGCTGGGGATCATGGGCCTGCCGCGCCGCACCGTGGCCTACGCGCAGCCCGCCTATGTGCCGCTGGAGATGGCCGCGTTCGGCGGCGCGTTGCTGATCGGCGTCGCGCTGCTCTCGTTGTTGATCCAGTTGGTGGTGTCGTACCTGCACCGCGACGAGAACCGCGTGCCGGTGGGCGACCCGTGGGACGGGCGCAGCCTCGAATGGGCGTGCGCGGCACCGCCGCCCGAATACAACTTCCCGGTGATTCCGATGGTCTCCGATCGCGATGCCTTCACCGCCGCCAAGGCATTCGGCACGGCTTACCTGCCGCCTGCCGAATACGTCGACATCACGCTGCCGAAGAACGCCGCGATGGGCCCGGTGATCGGCGCGCTCGGTTTCGCGATCGCGTTCGGACTCGTGTGGCACATCTGGTGGCTGGTGTGCCTGGCGACGCTGGGCGCGTTCGCGACGATGATCGTGCGCGGATTCGCGCGCGACACCACGAAGACGATCCCGGCGGCCGAGGTCGAGGCCGAATACGAGCAGTGGCTCGAGGTCGTTCGCGCCGCGACGCCGGTCACGCGCGCCGATGAGACACGGCCGGTCAACCAGGGCCTCGCCGACCAGACTGCTCTCGGGGCCGCATCATGAGCCAGGAGGTTTTCCATTATCCGGGCTTGAACCTCGGCAAGGCGCATCCGCGCACCCACGCAATCGCGCAGACCACGATCTTCGGGTTCTGGGTGTTCCTGATGAGCGACGCCATCCTGTTCGGGCTGGTGTTCTCGAGCTACGTGACTTCCGTGCATGCCACCGCCGGCGCACCGGGTCCGAAGCAGTTGTTCGACATCACCAGCGTGTTCGCCGAAACGCTGCTGCTGCTGGCGTCGAGCTTCACCTTCGGCATGGCTTCCTTGTCGATGAAGTACAGCCACAGCAAACGCCGGCTGGTCGGCTGGCTGGTGCTGACGCTGGTACTGGGCGCGGGTTTCCTCGGCCTCGAAACCCATGACTTCCTCACGATGGTCGCCAAGGGCGGCGCGCCCGAGCACTCGGGATTCCTGTCGGCCTTCTGGGATCTGGTGCCGCTGCACGGCCTGCACGTCACCGGCGGCAGCATCTGGCTGATCTGTCTGCTGGGCCAAATCAAACGCTACGGCCTCGACACGCGCACCAAGCTCGACATCATGCGGCTGGCGCTGTTCTGGCATTTCCTCGACATCGTGTGGATCGCGATCTTCACGGTGGTTTACCTGGCGGGACTGGCATGAGCGAACGGACTGATCAAATCGGCGACCGGCCGGCTGGCCTGGAGCTGCAGCGGCGCGAGTTCTACTCCTACGTTTCGGGTGTCGTTCTCGCCTTGATCCTGACGCTGGTGCCGTTCGGCCTCGTGCATTTCGGCCATGCGCCGGTGACGACCGTGTATTGGGTGATCGGATGCCTCGCCTTCGTCCAGATGATCGTCCACTTCCGGTTCTTCCTGCACATCGGATTCAGGCAGAAGCGCGAGGACCTCCAGTTGATCCTGTTCTCGGCGGTGCTGCTGATCATCATGATCGGCGGCACCGTGTGGATCATGGGCAGCCTTGCGGGCCGGATGATGCTTCCGCTGCAGCCATGATCGTGCGATCGTCCCTGATCGCTGCTTCGCCAAGGTCTGTCATGGCTGGGCGGCTCAAGAGTCAACGCGCACCAGAACGGCCATCCATGGCCTGTCTTTCCACAACAGCCGCTTCGGCCGGGGATGTTCTCCGGAGTGCGCGTGCGCGCGACTGGGGTCGCGGCCAGAGCAGGCGCTACGCGCCGGCCGCTCCTAAAAACGCGTTCGGCGCGTCGCTGTTTCCTCCAGCACCAGCAAATGACCGTCGGGATCGCGCAGCATCGCGATCGTCGCACCGCCGATGTAGCCGCTGGCGATGATCGCATCGGGGAAGCCGGCATCGGTGAGCGCGTCGAGCAGCACGTCCACGTTCTCGGCCTGCCAGACCAGCCGATCGGCAGCGATGGCTGTGATGGCGGCAGAGGAATTCGCGCGGCCGAGCGGTTCGCGGTAGCCCAACAATTCGAGGTGCGGCGTGCGCGCCGCCGCAGGTTGCATCGCGACGACGTCGACCTCGACATCGGTCAGATCGTCGAGGTGTTGCTGTTCGATGCCGCGATTCAGTCCGCGCGACCACGCGCGCAGCCCGAGCAGCTCGTAATACAGGATGCTGCGTTCGGCATCGCCCACGCTGATCGCGCTGTGGTCGATCCCGAGCGTCGGCGAGCCCGCACGTACCGATTGCCACATGGGATCACCGGTGCCCGCAGGAAATGAAATCAGCTCCAGCGGATGGCCATCTGGATCGCGAAACTTGAACGCCGCGACCGAGCCGGTGGACGGTGGCAGGGTTTGCGGGTCGCCGCGGGTGATCGGTTTCGCGGCATGTTGCATCACCTGCCGGTAAGCGCCGTCCATGGCCGATACCACGATCGCGCAATGCTGGAACCAGAGGTCGCAGGCTGTGCTTCCGGCGGGATAGGGAGCGGCGTTCCGGAATTCGGTCAACACGATTTGCTGTGCGCCAAGCGACAGGCGTGCGCAACGCGGCGGCGTGTCGCACAACCCCGGCAACAATGTCCACGCGGGCGGAGGCACGTCCGCTACATCGACGTTGAACCCAAGCGCATCGCGGTAGAACGCGGTCGCGCGATCGAGATCGCCCGTGTTGCGCTCGATCCGAAGGAGTCTTTGCACGCCGTGCGTCATGGCCGCTCGGCGCCGCGCCGGTTCACCCAGATCGCGTACAGCGACTGTGAGGCGCACAGGAACAGCCGGCTGCAGTGCCGATCGCCGAAGCACAGATTCGACACCGTGCACGGCAGCTTGATCCTGCCGAGCAAGGTGCCGTCCGGCGCGATGCAATGCACGCCATCGCCTGCGCTGGACCACACGTTGCCGTCCTCGTCACAGCGGATGCCGTCGGCATTGCCCGGTGACACCTTGTGGAAGTCGCGCCCGTTGCGAAGCGATCTGCCATTGTCTCCGATTTCGTATGCGCGGATGCAGCGTTTCGATTCGGGGTCGAACTGCACGCCGGTATCGGTCACGTAAAGCAGCTTTTCATCGGGCGAGAAACACAGGCCATTCGGACCCGCCATGTCGTCGGCGACCACATCCAGCGAGCCATCGCGCGGATCGAACCGGTACAGGTTCGCGGGCAGTTCCGATTTGCGCTTGCCGCCTTCGTAGTCGGTCTGGATGCCGTAGGGCGGATCGGAAAACCAGATCGTGCCGTCCGATTTCACCACGATGTCGTTGGGCGAGTTGAGGCGTTTGCCCTGGTAACGGTCGACCAGCGTGGTGATCGTGCCGTCGCGTTCGGTGCGCACGATGCTGCGGCCGCCGTGCAGGCAGCCGACCAGGCGGCCTTCGCGATCCCGGGTGTGGCCATTGGCAAATCGCGATGGTTGCCGAAACACCGACACGCCGCCCGATGCGGTCCAGCGCATGATGCGGTCGTTGGGAATGTCGCTGAACAACAGGCATTGCAGGTCCGCGAACCAGACCGGCCCTTCCAGCCAGCGAAAACCGTCGGCGAGCTTTTCCAGCGGCGCATTCGGCAGCACCATGTCGCGAAAACGCGGATCGAGGATTTCGTAGTCGCTCATGTGAGTGCTTCGGAAAGCCCAAGGCAAAGACGGAAAAGCGTTGGACACGGATCAGAGCGGATTTACATGGATAGCGCTCTATCCGATGTTTTTGCCTTTATCCGTGTCAAAGACTTCGCTGTTCTTCATCTCCGATCAGGTCGGCTGTCCATCTGCACGATCATCAGCACCGCCGGTTCGTTTCCGACCGTGCCGGAACGGTGCCCCTTGTGCCCCTTGGCGCCGGCAACGCAGCCCTGGTCGCCGCCGAACGACACTTCGCCTGCGCCCATTTCGACGCGTGTGCCGTCCATCGTTTCGACGAACCAGCGCCCCGACAACGGCACGATCCATTGCGGCGCGGGGTTCTCGTGCCAGTCACCGATCCAGCCGACCGGCAGCACGCTGAACATTGCGCGTGCGGGTTTCTCTTTCAGCACTGCGTTCCACTGCGGCGCTGCACCGCCCATGCTCTGTTGCTCGAAATCGGCGACCGTGCGGCGTTCCTGGCGACTGATGCCATCGTCGTCCACCCACACATGCCAATAGGCAAGAGCGGGCGTCGTATCGTTGCGGGTCTTGTCCATCATTTTTTCCCGATCCAGCCGGGAATCGTCGACGGCGCTGCGGTGCCTGCCGGGGTATAGACCGCGGTCGTGGACAACGGCCGACGCGCGATCACGCCCGCGGGCGCGAGTTGTGTCGCGAACACGATCAGCAGCAACCCGCCGACGAGTCCGAAGTTCTTCAGGAAATCCCAAAAGTGGTTGCGCGCGACACTGTCGCCCGATTTCCAGAAGTCGGAGAACTTCCAGAACGGGTGGTAGAGGATCGCGGTGATCACGCAGAAAAAGGCGAGGATCAGCGCGGCGATGCGATCGTGCCAGCCGATCACGATCAGGAAGGGCGCCACGGCTTCCACCACGATGGCGCTGAGCAGGAGCGGCGGTCCGCTCGATTTCGGCAGGAACGAGGAATCCGCCTGCGCGATCGCGTCCTTCCAGAACACGATCTTGTCCAGTGCGCTGAACGGGAACAGCACCACCAGGCATACACGGATGATGATGGGAATGAGGTACAGGTTCACCCACATGGCGCGCTCCTCACTGCATCCTCTCCGCGATCCGATCGGCGACGCGCAGCGCATTGGCGACGATCGTCAGCGTCGGGTTAACGGCGCCGATCGAAGGGAAAAAGCTCGCATCGACCACGTAAAGATTGTCGAGCTCGTGCGCCTTGCAGTCGAGGTCGAGCACGGAAGTTTGTGGATCGGTGCCGAAGCGCGCGGTGCCGGCCTGGTGCGCGGTGCCGCCGATCGGGATGTCCTTGCCGAGGTATTGCGTCCGCCGCAGCGTGTGCGGATGCGCGCCCATCGGTTCCAGCAGCGCTTCGAGTTTCGCCTTCAATCGACGGTGCGCTTCCATGTTGTTGTCGGTCTGCTCGACGATGACGCGTTCGCCGTCGTAGCGGATGCGGTTTTCCGGGCGCGGCAGATCTTCACTCGACAGCCAGAAATCCAGCGAGTGGCGGGCGATGTATTCGAATGGTTTTTGCGGCAGCCATTCCAGCCAGTCCGGAAGCGCTTCGCCGCGCAGCGTATCGGTATGCGACTTGCCGGTCATCTGGATCAGGCCGAGCGGATGCTGCCAGTCGTCCGCGCCGAAATAGAAATCGCTCACGCCGACCGTTTTCTGGAAAATCGTGTCGTTCGGTTCCGTCGTGATCGCCATCAGCACCGACTGGTTGTGACGGATGTAGTTGCGTCCGACCTGATCCGAACCATTGGCGAGTCCGTGGGGGTGCTTGTCGTTGGCGGAGCGCAGCAACAGCAGCGCGGACGACAACGCCCCACAGGCGACCACCACGATGTCGGCGTAATAGGTCTCCTTTGTGCCGTCGCGTTCGACCTGTACCGCGGTCACCATGCGGCCGGACGCGTCGGTGTCGAGGCGCGAGGCATACGCGCCGGTCAGCAGCGTCATGTTTGGATGCGCGGCCAGCGTCGGATTGACGCACATGATTTCGGCGTCGGCCTTGCCGTTGGTCGGGCAGGGATAACCGTCGAACGCGCCGCAGCGGATGCACGGGCTGGAACGCGCAACCGTGCCATCCTTTTCGTCCAGCAGGATGCCGAGCGGCATATGGAACGGATGCAGTCCCTGCCGCGCGAAGGTTTCGGACAGTGCCTGCATCCGCGGTTCGTGCGCGACCGGCGGGTAGGCATATGGTCCGCTGCGCGGCGGTTCGGTCGGATCCTCGCCTGCCGCGCCATGCACGTGGAACAGCCTTTCGGCTTCGTCGTAATACGGCGCGAACACGTCGTACTTAAGCGGCCATTCGGGCGAGATGCCGTCGGCGTGCTCCAGGTTCTCGAAATCGCGTTCGCGCAGACGAAACAGCGCGGCGCCGTACATCTTTGAATTGCCGCCCACGAAATAGTGCAGCCCCGGATGGAACGCCTTGCCGGTCTTGTCATACCAGGTTTCGTTGGCCTGATAGGTGTTGTCGACAAAGACCGATTTCGCGCTCCAGTTGTCGGGCGAGCGCTTCAGGAAATCGCCGCGCTCGAGCATCAGGATTTTCCTGCCGCCCGGCGCCAACCGTTGTGCCAGCGTCGCGCCGCCGGGACCGGAGCCGATCACGATGAGGTCGTAGTGATTGTCGGGCATCCATCCATACTCGCGCCGCGGCGAAGACTTGCTGTTGTACGCCGCCGCATGTGCACTTAAGGTCAAGGGCGCTTTCGCGCGCGGGTTTGAGCCGCATCGCCGTGCGGTTATACTTGCGCGGTTTTATGGCGTCCGCGGGGGTCCGGGGACACCGCCTGCTTTCCAGACCGGAGTTTGCAAGTGAGCACGCATCTCACCCCGTCCGACCGAGTATTCATGCGGCACTTCGCGATCATGATCGCCCTGCTTGCGGGCGCGGCGGTGGTATTCATGATCATCGGCGGAATCGTGTGGGCATCGCTGCCGAAGGAACAACCGCAGCGGGAGATGCAACGCGCGGGCGACCGTATCAGCCCGGTCAGCGCGGTGTACGCGGGGAACAATGGCCGCGCTGCAATGGAAGCCGCCAAGGCCGCCGCGGCCAAGGCAGCGGCCTCGCAGGTTGCCTACGGCGGAACCACAGACGGCAAGGTGATCTTCGACAACCTGTGCACGACTTGCCACACCAATCCGGCCACCGGCGCGCCGGACATCCATGACAAGGCGGCTTGGGCGCCGCGTATCAAGGAAGGCATCGCCACTCTGGTGCAACACGCGATCCACGGCTACAAGGGGCCGACAGGCAACGGCCCGCAAATGCCACCGAAAGGCGGCAACCCGGCGTTGACCGATGCGCAGATCGAAGCCACCGTGAAGTGGATGGTTTCGCAGGCGAAGTGAGTGCTGGATGCACTCATCCCGTGCAGGCCATGGATGGCCGACGACACGGGATCCATTTGTCAATTGTCGTCATCCCGACCAGGTACGAGATTTATGTTGAGCCTGGATCGGGCGCATTTTGCTTCGGGTGTTTCGACATCCCTGTCCTGATTCCGCGCGCAGTCGCGAGCAAAACCGCTTTTTGGCGGGAGGCGCACGGAAAGAGACAAGGACATCGAAATTTCGCCGATCGGGCTTCAGCTACCTATCGACTGCACGCCGCTCGCGCGCAGAGCAAAAATCAACCCGCGATGTAGCGCTGCAGGTGATCGATCTCGGTCGCCTGATCGTCGATCACGGCCTTGACCAGATCACCGATCGACACGATGCCCAGCAGTCGGCCGTTTTCCACGACCGGCAGGTGGCGCACGCGCAGTTCGGTGCACAGGCGCATGCATTCGTCGACCGTCGTGGCGGGTGACACCGTCGTCGGCGCGGGCGTCATGATTTCGGCCACCGCGGTTTCGCGCGAAGAACGGCCTTTCAGGATCACCTTGCGGGCGTAGTCGCGCTCGGTGACGATGCCGGCGAGCGCGTCGTCGCGCATCACCAGCAGCGCACCGATACTGCGTTCGGCCATCAGGCGGATTGCATCCAGTACCGGCGCTTCCGGCGCGATCGTGTAGACCGCGCCACCCTTGTCTTCCAGCAGATGTTTGACCTGTCGCATGGCAGCTTCCCTGGGGTCACGGAAGGTCGCTTGATTCTAACGCTGGCCTTCGCAAGGGGGGCTGGCCTTTACTTCGGCCGCGGCGGGTGCGCATCCAGTACATAGGAAACGCCGCCCAGTTGTCGCATCTGTTGTTCGATCCACGCCGCGCGACGCTGCACATAGCCGGACGGGCGATCGGCGTGCCAACCACGCGGGTTCGGCAGCACGGCGGCGAGTAATGCGGCCTGGTGCATCGATAACCGCGCAGCGGGTTCATGGAAATACGCTTCCGATGCCGCCTCGACGCCGTAGATGCCGTTGCCCAGTTCGGCGATGTTGGCGTACACCTCGAGGATCCGGCGCTTCGGCCAGGTCACGTCGATCAGCACCGTGAACCATGCTTCGAGCCCCTTGCGGAAAAAGCCGCCACCGCTCCACAGGAACAAGTTGCGCGCGGTTTGCTGCGTGATGGTGCTGGCGCCGCGCAGGCGGCCGCCGGCATCGGCGACTTCGATCGCGGAACGGATCGAGGCAACATCGAACCCGTGGTTGAACGGAAAGGTCTGGTCCTCGCCCGCGACCATCGCGAGTGGCGCCACCGGTGCGATGCGCTGCCATGGCACCCAGCGATAACGGATTCGGAAGGCATGGTTGCCGCGCCACGCCTCGGACACCTTGCGTTCCAGCATGTACGCACTGGTGACCGGCGGCACGAAACGCAGGATCAGTACGGGCAACCAGGTGACGACGATGAATGCCAGCACCAGCCACAGCAATCTTCGCAGCCAGCCGCGCGTCCACGAGCGTCGCGGTCGAGCGCCGGCCGGACCGGTCATGCCGCGGATTCGGGCAAGACCCCGCCGATCCACGTATCGACCGGTTGCGCCTTCGCGTAGAGAAACCCCTGTATTTGGCGACAGCCCATCCTGCGCAGCAGGTCCCGTTGCATGCGCGTTTCCACACCTTCGGCAATGACCTGCATCGACAGCGTGTCGGCCATCGCGAGGATCGCGCGAATCACGGCCGTGCTGCTGCCTTCGTCGTCCTCGCTGAGGTTGGCCACGAAGGATTGGTCGATCTTCAAGGTGTGCAACGGGTACTGGTGCAGATAGGAAAGCGAAGAATAGCCGGTCCCGAAATCGTCCAGCGAAATCTCGATACCGGCGTTGCGGAAAATCTGCAGGGTGCGCTTGACCGCCGGCGTATTTTCCAGCAAGGCGCGTTCGGTGACCTCGACGCGGAAGCGCGAGGCCGGCACCCGGTACTCGGCCAGCAAACCCAGCAGGCGCTGGTCGAGTTGCGGGTCATTGAAATGGCGTGCGGACAGGTTGATGGCGACGAAGGCGTCCGCGGGCCCGGCCAAAGCATTGGCGTCGCGGCACACCTGGGTGAAGATCTGCCAGTCGATCGTCTCGGACGTGCCGGTATCCTCCGCGACCCAGAGGAATTCGCCGGGCGATAGCACGCCGCGCTGCGGATGGCGCCAGCGCATCAGCGCTTCGTAACCGGTCACGCTGCCACTGTCGAGATCGATGATCGGCTGGTAGTACGGCACGAATTCGTTGCGCGTCAATCCGCGTCGCAGGTCGTTCTCGACCTCAAGCAGTGAGACGGCCTCCTTGCGCAGTTCGTCGTCGAACACCACGTAGCGGTGCCGGCCGTCGGCCTTGGCGCGGTACATCGCCGAGTCCGCGTCGCGCAGCAGTTCGTCCGGACTGTGGTAATGCGGGGCCGCCAACGCGACACCGATCGAGGTCGAAGTGAACAGTTCCTTGGAGGCAAGCCGGAAGGGCGCGTTGAGCTCGTTGATGATGCGTTCGGCGATGCGGCCGGCCTTGTGGGGATGTCTGATGCCTTCCAGCAACACGCTGAATTCGTCGCCGCCCAGGCGTGCGACCACGTCGTCGGGTTTCAGGCAGGCGCGGATGCGGTTGCCGACCTGCATCAACAGGTCGTCTCCGACCATGTGGCCGACCGAATCGTTGATGACCTTGAAGCGGTCGAGGTCCATGAACAGAACTGCAAAACCCTTCTCCGGGTCGGCGTGGTAGCGCGCCAGCGCGCGTTCCATTCGTTGCATCAACAGCGTGCGGTTGGGCAGGCCGGTCAGGGAGTCGTGCAGCGTCTCGTATTTCAGGCGCGCCTCGGCGCGTTCGCGCTCGGTGATCTGCGCGCGCAGGTCGCGGTTGGCGAGTGCCAGCGCGCGGGTGCGTTCGCCGACGCGGTGTTCGAGATTGGCGTACGCGCGCCGCAGCGATTCGGCCGCGCGGATGCGTTCCAGCGCGTTGGCGATGTGGTAGGAAACGAAGGTCAGCAGTTCCTGGTCGCGTGGCGTGTAGCGGTGTTCGGGCGAGTAGCTTTGCACGGCCAGCGCGCCGACGGTGTGTTCCGCACAGGCCAGCGGCACCCCCAGCCAGCACTGCGAGTCGGGGCCCTGTTGCGTGACTTCGCCCGCGGCGCGCAGTTTCGAGATCTCGGCCGCATCCGCGAGCAACGCGGTGCCGTGTCGCATCACGTATTCGGTGAGGCCGCTGGTCAGCTTGCGCGGTTTACGCTCGCGTTCGTGCTCGTCGACCAGGTAGGGGAAACTCAATTCACTGCCGTCCTCCGACAACAACGCGATGTAGAAATTGCGGGCGTACAGCAGTCCGCCCACCACGCGATGCACGGCGGCGTAGAAGTTCTCGATGCTGTCGGTGGTGCTGGCAAGTTCGGCAATGCGGAACAACGCCGCCTGCAAGCGTTCGCCGCGCTGCCGCTCGAGTACCTGCTGCTTCAGCACCTCGTTGGCGTCGCGCAGCGCGACGGTGCGCTCTTCCACGCGCCGCTCGAGTTCGGCGTGCGCGAAGCGCCGTTCCAGGGCTGTCTGGATGTGTTGCGCGACGTAAATCAGCAGCGCCTTGTCCCGTTCGTCGTAGTGGTGCCTGTCGTCGTAACTTTGCACGACCACGCAGCCGACCACCTCGCTGCCACGCATCAGCGGCGCCCCGAGCCAGTCCACGCAATCCGTACCCGAGGCGTGGAATGGGCCGCCGACCTGGCGGCTCATCGATTCCAGCGACCCCATCAGGGGCTTGCCGTCGCGGATGGCGTACCAGGTGGGCCCGTGCCGGATTTCCTCCATCGGCAAATCATGGCGCGGGTCGGGCACGTTCAGATCGGCGATGTCGGCGTAGTAGGGAAACCTCACGCTGTCGCGCTTCGAATCGTACAGGGCGATGTAGAAGTTTTCCGCATACATCAACGAGCCGACGATCGCATGCAGCGCCCGGAACATTGGCGTCAGGTCCGAGCCGGTCACGCTGGCCTGGTCGGCGATCGCGTACAGCGCGCGCTGGAGGCGTTCGGACCGGCCGAGTTGCTCGACCGATTCCGCAAGCGCGGTGCGCTGCCCGAGCGCGTGGATCCGCGCTTCGATCAGTTCGGCGGCCGCCTGCAGCAACATCCGGCAATCCTCGCTGTCGGGCGCGGTGACGATGAGCAGCTCGTGCTCCGACAGCGTGATCTGCAGCGGGTGTCCGGCTGGATGGGCCAGGATCTCCGCACCGTCGTCCCGGGCGCAACGCCGGACGTCAGCGCCAGGGATCAATTGGTCCAGCAGCGTGCGCGCGGCGGCCACCACGGCCGCGAGATCCGTGGCCGCCCACAGCTTGCCGCTGGCCTGCAACAAGTTGGCCGCGGTGGGCGGCTGATCGGTCATCGTGGCTGACGGCCGATGGAAAGCGCGGGCTGCCATCTGGTTTGTCCCCTGTCGACCGCAGGAAACAAGCAACAGTCGTTCCAACAGGTGGATGCACGTCTCAAAACGCGCACCTTTTTGTGACTTTTTGTTACGAACGCCAGCCACAGGATGGCGGCAGGCGCCTTGCCGCCCGTTCGCTCAGGCCGAAACTTCGGGAGCGACGGCGCGCGTCCAGGCGTCGGCCGGTTGCGCTTTTGCGAACAGGAAGCCTTGCGCGAATTGGCAGCCCATCCTGACCAGCAGGTCGCGCTGCTTGGCCGTTTCCACGCCTTCGGCGATCACCTGCATCGACAGCAGTTTCGCCATCGCGAGGATGGTGCGGATCACGGCGTCGCTGCCGCTTTCCCCATCGCCGGCAAGTCCCGCAATGAACGACTGGTCGATCTTGAGCGCGTGGACCGGATACTGGTGGAGGTAAGAGAGCGACGAGTAGCCGGTGCCGAAATCGTCGAGCGAAATGCGGATTCCGGCGTCACACAGGACCTGCAGCGTGCGCTTGGCTTCGGGCGGATTGTCCAGCATTGCGCGCTCGGTGATTTCCAGCCGGATGCGCGACGGCGATACGTCGTGTTCGGCGAGCAGCCGCAGCAATCGATGATCGAGATCCAGATTGCGGAAGTGGCGGGCCGAAAGATTGATGCCGACGAATGCATCGCCCTGTCCGGCCAACGCATTGACGTCCCGGCACACCTGCTCGAAGACCTGCCAATCGATGGTTTCCGACGCGCCGGTCTCTTCGGCAACACTGAGGAACTCGCCGGGCAGCAACAATCCGCGTTCCGGATGCCGCCAACGCATCAGTGCTTCGAAACCGATGGGGGCGCCGCTCTCGATATCCACGATCGGCTGGTAGAACGGCACGAACTCCTGCCGGGTCAGGCCGCGCCGCAGGTCGTTTTCGGTTTCCAGCAGCGAGACTGCTTGCTGGCGCAGACCCTCGTCGAACACCGCGTAGCGGTGCCGTCCGTCGGCCTTGGCGCGATACATCGCCGAGTCCGCGTCGCGCAGCAATTCTTCGGGATGCCGGTAATGCGCAGCCGCGAGGGTGATCCCGATCGACGTCGAGGTGAACAGTTCCTTCGCCGCAAGCCGGAACGGCGCGTTGAGGTCGTCGATGATCCGCTCGGCGATGCGACAGGCGTTTGGCGCGGCGGAGATGCCCTCCAGCAACACGCCGAATTCGTCGCCGCCGAGACGCGCGACGACATCCTCGGATTTCAGGCAGGCACGGATGCGGCTGCCCGCCTGGAACAGCAGGTCGTCGCCGATCAGGTGGCCGACCGAATCGTTGATGACCTTGAAGCGGTCGAGATCCATGAACAACACCGCGAAGCCCCTGGACGAATCCGCGTGGAAGCGCTCCAGCGCCTGCTCCAGCCGTTGCATCAGCAGCGTGCGGTTGGGCAACCCGGTCAGCGAGTCGTGCAGGGTCTCGTATTTCAGCCGGGCCTCGATGCGTTCGCGCTCGGCGATCTGCGCGCGCAGGTCGCGGTTGGCCAGCGCCAGCGCACGGGTGCGCTCGCCCACGCGGTGTTCCAGGTTGGAATACGCTCGCCGCAACGATTCGGTCGCGCGTACCCGTTCGAGGGCATTGGCGATGTGGTAGGAAACGAAAGTCAGCAGTTCCTGGTCGCGCAGGGTGTAGTGGTGTTCGGGCGAGTAGCTCTGCACGGCCAGCGCACCGACCGTGTGCTCTGCGCACACCAGCGGCACGCCGAGCCAGCACACCGAGTCCGTGCCCGACTGGACCACCTCGCCTTCGGCGCGCAGTCGCGAGATCTCCGGCGTGTTCGCCAGCAAGGCGGTGCTGTGCCTGAGCACGTACTCGGTCATGCCGTTCGCGAGCTTGCGCGGCTGGCGCTGCGGGTCGCGTTCGTCCACCGAATAAGGGAACGTCAGTTCCGAGCCGTCCTCGGAGAGCAGCGCGATGTAGAAGTTCCGCGCATACAGCAATCCGCCCACGACCCGGTGCACGGCGGCGTAGAAGTTCTCGATGCTGTCGGTGGTGCTGGCGAGTTCCGCGATCCGGAACAGCGCTGCTTGCAGCCGCTCGCCGCGCTGACGTTCCAGCACCTGCTGCTGAAGCACGCGGTTGGCGTCGCGCAAGGCTTCGGTGCGTTCCTCGACGCGGCGTTCCAGCTCGGCGTGTGCAAGGCGCCGTTCCAGCGCGGTCTGGATGTGTTGCGCCACGTAAATCAGCAGCGCCTTGTCCTGCTCGGCATAGTGGTGGATCTTGTCGTAGCTTTGCACCACCACGCAGCCGACGACTTCGTTGCCGCGCAGCAATGGCACTCCCAGCCAGTCTTCGCACATCGGACCGGACCCGGTGAAAGGACCGTTCACCTGCCGGCCGATCGCTTCCAGCGATCCCATCAACGGCTTGCCGTCATGGATCACGTACCAGGTGGGGCCGTGCTCGATCTCCGCCATCGCCATCTCTGCGGACGGATAAGGCAGATCTGGATCGACGCTGTCGGCGTAATACGGAAAGCGCACGCTGTCCGCTTTGGCGTCGTACATCGCGATGTAGAAGTTCTCGGCGTACATCAGCGTGCCGACGATTTCGTGCAGCGCGCCGAACATCGGCGTGAGGTTGGTGTCGACGGCGCTGGCCAAGTCGGCAATCGCATACAGCGCCCGTTGCAAGCGCTCGGCGCGCCCGAGCTGCTCGACCGATTCCATCAGCGTGGCTTGTCTGCCGAGCGCGGCGATACGCGCATCGATCATTTCCGCCGCCTGCAACAGCGTTCCAGAGTCCGGCTCGCCGGGAGGCGCGGTGATGACCAGGACCTCCTGGCCCGAAAGTGCGATCTGCACCATGTGCGCGCCGGCATGGTTTGCGCTGCACACGTCGCTGGCCG